>Ga0307514_10002898_pt1 | contig 17085 bp, 14 predicted proteins | sample 16_EM_MG_FD_203088 | JGI IMG/M metagenome (GOLD analysis project Ga0307514, IMG submission 203088) | Populus trichocarpa ectomycorrhiza microbial communities from riparian zone in the Pacific Northwest, United States - 16_EM | ecosystem: Host-associated > Plants > Roots > Unclassified | place...
GACAAGAAACAGACAGAAAATTGAAGGATATTCATGAGCAGCAGTTGTCTGAGGTTGAGAAATTTCTCAGTATACACAAACAGAGGCAAAATCTTGAGGAGATGAAATTGAAAGAGGCGTGGAAAGTAAGGGAGCGGGAGCTATGGCAGCGGGTGGAGTTTGTGATCAAGCTCGAGGAGGACAAGGTTGCGAAAAAATTGGAGGAGGAGAGGAAGAGGAGAGAAGAGGTAGAGAGGAAACGGAAAGAAGAAGAAACGAGGAGGCGACAAGCGGAAGAGAAGAGGTTGCAAGAGGAGCTTGCGAAGAGGAAACAAGAAGAAGATCGAGCACGGAAGGAGAGGGAAGAAGAAGAAAGGAGGAAGAAGATGGAGGAAGAACATAAACGAAAACTGTCTGAAGAGGTCGAGTTGCGGAAGAAGCTGCTGTTTAGTCCTGCAGACGATAATTGGCGTGTGGCACGCCAGAATTTGCGCGTAAGTACGTCGATTGTTGTGAATGTCTACGCTCCGAACTCTAATTCGCTTCTCGGCAGCAACTTAAATCAGGGCCAATGAAATTTATGAAAGGGGACAAGCCTCTCAAATCAGAATGGTCGAAATTGCGGAGACAGATTGTCCCCAAGATTGGCCAGTTGACCAACGATGCTCAAGCAATTCATAACATAGTGAATCCTTCCTTGTTTCATAAGGAAAACTGTTTGAACGAATTTTTAGACACAACAAATTATTGAAATTGTCCGACCGGCTGGCGGTCCACCCCGCCATGAAACTATCTACATTACTCTCCTTTCCTCACTGGCTAAGTGCATTCTTCTTCAAGCAGAAACGGAGGTCACTGCAGAGAAGCGTAGCGCCATGCCTCTTGCCCAAGTCACCTTCGGACTCCTCGATACATTGGAACACTTCCCCTCCATCTTCTTCGCCAAACTCGTCCAACGGTGCGGTGGCTGGCCGATACCCTTCCTCGTCCCCCAGAAAGACGTAGATGGAGAGTCCTGGACTTCGCAGGACGAATATAACAAGGTTCGTGGATTTAGGAAAAGCGAAAGCGGCGAGGAGACCATGCTGGAGTATTCTAATCGAGTGTCGTCGATGATGAGGGTCTTCTTTCATGTTCTCAAGATTCGCCCGATGCAAAAACCTTTGGATCAGATGTTTCAATTGCCGAGGTATTGGACTTGGTTTGCGAGGCTGCTAGGCGATCCAAAGTTATTGGCTGATCCCATTGCGCCTCAACTCATCTATAGTAAACTTTTCATTCTTTTGGTGTTGTAACTCGTGTTCATCAACGTTCTTTTTTCTCTCTCTAGCTGCTTTGGACGTCATGGGTCCTGAGGCTAGGAGTGTTTGGGGTAAGCAATGGATGAAAGTCCTTGCGTTGATTTATGAAGGTATCACAATTGGATACGAGGAAGGCAAGCTTATTGGAGGAGACACGCCCGAAGCCTCTGCAGCGAGGACGAGAGTTATGGTATCCATAGAGCATATCATCTATAATGCACAGCCATAGCTTTTCTCTTCGATGGAGTCTTTCACGCTAATTATTCATGTGTTGGTGTTTTTTTTTACGGTCCGTCGGACTTGTGGCTGCACAGCGTTTTTCAGGCAGTCATACAACCCAAGAAATTTCAAAGAGCCATCGGAAGACGTACCGGACTTGATATGCATGTGCTTGACGTCAGGTGTGAAAAACTCACAGTCCTGGGAGATATGTCCAATAACCTGCAATGACGGATGTGCCCTGTTACGATGACCACTATCAGTTGAACGTAGTAGGGGCCTTATCTCGTCTCGATTCCTGAAGCGTCCCTGAACACCAGTTTGAGACGAAGACTCGGTTTCTCATGGTAGCTCCACTGAAGTTTTTTCTCTTACACTGGGTACAACGAGGACAGGGTTACTCTGGTCTCAGAATAAGACACTTGTGGTGGGAGTTTTGTGGATCAGCAATGGCCAGTGCCTAAGCTCAGCTTCTGTGTGTGCAAATAACAGATGACCTGAAAGGGTATCTAGTTTACCTAAAAAGGGCATACCACAGAAGCAGACTGAGTCGCAGCCGACGTAAATACTGGGCGCTTAATTTGCAGCACAAGCACAAAATGCTCAACAACATTTTCACGTTTGGTCGTTGTATCATCGTTCATAGAATTGATAGGCATGTACTTGGCGAAAAGTGCTCAGGTCTCGCGGACACGGAAACTTGCCCGGTTTACAGCTAGAGTATGATAACCAGGAAGGTGATGATGTATATATGTATATGTATTGCGGTCTAATAAAACACACGAGGACGATAAGACAAAAAAGTGCATCGAAGCAGTCGAAGGAGTGTCGGGGCCAAATTGTGTTCTGATCTCCGAGAATGGACTGAGCAAGGGACCCATAAGTACTTGAACCTCGGTTGCTCGGTACGGTGGATATAGAAGCGAATGATTTGAGTGTGTTGCCGCCAACAAGTTTCGGTGCACAACGGATAGGTCACTAGGTGACAACAATAAAAAAGTTTGAAGTCCTCAGAGGAAGGGAGACACGACTCACACGAGGCCGGACCGAGTGCCTTGAATTCTACCTGGAGCCAATTGTTTAATGCAAAACCTGTGAATAACGGTCGGAAGCAGGAAGCTTGGATATCGATGAAATGTCACGGAAAATTCTTAGTGAATTGTATGCATTAATCCATGTGTTTTTATGATAAACGCCAGGGACTCGAAGGGGGAAAAAAAAATTGTCGGGGCAAATGAAGACCGGTAACGATCAAAATTGTTTCTGCCTCAAGGCAGGTGCGAGGCAAACCAATCTCCATGTCGGTATCCCGACGTCGTCTTGGGTAGAGGGTTCTGAAATTCGACTTGGACTCTTGGAGTTAATACCCAATGTTTAAAATTTAATATTCAACGGAAATTACCGTGACCGTACTAAACATGTCGGAAATATGCCGGCAGTTTATCTAACATCACAAACCGTTATCAGCCCGTTATCTTGGAAACTGAATTCGGATGCATATACTGGTTCCTTGAAATTGCCCGTCCGTAACGTAAAATTTTACACTTAGGAGCGATCATCCTTTCAACCAGAAATTTAAAAGGAATGGAGAGGGGGATACCTTTTTTAAAAACAAAGGGACAATTGAATCCAGTGGACGAACGTTAAATTTTCAAGTATACGTGATCTCAATGATATAAAGTGCAGCCGTTCACTCTACCTTTCAATTTGTTTTCGTTTGGCTTCAACAGAGTTCGCTGGTCACACAGACGCCGTTTTCCTGTTTCTCTTTCTGCTTCTATCGTTGTTTCCACCCGGGATGATCATGACAAAGCGCGGGCCGAGAGTCATTGAAAAAAAAAGCGACTAATTTGAAAATCGTTTCTTGCACCAATTGAAAACGTCGGATGGAGATTAGGAAGATAATCCACCACTTTTCACGTGTAGTACTGGCGGATTGCAATAATACTGCCTCAAGGCATTGAACCCAAACCGGATTAACGCTTATCGTGGAAACACGAGAAGAGCCAGGACTTATCTCTCACTTACAACCGTTGGATGTCCGTCCCGGGTCCTTTTTACTATTGCGTAAAATCGTCGTTTAAGTAATGCCATGTGCATGATGGGTTGACCCATAGCCGCGATATCAAGCTTTACCCATGCCCAAAGAATCTTGTAAGCAACATGATTCGCAGGAGAATTCATGGATTACTTGAAAAGAAAAACTCCAGTTCGGGAAGATCACTTACCCAATCTTCCCGAGTCCTGACTCGACGGAGACCTCAGACAAGTCTGTTGTGGCAGTTCAGATTATCTTGATGTAGTAGGCGCTGATCTCTGATCGGGGTCGATATCAATCACTAAGGATTGGTGATGGTCTCTGCTGGAATGTATTCTGTGGATAGTGAAATAAGATTACGAAGAGCCATTTTCAGTATATCCAAACAGGTCTTTGATCATGAGACGTCTTCACTTAACTTGAGCCCAGTGCGCAATGGCGTTTCATCAAAGTACGACGGCTTCATGTGCTTTTGCTCTACAAAGCCTCAATGCATTGTCAATGGAAACATAGCATGACGGGTTTCATGACGCACTGTAAGGAACATACAAAATGATCTTTTTGTTTGACCTCGCAGATCCCTCTGGCCTTCCAATTGAGCGCATTTGCCTGTTTGGTTTTTACCGAACCCTTTACATCATTCATCGTCGATCAGGGTTTTGTTGTTTTTTTTTCTGGTATAAGCAGTGTTTGCTGCTGGGACCATAAAGAGCGGTTTACAGTGATCGCGCCAGAGGAACGACGTGTTCAGATGGCCGTACATTCAGTTGTTCTGTGATGTACTGACTGAATTATTGGTACCGCTGACTGCAACTGTTCATGTGCCCTACCTCCGAAGTCAAGCCTCAAGACCAGTCTCCATAGGTTGTATCAAAGTCTATTTGTGTGATATGACTAAAAGTCTTATGCATTAAACCATGTGGTGATTGTTGGAATAAGCTCCAGCGAGTATTATGCTCGATGCAGTGCCAACATGCACAATATGGCATGCGATCCCTTTGGACCGCGCAGCAGAGGCCCCTCCATATCTACAGATCGGGAGTCCGAAGTTTAAAAGGTCTGTATGGTTCTAGTACAATCGAGGTGAATTAATTTGGAATGATGATGACGAGACAGTCAGGTAGCTCAGGTCGTGCACGGTGCTGATCAGCCATCGATAATCGAAGAAAATTCCGCTTCAATTCAGGGTGGAAAAGCAAAGCTTAAGACACGGAAAACAAAGAATTGTGAAAACCCGAGATAGTGGCTAGATGTGAAGAGTATGACACTGCTCCAAAGCAAGAGCCAAGTTTTTTGTTCACACCATCGGTTTTTCAAACGAAAAGGGGACCTTCTGTGTACGTAGGTGTGCTTCCCCGGTAATGCTGTTCAAGACACAGAGACCGTTCCGCAGTCGGGGGTTTTCTAGTAAAGAAGAGTGCATTCCAGAAGAGCTGACGCCAAGTAGTCAGCGATGACCGAGGCTTATAAAGCGCTTGTAATTCATGAATGTAAGGCTCCCGAGTCCTTCATAGGTCATGACCGAGCTCGCAAAAACTGCAGTGCAGACGAACAGAGAGTCGAGACGAACACTGTGATGCGGATCAAATGGAATTTGCTTAGAGCGTGTTTCATTGACAAATGTCAACTTGGTATTGACGACCGTGATGGAAATCACTCAGGGTCGCTATGTTTGCCCTAACCCATGCAGACTTCGGTTCGAGCATATCTTTGGCGCCTCATTCCTGTAGCTGCATTGACCTTGAGGCTTTCGTATTTTATTATCGATCTATAGAGATCTATGTGGTTCCTATTCGGAATATGAAGGCCGCGCGGACATAGAGATATTAGAATCTGAAAAGGGCATTGTTGTTGTGTCAATCTGTTTGGTGCAGCGTGTGTTTCCCGATTTAGTCCTCCGTGAATTTTACATATATGGCTGAGATTCGAGCGCAAGCGAGAATTTCCCCTTCGCCCTATTCGATTTTCTCGCTCTTTGTACTCGTTCCTCCTCCACTGCAGTGCCCAACTGGCAGGCCAAATGCTCACTCTCGCTCCCGGGTGCGCCTGCGATGTTTGCGCAGAAGAATATGGCCCCCACAGGTTGCCTCATTCAATTCCCTGTGGTTTGTAAATTTTTTTTTCTTTTTCCGTTTCTAAATTTTTTTTTTTGGGGGTGGTTTTTTAGGGCACGTCCTTTGCGCCAGTTGCTGCACAAACATCGTGGAGAAGACGTCCCCTAGACTCAGCCCTGTTTGTCCTTTCTGTCGTGAACCGTTCACGAGCGAATCTTCAAGATTAATTCGAATGGATTTTACTACTTCCGGCTGGAGTACGCCCAGACGTTTTCCTGCAGTGGAGACTTTCAACGACTTCAACACAGAAATCCTTCAACGAAAAACTGAACGTCTTCTGAATTCTGTTAGCTCCAAAACACGCATCGAAGTGCGCCGACTGGAAGACAAGGTCGCACGCGTCGCTGCAAAAAAATGTTCTGTTGAGGAGGTTTCCTTCTTGTACAAGGAACTCGAAGACTGGCTTATTACTGAGAAAGATGACCAAGTGCGTCCTTCTGACTCGGATCTTAGAATTGACTCCGTCTGACATTTTTTTATTCAGACCTCTTCTCTTTTTCTCAGTGCGGCCCTGTTAAGGGCTATTCTCATGAATCACCTAGCCCATTCAGAGGCCAGTAAATCCGCTAAAACTACAGAGACTAATTTCAAAATGAAAACCGACGAACTTGAAAACAATAATGCTAAACTTGAATCTGAGTTGAGGAGGTGCGTATTGTTTCCTCCCAAAACGGAACTTTTTTTTTTCTGATGACAATTGGTTGATCCTCCCATCAGACAAGTAAGCTTATTCTTTGTTCTATACAGTTCTAGCCCCTGATATTGTTCCCTAATAGCGATCTCAATACAGTCAAAAATCACAAGAATGCCAACAACTCCGGCAGGAGGTCAGTCAATTGCGCGCCTTGGCAACCACACTTGGTGTTTCGGCCCCGGAGATGCAACCCCAGCGCTCTCTGTCGCCGACACCTTTGTCCGCGTCTCCAACGCCTTACTCTTCTACCGGAAGCAGTACGGCATCTGCGGCAGCTGCCGCCGCCGTTTCACCTCTTTCGCGCTACTCTTCCATGCATAGCAGATCTGCTTCCGTCACAAGTCCGAGCCGCTCGCACACTCCTGCGCCGCGCTCTTATACGCCCGCTCCTGCGCGGTCGCATACACCTGGCCCGGGCTCGATGTCGACTTCCATATCGGCCTCTTCAGTTATGCCTCCGCGTTCGCATACCCCTGCGCCCTCTGTTCCACCCCTGTCTCCTTCGGCCTATGCGCGCTCGCAAACCCCTTCCATCAGGTCTTACACTCCCACACTTACATCCTCCGGCGTGCCACCCAGATTCTCCACTCCGGCTCCGCCCTCGATGGCAATGAGAGCGCAAACGCCCGCACCTCTTGTCCCCCCCAAGCCAAGGCGACTCTCCCAACCCTCTCCACCAAAAATGTACCGTTCGACTTCAGAGGAAAAGGCTGATGCTCATGAAAGATGGATTCCGCCTACTTCCCATCAGGCGTCAGATTATGATCATCCTAGCAAGTACAAAACCTCCACACCCCGGCCCCCTAGTCGCAACGCATCATATTCGATTGCGAGCCGTCTACGTGACGTTTTGAGTTAGATGGTGTCCTGATGATACCTCCTCCGTCTTCTTGCGCCCTTTTCGTACTCCTTTTGTCTTCCTCATTTCATTGCCTCTTTCAACCTTCGCCCACCGTTTCGCCAATCTAATCCGCTTCATGTATCTATTAGCATCCATTCACAGCATATCCGCATACCGCATTCACAGAATACCGCGGGCCGCTGATACAGGCTCGTTTTATTGCTTGGATACCTCGCGTTATTTTTTAGTCTAATTGTCTTCTGCCCCGTTTATTTCATCTAATCTTCCTTTGCTTTGGTTTTCTCTTCATCCCTCCTATCACCATTTTGACCACAGGTTACATGACATGTCTGGCACAGTTTCACAAAACAGAGGCGCATTCTCCCAGCTGGGCTGGTTTCTTCTCTCCCCCACTTCTTCTTTCACACCCCCACCGCGTCATTAATGTCCCTCAACCGGCCGTATTCTTTTGGCGTGTCTTTATTGAGCAGTTGCTCATGTTCGTGTTCAAAATTTCACACTTTTTTTCTGCTCTTATCGTTTTGCTGACTCGACGGGTTTGACTGTACACCTGTGGTTCCATCCCTCCATTTGTCCGTTTTTGTCCTACTTCTTCTGTCCCGACTTTATACCTTTTACCTACATAATACCATCACAGCTTGTGATTGTTATCTCCATTACATCTACATTAATATCCCTTCACAGTAGTTAGTTACGATCCGGCGCTACCTATTTTCTTTTCTTTTCTTTTTAATCGCTGTTGCTCTAGAGTCTGTCTTCTTCCAGGTTACATTATTGATTTCCTTCCTCGCCCTTCGTCTCTCGTGGAGTCTCTCCTTTGACTCTTACCTGTTTTAAAAGAACTGTAAGTCATTCGCAACCTGGCTATGTGCATACGTGTATTTACCTTGCTGCAGGCTTCTCATTTTGGCAGGGCAAATACCCAAGACTCTCACTATTCCCGCGATGAGCGTACAGGCTCATTCAAGCTTCCATATACTGTCTTCAGACTTTCCCTTTGTCCGAAATTGATTTCCCAATGGCTTCCCGATATCCCACATACCCAGATTCGACCGCCTTGATTTCCTCTATCCCAATACTTTTTCAACAAATACACGACCTCCGGTTCCACGTACGCTTTATGAACACCCTTTCACCTTTTCATATCCACAATATCCGCTTCTGTCCACACTACACAAAAGGCCTCTTAACATGCTTCATTCTTCGCTATATTTATCTCAATTACCATGATATGCGATGCATGCATTATGTCTATAGGCCACTCTTTTTTCCTTTTCGAAGAACCGAAAACATTCTTCCCTTACGCTATGTCTCATCGAAAAATTTTACGATTCCCTTTCATGTTTTACGTTTTTGACATGCTCGCCGATGTATTGTTAATCGGTCTCTTACGTTTTCTACTTTGCTTATATACATTTTTGTGATTAGTCTTATCGTATTTTTTTTAGATGTTACGATTTCTGGACTTTACTTTTCACATCCAAAACTCATTGGATGGATATCTTTGTCAGTACAAATACTTGAATGATTTTTAATGTTTGATAGATGTCCCCGAGATTTGCTGGATTGATGAAAAAAATTATGAGTTACGAACCAGGTTCGGTACTTATTCTAGTACTTAAATGAAGTGCATGTCAGGATTCTTGTAAGTTATTGTACATGTATTCAAATTTCAACGTAATAACGTTAGTTTTTCATATAACGATCTCAGACAGCCATCGAACATTTATACTAAGTGGCAGAGAATATAATGTTTACTGAATGTAAAGTTACTTGCGGGCGGCAGTGAAAAAATAACTTGACGAGAGAATTAAGGTTAGGATCATGTGCCAATGTTCGTCTTTCCGGGAAGTATTTAGATATGGAGGTGCTTGAGAGGCGTTTTGGTGACGGAAACGGAATACAGAGACGGAGCTTCGAAAGTATTCATGTCTGATAATGCGGGGCAGCGCAATACAAATATATGAACAGAATGTGATAGAGCGGGACATGTGAGCTGGGGTTTACCTTGACATTGTCACTGTGTTGAAGGTTTTTGAATCACGATTCACGAGGTCCAAGAGGTAGATCCGGCTTTCCCCCCTTATATCAGCATTCGCCAGTAAACCGGTCAACCACATGAGCGAAATGTCATTCAGTTTATAGTCAAATTGTGATACACCGCAACTCTAAGCAGAATTCAATGGAATGGGAATGACACTTAGTATTAAGACGAATACATACGTGACGTGCAGACGACGACAAATGGCCATTGCAATTGTCAAATAAAACGGTCACTTGGGCATTCTTCAAGGGTCAATCATGTGCTGGATTACTGCGCGAAAAGGCGAGCAATGACAACAGGCATAAAATTGTGACCAAAAGAAAACAAAGCGGAAGGGCGTACCCAAAAGTATTTGTCCAATACGTCACCTATTGCTAGGGCAAGGCGTATTCTAGACGAAACCGATCAAAAAATGAAGTTAACCGACACAACTTAAAGATTTTTTCAAATCACGTATGAAAAGCGTTTCAGAGAATGACGAAGGTGCTGAGGCCCGATCGTACATGACAAGAAGGGTCAGGAAGACGTCCTGTTGGCAATTACGTATCAGTCGCATAAGGAAAGTGCAGTTTTAGTCTTTTGCCATAATACAAATTCGTCAAGGCCACGTTTCCACTGATGTTGAATCACGAAGAGTCAGAGTGTAAACCACGCGGGAAAGGTGTCTTGCCATGTGGCACGACGAACAACAACACAAGGAGCCTAAGCGCATGTTTGTCGAAGTTGCAAGTCCTAGAATCTTGAAGTATGACGCAGACGCATTACCCTAAGCCCTCGAGTTTCAAAAAATACGAGGAGGCCAGCTGATTAGAATGTAAGTGTCTGAAAGGTGATCACCAGTCTGAGCCGCATTCGGATTTGTGCAGCGAGTACGATATTCAAAACGCTTTCCTTTGACAAATGAGCTTGTTTCAGCCATCTGCCAAATGTGTGAATGGCAGAAAGATTGCCATATCTTCATATGGCATATGCACAAATATTTCGATGGAATTGAACAATGCTAATGGCTTCAAAGCTACTTGTAGCATTGTAAATCCAATTTGTTTAAGCAGTCGAATGAACAGGCATCGCGGGAACAGGCTAACGAAATTAAAAAGCAGTGATGAATAAGGCAAAGTAAGTGCACAGTCCACACACATTTTTGATATCAAGAACTCGGACCAGTGCCTTAAACTCTGCTTCGGTAGGCTGCTTCTTGCCGGTGCAAACTGTTGCACAAGCAATGCAGGTAGGTGATCACGTCAATATCCCTGATAACATGACTGTGATTCCAGACTTACTGTCACTGACATGCTGTTCATTTGACCCAATCTGGGACGCAATTTGGGCATAGGATAATCCTGCCCGAAACGGTTACACGATGCTAGACATAGTGAACCTTGAAATAAACACCTTTCTTCTCCTTAGCAGCAGCGAGTGCGACACATCCAGCCATTTTTCAAGTGTCGATATTTATCGATTTGAATTGAATTTCTAATCGACTCGTTAGGAATTCAACAAAGGGTTGTTTGTTCTTGTTTAGTCTTTACAAGCTTTCCCGCGCCACAACTCACTCTCAACAATCATCTTAAGTATTCTCTCCTCATCGTCTGCAAGCACTCGACAGTTGTCTCACAAAAATGGTGTGTATTCTCTTTTACACCTCCGTGTGACTTCAAACAGGGATTGGCGACGCATAAGGTGTTTAAAGGATGGATTGCGATATAACAATTTGGATTGCTCATTCTCACTTCAATAATCATCATCTCAATTCATCGAGTGTTGATTTTCCTGCGTTTTTCTTAGCCACCCAAAAAGGCGAAGGTACCCAAGGAGGATGCCGCTGTACAGCTAGGCCCTCAGGTCGCTGATGGAGAGCTTGTTTTCGGCGTTGCCCATATCTTTGCATCGTTCAATGATACATTTGTTCATGTCACCGATCTGTCGGGGAAGGAAACGATCTCTCGTGTTACTGGTACGCCCTCCTCTTTATTTTCATTGCATGACACATTTTACAATCCTTTGCATAGGTGGCATGAAAGTGAAAGCCGATCGTGACGAATCCTCTCCCTACGCTGCCATGTTAGCCGCCCAGGATGTTGCCACTCGATGTCGTGAAGTTGGTATAACGGCGTTACATATCAAACTCCGTGCTACTGGTGGAACAGGCACCAAAACTCCTGGTCCGGGTGCACAAAGCGCTCTCCGTGCTCTCGCTCGTGCTGGCATGCAGATTGGGCGTATCGAGGATGTTACCCCAGTTCCAACTGATTCTACCAGAAGAAAAGTTTGTATTATTTTGTTTCGACATGGAACGTTCATTTTGCTGATCTCAACTCTTCAGGGTGGTCGTCGTGGTCGTCGCCTCTGATCTGTGTCTTATTTGGGTACTACCGACATCTTCATGTCCCACACTTGCCGTTTCCATTATATACTTGATGCCTAGTAGAAATTGAATGTCGCTGCCTGACACGCATCGGGTTTCCCCTTCTTCTGAAGGGAAAGTCCGCCCCGTGGTCAAGCAATTTAGTTTTCCCTCTTTTTCGCCCATCCCTTGAGATAAGATTTTCATTAATTTGAAGGTGCTGAAGCACAGAAAATGTCGACTTGTATCATCCTTCTTCACCTAATTGCTTGCAAAAACGAAAGAAATTGAAACAAAACCAAACTTTGATTATGCAAGCAAGGCCAGTCTAACAGTCGTTGGCGGCAACTTCATAAGAAAAGATTTCTTTTTGCAGTAACTTACGCCAAATCCTATGTCGAACAGGTCGTGGCCCAGTGGTGGTTTGGGCGCTTGTCTGAACAATGTTAATCTTATCGTCTGGCACAGGGTGCACCGGCCCGCAGTTTTTGTCTGAAATGCCTCGAGGCATTCAAGGCCAAGGTCATGCGATAGCTCTGCTTAGACGCTCGCAGAATATCATTTTGAAGTGAGTTATCAGGTCTTCAAGAGTTTTTCACCACTCAGTCAAGCTGATTGAAGATCGGCGCCCACTTCGTCAGAAATATTGTTCTTCTTGGCTTGCGGGGGTGGTGGGATTGCACTTTTCGTTGACTCTAAAGCATACATCCAATATTTAACCCCCAAAACATAACTTGCATTCTCGACGAAGACTTATTCTGCAGATCTGCAGATCGGATATCTGTTCCATTTTTTAACGCCACGTTCAATACCACCCTTGGAAGCTACAGTGCGCGGAGGGAACCCATTTTATTATTTCTGACGCTGTATTCCCCGTGGAAATTAGACGGGACCATTTAATGCTTGTTCTGCACTCTGCAAGTCGATGTGATGTCTGTTTGCTGGAATACACAGGGGAGACTTCTGCAAAGGTACCACACGCCATCGCCTGTGGACATATTTTTTGTCGGGAGTGAGTACACGAGTCTTCCTTTTACACGATTTTGCTGCACGATATTTAAATGACATCCCTAATTTCAAATTACAGTTGCTTATATTCCACCGTACCTCCCTTATGCCCGTTATGCCGAAAGCAATATCTACCTGCAAAAATCAAGAAGCTTCACGTCGACCGTCCGGAAAACGTAGATGAAGTTAGGGAAGTCGAATTAACAAGGCGTCAACTGGAGCTATTGGAGAAGCTTGTTGAGGTTTGGGATGTTGAATTAAGTGAATCCACGGCTTCTAATCCTAGTCCTGATGGATATGATGCCCATGAGCACGGAACAGCCCCTGGGGTGGAAGCTCAGGGAGATGTTGATCGCGGGGAAGTTCAAGAAGAAGAAGAAGTGGCGCCTACATCGAGAGTCAGACACGTCAGGATCCTGGCGGGTGCTCAATTGCTTGGAAATGAGGAAGATGGCGGGGAATCGGATGACAACGTTGAACCACAGCTGTCAGGAGAATGGGGCACTCTGCAACTTGGTCAAGATGTTGAACAGATTTTGGATGGTATCGCAGGCGAACCTGGTGTCGGGAGAGGGTTTCTGGAAAGATGGGGTACTTCCATGACCGACGGAAATGTAGAAAGATGGGAGCAAATGAGTATGACCCTGAAGGAAGCACAAAGAACGCGGCTTACAGACGTCTTGAAGGAAGTCGATGTGTGGTTAGAAAGTAAGGACGAAGATACGGTAAAGCCTAGTTTACTTTCAGCTTATCATTGTACCAACCTCCTTTCTCGATACAGGGATTAGCACTACGGAAGTCGCGTCTATTCTTCACACAACATCTTGGCGCGAGCATAGCTCTCAAAGAAGCACTTGACACCGTCAAGTCTCTAGGTGAGGCACGAAGCAAACTACTGGATGAAAATAGAGAAATGGAACGAGTTCGCAACGAAGAACGAAAAACTGCAACGGAAGAGCTGGAAAGGTTCGTGCGTCTGGTTGAGCAGTTGACAACGTACGTGCAATATTTGTTCTTCCTTGCTTGTGCTGAACTCGGACCGTAAATCCAAATAGAGAAGTTAGTTGTTTATATCTTCTCCGATTCTCATTATCAGTTTAACGAGATCTTGTAGAATCAAGATTTGAAACTTGACTTGTCTCTGAGGTTATCAGTCCCCAAGAGTTATATGGAGACAAATACGCCGTCTCTACGGAATCCATTACCTCCGCCTCCTGAGCCGGTCGCAACAAAGCATCTCCCGACGTTTGCCCAGGCTATGTCCGAATCAACAGGTTCTGCCTTTGGTGGCTCGGTATATAGCCCCGCGGCGTCGAACTTTGGATCCAGTCTTGCAATGGTCCACTCGCTATCTCCAAGTCCCCCCCCTCCAAGAGAAAGAGAACGCTATGTTAGTGGCGTTGATGGTGGCAATGGTCGTTATGCGGCAGGCGATACAAGTAGGAGTAAAAAAAGGAAGGGGAAGGGAAGGGAAACATCGCATTCGCATTCATACCGCCACGATCTAGGACATTTTGATGAAAGTGGTTTGCAGCAATCTACGTCTATGTCAAGCATTTATCCGACTTCTGCCCCTATCGTGCAATCTTCTACACCTACACAACATTCTTCACGTCCGCATGTCCCCGTATCGAATTCATCTTTGCCAGCCGGGGCCTCTTCAGGTACTTATGCTGTAAGGAAAGGTGCTCAATTTGCCGACGATCTCGATCACCCCGCCTACAGTAGAAGCCATTCGTATCCGACTCGATCCACTGCGTTGCACATGCAATTCGAGAACACGTCACAGCCTGTGGATGCATTTACTTTGACAAGTGCCTACTTGAGAGAGTATTCTGCAGGGTTTATTAACGGACAAGAAGCCGCTCTTGGGACTAGAAGTTTTGCTCAACCACCTACAGCCACAACACAATACAGTGCATCACAAGGACTGTCAAGTAAGAGAAGGGACGATTCTCTCATTTACACGGCAGAGTCAGCAGAAGGCGAGGTTAGAGGCAGAGATGTGCAAACTCTGGATTCAAGGTCGCGATCAAGGTCGCAGTCGAGATCAAGACCTACGTCTTTGTCCAACAATCTTGCGTCGTCGTCACTTGTATCACCCCCTACTCACTCCAGGCGACATTTGTCTGTTGTGTCGCTACCCTCCACTTCAAGCCATAGTCACGCTTCGTCTTCCTTCTCGTTATCTTCAAACATTGAACATCCAACTCATAATTCGAATCGGAACTCTTCTTCCTCTGAAGCGCATGGACAACAGGTTGGCTCGCCGACGCCTTCTATTGCTTCTTCCGGTCGAAATTTACTACCATCGTTAGCACAAGACCCTATCGGTGCAGCAGCGAGGCGATCGCCTTCTGGGCGTACTATTGAGAGTTGGGGCACGGTGTATTCGAATGCTCAGTCAAATAGTCTTATCAGTGGTCTGAGAGGTCTCCCGCATATTCAGGGAGACAATGCAAGTGTCCGAACCAGAGGGACAAGAGAAACAAGATTCAGTGTTGACTTCACTGACTCTGGTGAAAGGGACAGTGTGAGAGATAGCAGGAGGCATAGTCGAACAAGTGAGTTTAGTGGGAGGAGTGTTAGGTCTGATGTCGATACCGGGACACGGGATTCATCTCCCGCTAGACCGATTCATTCAATGGTCGGAGTTCTTCCTCTTGATGAGCACGAGTCAGCTCGTCAAGTGGTGCATACCACTTATCCAAGCATCCCGACTTCTTTGGACCGCACGGGTTTGATTACGGACCGTGACCAGCCTCGGTCGTCTACCGCTATGGATAGGCGTATCGCATCAGATTCGACCATAAGGAACTACGGATCAACCAGAACCTCTGACCAACCCTCACATGATCGATCTTCCCAATCATCACGTCCAACCGATGCTCAGAGGATTGCCGCTAGTACTGGGTGGAATTCCAGCCAAAACAGTGTTTCGAGTTCCAGAGTCACTGCGGAATATCCCCCGCAATGGTCAGTGAGATCCAGACATCGCAACCTTGACCGAGAGGATCGACACCGCCAGTATCGCTCAAATCGTGACGATCATCGACAACAGACAACGGCCCACCGATCGCAGACCTCGATGGGCGTCAGCTCGTCTTCAGCATGGTTATGGGATGCCGACTCCAATGTCTACCCATCTCCACTCCCTTACTCATCGTCATCTCACACACATATCCATCATGAACAATTATCTCCGGTTTCTCAACCTCTTGCAACCCCGCCAACACTATCTACCAGTGTGAATTCTAGCGCAAGGTCACATCGCTTAAATCGACATCGGAACTATAACAATTATAGCTCAACTCCGAGTCGGCCCTCTCTTCTTAGTAGTGACTCGCTGCCGTCGTTCCCTGTCAGCGTCGAAAGTACAGACGACGAACGGTACCCAAATGTTCGCAGCCGCAATAGTGATGATGGACGGAACACGCGTGCAGGGGATCAGGACGACGATTTGACGACACCACCCTTACAGACCTTCGGGAATGCACTTGGTTTGGAACTTATTACCAATAGCAATGGAATCAATGCCCCTACTCCCATCTCACGGGTTAGCACACAGAGATTTTTGAGGAGTTGGAGTAACTCGTAGTATTTGCCCAAAATAGTTAATCAGGACCATGGTTTACATGACCGTATGTGTTTTATGGCGTCATCTGCCCTCCCGTAACTCCTGCCACAACCTTCATGTTCACAATAATCTGAATAGGAGCCACCAAAAAGATCCTAGGATAAGCAACAGATATACATGTGCAGAGTCCTTCACTCACACCGTCTTGGTCGCTCATGAACACTCCGGATGTGTCTCTGCATATTGGACGTCTGGCCGAAGTTCTTCTTACAATCCGGATAGGTACATATGGCCTGTTTACCTACTCCAAATTTTGCATTAGTTTTCAAGCACGACGTAGTAGCAACAACTTACGGGGGTTTACGTTTTTCCTCCCTTTTTTCTGAGTATCTATTGAAATGTCAACAATCTATCCACGACTAGTAGAGACTTGGCCCACTAATCGCATCTGATGGCCCACTGGCAGCTAGAATCCGCGTTCATCATCACTATGGGTGATAATAATTTATAGGCTTACCGTGTTGCATACTACGGCCTAGTATTGTTTATTAGCTCAAGTGGTCACAACTTTTGAAACAAAAGGGATTCACCTTTCTTGACACCAGCTACTCAACGTTGCATGTCGTTATCTGGACACGACGCGCCGGTAGGAAGAGCAACCACTCACATGTGTGAATTTCCTGACTCGGAGATCCCTCCCTGACTGGAGAACTACTCCCGACTAACAAGACTGAGAGGTTCTCGGAACTACTCCCAACCGGACTATTCCCCCTGGACTTCCTCTTTTTCGAAACCGGAGAAGAATCTTCTCCAGCGGCATGTTTATCTATCCAGTTGTGTAAGTAGCTTATTTATGATGGGTAATATTGCTCACTTTTTCTATGAGGAGACACCTCCCGGCGAAA
>Ga0307514_10002899_pt1 | contig 17081 bp, 13 predicted proteins | sample 16_EM_MG_FD_203088 | JGI IMG/M metagenome (GOLD analysis project Ga0307514, IMG submission 203088) | Populus trichocarpa ectomycorrhiza microbial communities from riparian zone in the Pacific Northwest, United States - 16_EM | ecosystem: Host-associated > Plants > Roots > Unclassified | place...
CAGTAATTTAGCATCCTTGTCTGCTATCCTGGTATGCCCGCGAGGGGCATACCAGGTACCTATGCCCCCCGTGGGCATTTCGTATGTGCCCGCGAGGGGCATAGCAAGTATGCCGCCCGTGGGCGGCCGGTGTCCGCGAACGGCCCAGAACATATATATATATAGACTCAAAAAAAAATGGTATATAGATACCTACCGTCTATGCAGTAAAAAGTGGGGTGTGCTTCGGAAAGTATTTGCTTAGTAATATATCGTCTTTCAAGAGCAACAAAGCCCGATTTCGTCATAGTCTAGATTGATAATTTCCCCAAAAAAAGAAGTCCGATTCTGACTGATAAAACCTAACTCCTATACAAAATCCTATGTCAATTCACAGAAAAGCGAGCAGCTCGATACTCTTCTATATTGAGAAAGCGGGGTCTACATCAGAGGATATAACAATCATTGGTTTTTTTTAGACCCTGCTCAGGCGTTTTGGTGTATGCCAATAGTGTCCACAGTTTAGTAATTTCACACCAAACTTGACGAAAACTCGAAAGTTACCAGAAGTCAACAAAATGACTAGGTATTCTCAAAGCGTCATTACAAGTTGAGACTTACACCATGAGGAAAAGTGAAGTCGTCTAACATGAAGTTATATGGTTTTGACTGTGATGCTGTGGTTGTCATGGCCTCTGCCATAAAATTTTGGGAAAATCATTACCCGCATTCTGCTATGGTATAGGCTGTTCCACCCCAGAGCCGGTCTCTGCTCTCTCATATACATGTGTCGACAAAGGAGTGAGAATTTCTCCTCAACGCCGGAGGAAGGTTGCCACTTCGCGGCACCACTCGGCCCACTCCAGGTCTCTCCACATTTCTTCCTCCATCCCCGCCTCCAAGGGTCCGCGGCCTGTTATTATATATATTAGGTAGCGCCATCAGGGAGTCCTTATCCCACTTGATGTGTACGGGTTTAGAGTGGATTGTGAATGCTTGCTTGGTGCCAACCGATATTGCGATTTCAGGCGCTCTGCATCCAAGGTCCCTCCCATCCTGTCTTTCCCGCCATCCTATCTGCCTCCTTGTTCCCCATCGTACATTGTGTCCTTGACCCACATTAACTCTCGACGCTAGACTCGCGACAGGCTCTGACAGCCTTTGTAGCTCTTCTTCAATCCACAATTCCAACTTTGTATAGTTCAACTGGGATATTCTGGTTATCACGCTTTGGCTATCTAGGGCCACTGTATTCGCCCGCCCCCCTATGCTACGCTGACTCCTAGTTCTTCTGCATCTATCACTGTTGCATATCATCCCAGATATAGGCCAACCGCTCTTGTGCTGCCTGCCACTACCCTCGACTCCCAACCAAGTATTCCAGCTCCCACGGGGGAAAAGGCCCCCGTGGTATCAAGTGTATGATTGTCCCCCTGCCCACTAAGACAAGTTCTATACTGATGCCTTTATTCACTTTTACAGCTTGCCCAAGGATATACCAGGGCTGGAACTGTAGGTACAGTCGAACCTTTATATTAGCATACTCTATATATGCATAACCTCCCTATTAGCATTGAGCATGCCGGCCCGAATTTGGGACTATGGCTAGACAAAACCTCTATAAACGCATAACCTCTCTAATAGCATCGGATCTTCCGGTCCCGACGCTAGGCTAATATAGGGGTTCGACTGTAGCTACAGGTTTCAATGGGTTATGTGTTTCTTGGATGATCTGGGGTTGTGGTGAATTGTAAAACGGATTGATTCTTGTCACAGGTCAGTGACTTTTACTCTTTGTGAATCATTACCCATATTCAGACTATCTAATCTATGACATGGGGCTTCGCCCAGTATATACTCCGCCGCTGCCCTGCACCACTTCGGCCCAGCTCTCCCGTCCTCCCGTTCCCATCCCCAATCCCCAGGCTCACCGGTCACAATCGGAGTCAGAACCGGGCATTGCCGGGCATCGAATTGTATACATCCAGAATCATGATAGGTGAACTGTAAGGAGACCTATGTAAGGGGACCTACTGAGACTACGCACTAGAAGAAGAGTAAGGAATCCTTACCTGACATGAAACTTACGTGTTAAATTCAACTATATAGGGTTACAATTAGGGCCCAGACTGTAGAATGTATAGCTTCTTCGGGACAGTTACTGGCTAGCTGGTGCGAAAGAATGGGCCGATTCAGGTGATTCTACAGCAGAGTTTTGATTGGATTTGAGCTAAGATCTGAAGCAAAGCCAACAAGCCATGATCATGCCCAAGGCCACGCAGAGCCGCATTTCCCTTTCACTATGCTATGTCACCGACGGTGATGTACATAGTGTGATTACCGTAGTAGTTGGGAATTAGCGACCCCCTACGGATTCAATGTCAGCTCCTAAGACGCACCGTACTTGACGCTCTCCGAGCTGAGGTTGAGCTAGCTTTGGGAGGGGGAGAAGGGAGGGCGTTAATATCCAATTACTATGGTACTGTAGATCTGTACACGAGTAATGAGTCCATAAGTACAATAAACTCCCAGGTCGGGGCCGGAGGGGCTATGCTTATACCGAGAGGAAATTACGTACATGATAAAATAGACAAATGAGACGAGAAATAGGTATTAGGACTCATGCAAGAACCCCACGGTCCCCCACTGGGTTTATGAGACCTGTTCTCGATATAAATAGCCCTACATTCGTTGTCTTCAATGCATTATAGGGCCAGTAATCTTAGTTGAGGCTTCTACCATGAGGATTTCTTATCGGTAAGAAGCCCTGCTACTAGAATTGATGGGGAAGTGACAGGCATGAACCCCTGCAGACTTGATATCCCTCAGCATACCTCACAATCACCTCGATGCAAATCTTATAGAGCTTATCATAGAGTCGTACCCGACTATATCGAACCTGCTCTACATTATACGCATACTGACTAAGTGAATAGGAAAACCCATTGACCAGTAGGTATCGATCAAAGCAAAAAAGCCCTCAATAACTCCCCCTTATATACTATTTCACAATAATTAACCTGCTCTAGTAGATGCCAAAGTTTGTTCAAGACTATATATGTCTTCATATTTGCCTAAGTCAAAATACTTAAGACAATAAACAAGCTGATCAGTTAACGAAGTAGGTAACAGAGTTGAAAGATAGGAATAATGTTACGGCTGAGCTGCACACCGGCATAGAGGCCACGTAATGTGGTGGATGGCCTGACCTACCCCGCTTTCCTCTATATCCACACTCTTGTACCATACTTGCTTTGCTCTTCGAGCATTGTTCTGTCGAGTATTCTATCAATACATTTTGCTGTTATCCAGCACGTCTTAGGCCCGAGTTGGCTTTCACGGTGATAATACCCTCGCATGATATCTATTCCATTGATTAACACTGATTGCCAGCTTGCCCCTAACAATTATACTTATATATGAGGTACAGGTGATAGGGTAGTATATAGATATAGAATCCTCCGCTTTTGATAATAATAATAATAGTAATACAATACTATATCAAGCTCCAATTGCATATGAGAAAAAGGACTGATCACTAGCAAATACTAGATAGAAGGATACAGAGACTCTTGAATACCTATGTTTTACATAAGCAAAGATTACAATGCATTTGGTCATTATACAAGATGGTGTTTCCTACATATATATGCAGCCTGCTCAATCAAAAAGATTTTGATGCCAAGAAGAGTGTCTAACCCTCTTAAGATATTTCGTTGTCAAAATTATTCTTAAGCACAAACCCAGCACATGCATTAGCTAGCCTAGTTGCTGTGGTTACAGTCATATCTCTCTCTATTTACAAGCCTGGAGGCGGACAGTGACGTCTCGGACTGGTGCCGGAAATGCGGGAGGTACGCAGAAACACGTAGCCCTGGCCTGCATACACGAAGAGGAGGCGATGGATGAGGCGGAGATCTAGAGGTGGCAGAAGAAAGTGAAGGACCCCGACGGGATTACGAGATAGATCTGGTGGAAACTTTCTTCATGGATCTACCTAGATCTCAGGTGAGGGGGGAGGGGGCTACGAGTCACGAGTTCCATTTGTTATATGTATTTATCTCTAGGGGACGATGGCCGGAAAAAGTGGGCGTGGTGGCGGAAGAGTGCACAGATACAGTATATGGGGAAGGAGGTGGCATGGCGGTGGGAGCTGGACAGGCGGGGTTTTTTGTTTCCTAGATTCGGAAGCATGTTGTCCCGTGTGTGAACCCAATCCTTTAAAGGTGCGGCCGCCTCATAGCCTAAGGCCCCCTTCGGGGGGAAGGCAAATAGACAAAAAAAGAAGTACGTACGAAAAGAGGGCTATGCAAATGATAATTAATAAAACGTCGTCGAAGTTGCTCTTGACTGGTAGGTAGCATTCGGAGCCTAAACCTTAAATGTGTTGGTCACGAGTCGAGAAGATTGACAGAATTCCGCACATATCATATACCTCCCGTGGTACCTAATTGAAATTAACGCCCCCTCAAATATAGAACTGGTTTAACCTCAACTCGGGTACACAGAACGCCTGCTTCTGGCTGTGAAAAGTCCTCGTCTTGAGCACGCTTGGGGGGCGATTTGAGAGGGGTGTTAATTTCCAATTACTTGCCCCTTGCAACAAATTTTTGTATTTCCTGTGATTGTATCGATATACATACGGAATATGTATAAATAGCCACAACAGGGACATCTGATGTTTGACCTTACTTGGTTCAAGTTGCGCGATATCCTGGATTCTGTTTGTATGGAAATCTCCATTCCGTGGCACGGCGATTCCCAAATCCGGTTTATTTGGAATCTGCCTGGAAAACTATGCAAGAAATATGTATGTGAGTAATCCTTTCAATCCATACCAGTGATGTCTCATTTTCCACCTATAAGTGAAAAAAATCCATGCCATAGCCACTGTATGAGTGGGTACATCCCGCAGCATCAATTCGCAGCGCTAGCTGGAGAGCACGAGACCACTTCCTCTGCTAACGGAGGCAGCCCCATCTGGAACGTCTAAGTTGCATGTGTAGAGTATGGTTTCAGGGCCAACGTCTTGTCGGTTTGGGGAGGCAGCTGCCTTACTTTAGGGTACTCTGCTTTGAGGCCGTGCTGTACGTAAGTAGCGGAGCCGAATTAGAATTAGGTGCCTATCCACTTCCATCCAACAGGTACTTGGGCTAGTCCTTGATCAGTGTGCTGGAGAAGGGTTCGGAGTACGAGGATCTGGTACCGAGACTAGTTCGGAGTCAGATGGAGTGCGACTATCGGTATCTAGCTCCGGGGGCGATTAAGTAGATATAACTTATCAAGCTGATATATATGTCATTATATGGGGCTTTGCTTATGCTGATGGAGGCGGAGCATACAAGGCAGCTGGCGGAGTAACATACAACACTTCATTAATTTTCTGTATATATCGCGTTGACACACACGCCACGGCCTGTGGCGTTCATGCCGCAGATGTTGGGATTGTCTGACTGGGCATGGGCATCGGGCCTGAGCCCGTCTTGGCAACTAATCACGGGATAGGCCACGAAAGCAACAACATTTTGATTGATGCAGCAATACGAGATGTATCCCGGGAGCTTGACCAGATCCTTTGTTTGCTCTGCTGATTGGCATCTAAAGTTGCCCTGGCATACGGGGATTGGCTACTGAATGTACTATCCAAAATATGGGTATCTATGTAGTTAAGATTCATGAATTTCTTAGGAGTGGGAGGTATATCCCCCGCGACTCCCCGTTCTGTGCCCTTCACGTCGTGAAACAAGTTTCGGGGACCTCCCGTTTCTCAACCCTGTTCAGTCATCACATCTGCAGATTGCTACTGGCTTCAAAAACCCATAGCTATCTGGCTATTAAGGTTTTTACTTTTTCTCGACCGCTCTCGCAAAATCACGATACGCACTGCTACTAGTTACTTCGGTACCATCAACCCACGCCTCAAACGCCCCATGCAAACTACCCCGATAGTTATCACGAGAAAAGGCATTCTAGTAGGCATTCCCAAGTAAGTAAATTTTCACACACGCCACTAGTTACCTAGTTTCTGTAGACGGAGAAGTCGCCGCGTCATACGCCTGCAAGGAGAGGACAATTAGTGCTTCCAGAGCTGATAGGAGTTTATATACCATAGTCTGAACCAGAGAACGAGGATCCGAACTGGCACAGCTACCGTACACGACGCGGGTCAACGTAACATAGGAAGTCCCATACAGCGACTAACAGCGCGGCAGTGCAACCAAACATCGGCTTTGCTTTCCCCTCGCGGTTAAACTCGTTTCGAAACACCACAAAATCCAATCCTCAACAATCACACTGACGGTCTATCGTGACTATCAAACTGGAGTAGCAAGGGGCCAGGCTGTGAAGGCGGAGCTACAATTGAAAAAAACTGCGGCTCCTAAGGTGGCGAAACAGGAGGCGTAGAAAGCATACCTATCAAGTTCGCCTACGTCTGAAAGAATAGTGAGTGAGTATTACTGAGGATTTGGAATTCATACGGGGCGGAGGGTATATTTATCAAGTTCGGCCTTGTCAGTTTACATTATAGCTCTAATAACTCTAGCGTATAGGCAACAGCAACAGCAACAGCAACAGACATATATATATCACCTCTATAATTTTCCAATTTTTGTTCCTTTGTTGGTTATACCCGAGAATACACTTAATTTTTAATACTCGACAGCTATAATTATAATTAGCAGTATGGCAGCAAACCAGAGACTAGGAGTCCCAATGATTTCAGTGATCACATCTGTAAGTTTGCATTAGCTTTGAATATGGGGCCTTGTCCATACTGATGTTTAGATCCCCTCACTGCAGCCGGCTGTACCGGCTCAAGAGCACAACAGCCTATCAATATCACCAGCCATATCCCCAAATACACTACGCCCCCGGCCAGACCCCTCATCATATCTCTCAGCGGGATTAGCACCACCCTCACCTACAGCATCAAGTTATACAGGCCGTGGGAGGAGCATATCAATAGGTGGTTCGACTATCAACCAGCCACTGCTTGAGGGCTCGTCGACATATGTAGCCGGGACTGATGAGGAAGAAAATCCGTTTACACCGGATCCTGGCCAAGAGAAACTGTTCCAGCAGGATAATAACCCATTTTCATTCACTCGCGGCCATCTCATCAAGTTCTTTAACCCCAAGTCGTTAGCTGCATACTTTGCAAGTGGTGGTGTCGAAGGATTAGAGAGGGGATTACAGACAGACCTGGAGAGAGGGCTGAACGATAGAGAGGAGGAACTCACGAGAAAGGTATCCTTCGGTGAAGCAACAATACATGTGCCAAAGCGGCAGGAGTTCCGCTTTAGGAAAGACAGCTCAGTTAGCTATGCTAGTACATTGCCCGTGGCACCTATACCAATTCTCACGAAAGACGGGCAGCCACCAGCCCAGCCCGCAGTCACAGTCAACCACGACACCGAGAAGCTAGGGTCCTTACCTCCCCCAGCAAATCCTTTTGTCGATCGTATACGTGTATTTAGCCAGAATCGGCTGCCTAAGAAGAAGGGCAAATCGATTTGGGACTTGGCTTGGGACGCATACCAAGATCCGTTCATTCTGGTGCTTACTGGTGCTGCGGTAATCTCATTGGCACTTGGGATTTACGAGACCATCAGTACAAAGCAACATGATCCCACCGGAGTTACTCCAGTTGATTGGGTGGAGGGTGTTGCAATTGTGGTTGCAATAGTGATTGTGGTTGTCGTGTCTGCAGGAAATGATTGGCAGAAGGAGAGGCAGTTTGCCAAGCTCAATGCGAAGAAAGAGGATAGATATATTCAGGTTGTGAGGTCGGGAAAAACTCAGGACATCTCTGTCTATGATATACTGGTTGGTGATGTGGTATGCATCAACCAAGGTGATCTCATACCCGCTGATGGTATCATCATTGAGAGCAACGAGGTCAAATGTGATGAGAGCTCAGCGACGGGTGAGAGTGACCAGATGAAGAAGACTGCTGGCCAAGAGGTGTATGACCGGATTGTGGCAAATGGAGGCAGCATTGCAGGACTTGAGAAGCTTGATCCCTTCATCATCTCTGGTGCAAAGGTCTTGGAAGGCACAGGAAGATATCTCGTCACCGCAGTGGGTCCAAACTCCAGTTTTGGGAAGATCATGATGGACCTGAGGCAAGAGTCGGATAAGACTCCCCTGCAAGTTAAGTTGGAGGCATTCGCTGGGGGAATTACCAAGTTTGGTCTCGGATCTGCTGTTCTTCTCCTGCTGGTCCTCACATTCAAGTTTATCGCCGGTCTCGCAGACAATAATGATGCCCCATCAGTCAAGGCATCAACTTTCCTCGATATCCTTATTGTCGCGGTCACTATTATCGTCGTCGCCGTTCCAGAAGGTCTTCCACTCGCTGTTACTCTCGCTCTTGCTTATGCCACTACTCGTATGTTGAAAGACAACAACCTCGTCCGGGTTCTCCGCGCCTGTGAGACAATGGGTAACGCTACCACAGTTTGCTCAGATAAGACTGGTACTTTAACTCAGAACAAGATGACTGTTGTAGCCGGTATTGTTGGAAAAAACACCAAGTTCGCGGACATTGACATGGAAACTGGGGATGTTGGGACCACCGACAAGCTTGCCTCCACTCGCACCGCTCTTGCTGGGTTCTCGGATAAAGTCAAGGAATTGTTCAGGGCTTCCGTTGTTCTCAACTCAACGGCTACGGATGGGGAGAGTAGTGGAGAATTCAATGGCTCAAAGACTGAGACCGCATTGCTCTCCCTCATCGGGGATTACATCGGCATTGGTGGTCCCCTCTCTGCAGTGCGCGCTCAATACTCGATTATGCAGATTTTTCCCTTCGATTCTGCTCGCAAGTGCATGGGAATTGTGGTCAAGACTTCCTCCGGATATAGGCTTCTCGTTAAGGGTGCATCAGAAATTCTTCTGGATAAATGTCAAAGTTATATTACAAATGTCACTGGGGATATCAGCACCGAAGACCTTATGCTTGATGATAAAATGTACTTTGACGAAGTCATCACTTCCTATGCTCGCAGGTCTCTCCGCACCATTGGTTTGGTATACAAGGACTACTCGCAGTGGCCTCCTGTCGGGGTTTCTATCTTGGAGGAATCGAAGCTCTCAACACTTCCCAAGGTCGCATTCGAGGACATCTTCTTTGACATGATCCTATTCGGGATTGTCGGTATTCAGGACCCCCTCCGCCCTGGTGTTCCCGATGCTGTCCGCCAATGTCATATGGCTGGAGTCACTGTCCGCATGGTCACTGGAGATAACCTGGAGACTGCCAAGGCGATTGCCAGAGAGTGCGGAATCTACGATGACTCCCACACATCAGAATACAGTGTCATGGAAGGTCCTAAGTTCAGAAGGCTTCCTCAAGAGGAGATGAGGATCGCCGTCCGTAGCCTCCGAGTGCTTGGTAGATCCTCCCCCGAAGATAAACGGATCCTTGTCAAAGCCCTCAAGGATCAGGATGAGATTGTCGCCGTCACCGGTGATGGAACCAACGATGGTCCTGCACTCAAGATGGCAGATGTCGGATTTTCTATGGGTATTGCAGGAACAGAGGTAGCAAAGGAAGCTTCCTCCATTATTCTCATGGATGACAACTTCTCTTCCATCGTGAAAGCTCTCATGTGGGGCCGTGCCGTCAATGACGCGGTTCAGAAATTCTTGCAATTCCAGCTCACTGTCAACATCACCGCTGTCGTCCTCACATTCGTTTCCGCTGTCTCTAGCTCAGATATGAAGTCCGTTCTCACTGCCGTGCAGCTTCTCTGGGTCAACCTCATCATGGACACATTTGCAGCCTTGGCTCTCGCGACAGATGCACCTACTCCGGCGATTTTGAATAGGCTCCCCACGAGCAGGAAAGCTGGGCTGGTTTCCTTGAGGATGTGGAAGATGATTATTGGTCAGGCAATCTTGCAGCTGGGGGTTACTTTCATGCTGCATTTCGGCGGCGCGAAGATATTTGGTTATACTACTACGGATGAGCATAACCAGTTGCGGACTATGGTTTTTAATACATTCGTTTGGATGCAGATCTTCAACGAGTTCAAGTAAGCTAACCCCTACCCAAGTCAGCGGAATCATGGTTGCTAACAATTCCTCCTCTCCAGTAATCGCCGTCTTGACAATGGCTTCAATGTCTTTGAAGGCATCCACCGTAATTATTTCTTCATCGGGATCAACGCCGTCATGTTTGCGGGTCAGGTCGCTATTATCTTCGTTGGTGGTCGTGCTTTCAGCATCGTACCACTCAATGGTAAACAATGGGCTATCTGTATTGCTTTGGCCTTTCTCTCCTGTCCGTGGGCTATACTCATCAGGTGCATTCCCGACAGCTGGGCAGCGAGGTTCTGGTTAACTATGGGCAAGCCAGTGGCAGATGTGCTGGCTGTGGCATGGAATGGAATTGTTGATGGTTTCGTGAAGATGTTTGGAAGGAGGCGGAAGCAGCAGGAGGAATAGCCGGGTAGCTAGGGTTGTAAATAGCCCCCCCCTTACGTTTTTTATTCTTCATTTCGTCCTGCATTACGACAGACTCTTTCTCTTCTCTGGGCTGGTTGGGCAGTTTGTTGACAGTTACTTCCATGGTTGTAGATCATCTCCATCACTTTCACTTTTCATTCAAAAATTCCCACTTATTCCCTTGCCTTGTGTTTCATCATTTATTGGCATTGTTTACTTGCATAGCGAGCTGACGAATTTTCTTGTATATCTGGTTATACTGAGAAGGACCTGGGTATAGAATAATTTGGGTGAGCTGGGAACCGGACATCCGTACATGCACCCTCCGATTGTAACATAGCAGTTTGTATACATGTAGTTTAGGTACATAGCTTACACATTTCAATTGTTCAAATGTAGAGTACAGTACAGCTTAAATGATCTTGAACTGGGCTGCAGAATTGATCTCGAATGTCTAAAAAAACAAACGCAAACAACCTTTCCGCCACTCAACTCGGTCATGTTGGTTTCATGTCGCTTATGTACAGTGGTCCCTCGGATGCTTTATTGGACACCTGGGGGATCAATCGGCCAGCTGGACATATTTAGATTCGAGGCTTTTTTTCCTGCCTATTTTCACCCCTGGACGTACCAAAAACACATAGAATATAGGACAGAATCAGAATGCTGCGGCTAGATCAGGATATATTGTAGTCTGATTGGCACATATATTGTATGGATTAGAAGAACAGTTCACAGTGTTGTGGCCTATGTTGTACGAATTGGGAAGCATGAGTGATCAAGCCGTGCCACTAGTCTAGGGTTGCGAAAGTGGTGATGGGACCTCGCGTAGGGTTTCATCTCCAACCTCCATCCTTTCCTCTGCATAGCCAATCCCCTTGCTTCCACAACACTGTCCTATTTCGGGCGACGATACCAACACACTATACAAGCACAGACAATATACTCTACTGTACGGAGTGATAAACTTGATCCTGCAATTTGGGAGTATAGCTACTTTCATCTCCCCTCTCTGACTGGGCAACTGTGGTTTCCCTTTTGCAGTCGATAACCGTTATGTAGCAGATAGAGCCAATCATGCACATTCCCAAACGGCACCCAGGTCTAATTGACCAAATCACAGCAAGTCGACCCACCAACCTCATTAATCCGTCTGCAGTCTTCAGCTGGTGATGGTCTTTATACTCTACTCCCACCCGGCGCATCCCTGATCGTACATATCCCACAGCCTATGAGAGTCTGCTCACACAAAGAGACCTCGTATTTCAACAGCAATTGTACATATATTACATACTATACCCTCCCCTAGTACACTCCATCTATGGCTCCACAGACGTATAGACTCAAAAAAAAAAAAAGTACACTTCATCCACTCATTGACTGTACTCGAGTCAATCTGAAAACTACTATGGATGCACGTGGCATACGTTTACTGCAGCAAACCTCATTCAGGATTTGTCCATTTTCATAGTGTGCATGTGCGTTGCATGCTGCTCGCAGTGACTGGATATGGGGTTTCAGTCGTGTATAGCCACTATACCCCATAGGTGAATTTATACGTTGGTAGGTGCTAGGGTTGGGAATTTTTCTTCTACTGGTCTCTGGAATATCAACCCGGGTTGCATTGTGGAAAGATATCGATGAAGTGGGAGAAGATATCGATAAAGAGATCTGGATTTGGGATATCATACGGGGTTTTGATTTACACCGGGTTTCTCTATTCGTATATATAGTCCGCAATGGACTATTGAGTTTGCATCTGCAGGGAGGCTCTTTCTGCTGATCTCAGGTGGTCCTCCTATACTTATATGTGGTGGTCTCCCGATCTGCACGTTGGGTCGCTGATAAGATTCGAGTCGTTGTCACGAAACTAACTTCAACGAACAGCAACAAATCCTCCACCCTCATTGATCTTGGGAATATACAGGCACGACTAGGTTGGAATATTGGAAGAGTGATACAAAGAGCGAGGACACATTATATTATATCACCGTTTTGCTTCGCCCCCATCCTGGAAAATTTTGGCCTCCATACAAACAAGGCTGTTCAGCTTGCATATTGGCGAGGCTCGAGACTATATATTCAGCTGATGCCGACTCTAATGAATAATCCACCCCTCAATAGATCCAAACCCCCGGCGACTGTTTCCCGCACTCATCCAAATCCCCCCCGTACTAGGACTAGTGTTGTCATCGACGACCGCCCTCCAAACCCAAGGCCGCATAGCCATGGCGGTCCAGAAGCACATTCCTCTAGGCGGGTTCCTCATGTCCCGTTAGAAGCTCCACAGGGGAGGAACTCAAATCCCCGACCTCGCCGGAAAGGGCGATGCCAATCATGTCTTCCAACCCCTCGCCGGTCTGCAACCTCTACGCATACTCCCTCTTCTTCCCGAGACAATGTGCCCCGCAGCCACCACCCTCAAGGCACTCTTACCACTGTAGGTTCGGTTCGAGCAAAGGACCTTGTCATCAGCAACCCCATTCCCATTGAAGGCCCAGATGCGCCAGTGCCACGAGGCCGTCGACCGGGAAACTTAGTTCCCATTGTCCCCTTTTCTAAAATTAACCGCGATTTTTCCTCTCCTGATAGTTCTGATTTGAGCTCGAATCGATCAAGGACTGCGTCTGAGGCGAGGACTCCAATATCGGATTTATCACTCACTACCGACACTGATATCACCAGCGTGGGAGAAAGCAGCGGCGAAGAAGGTGGGGAGGAGGGGCAGAGTACCCTGAGTTATGGGGCAACTAGTACTACCAGCACAGGGTATGATAGTGGGTACACAAGTTCCAGCACAGGAGGGTATGCTTCGAGCAGTATAGGAGGAAGTAGGATCAGTGGGAGCAAAATGACAGCAAACATGCATATCCACAGGATGAGCATGAATATGGACACTCGGCTGCAGAGCGAGATGGCTGCGAACATGAATACACATAGAGAGAGGACATCTGGATCGTCAAAACAACGCCCTCGACCGGCACCATTGAACTTGGACGCCGCAACAAAGGAAGTTTCTGGCGGGAGATCAGCAGTTCGAACTAGCATACAAAGTGCAGACATTCCATTACACATGGCACATCCAGGGAACAGGCAATCCGCAATCGTGCAATTCTCAGACCCGGCGTACGCGCATCATGTAGCAACTCTCCAACGATCCATGTCCACTGCGGAGAAACGCAGGTCCGTGAGACTTGTGCCGAAGGACCAGTATGAGGATGCACCTCCAACGTCTGTCAGCAGCTCAGATGATATCTCCGAGGTACCAGTGCCAGCCCCGCGCCGCAGTGCAGCGCATGCTCCGGGGCGGCATAGTGTCTATGGGGTCCCCCCCCCAGCTCCCACCCCACCAATGAGTATGTCCGATGGGTATACTGAGAAGTCTATGAGTGTCGGAACTCCGGCACCGCCCCCGACAGGAGAAACATCCGACGGCGATGACGATCTGACTTCGGCCCCAGGGGGAGTGAGTCGGGTCGATGTGCCAGGTGGGGTGAGGCCGAAGAAGAGTTTTGGACAGAAGGCGAGGGAAGTGCTATTGTTGCCACCACTGGTGACGGTGTTGGTGGTGGATAAGGCGTGGAGGAAGATGAGGGGGAAGAAGGGGCCAAGGCCAATGGCGGAGGTGCCAGGGGTGTGGCCTGTGTTGAATAAGATGGCCCCAAGCTGACCAAGATGACCGATGCAACTATATTACTTGCAGTCTTTCCTGGTATCGGAGGATACTTAACTGTGAATGGATGTCTGTCTAGTTCGTATATTTCTACTACATGTCCCTCAATTTTCATTACTTAATACTTATCTGGCACTTCTCTGTTGTGTCGATTTTACGTGATCATGTGTCATGAGTGAATGTTTTTGCATTTGTATTTCCTTTGGGCAGGTCGTTGTCAGTTGTCATGGAGGCATTCTTGCACAGTTTCAATGCATGTTTCCGCATGTTATTCATGTTTTCAACTATTTACTTGTTTAGCTTGCTTACTGCTTCTTCTCTCTAGTCCCCTCATCTGTTTTTGCTATTGCCATGCTTGGATAGTTGTTTGGCACTGGCATATACTACGGGATAAGTAGAGGTATTGGCCTTTCCTTTCTCCATTTACCTCCTTCAGCAGGCTGAACCCAGGAGCTGGGGAGTGGAGAGCCCAAGTAAGTTTGGGGGGTTACAAGGGGGACATCTTGATGTATCAATGGTAAGACCGGTTGGGTTTGGTTATACTGTGACTGAGAGAATTGATTACATGGAAATATGGGGGTTATTTGGGAGTTCTTAGGGTTTGCTATTGTGGAATTTTTGTATTTCCTATGTTTGGGGGGGGCTCGGGCTTGGTTTAAGTCTTACTTGAGAATTGCCTACTCTGTTGAAGTTCTATTACATTAGTATTCGGGCAGGGGCGATACCTGGTTACCCTCGATAGAAACTCGCCAATAAAATTCAGGACCAACGCTACCTACTAGGAATACCTTCTGCATCTCGAATGGCAGACAACGGCAGCAGGGAATTAGAGATGCCATGGAGCCAGGCCCAGTTACAGTTTGCGTTTGTAGGACGTGTGCATTGCTTGGTATTTTTGGTTCTTTTTTGAGTCTATACGTTTGCTTAGGTAGCTGAGTGTTGGCGAATTTTTGACACTTTTTTTTTATCTTCCCCCGGAGGGAACATTGCTTAGTTGTTGATAGCCTCGTTCCCAGGCGTGGTTTCTACACCCGTTGCACTGCTTACTTAAGTTGTATATATGTTGTGGTTTCTACACCCGTTGCACTGCTTACCTAAGTTGTATGTATGTTTGCCAAGACATTCGTTGTTACATGCGTTGTTTTGAAAATATCTAGCTCTGCCAGCGGCTAAGCTGCTGGTTGTTGTTTGGAATTGTTTACATGTTATTTGCTTGGCACTGACTAATGACTAATGTGGGTGGTGCGGTATTACAAAGCGCCTGGGAACGAGGCTAAGTTGTTGAGTGTTGGCAATTTTTGACACTTTTTTTTTTTTTGAGTCTATACGTTTATGGAGCCTTAGGCTACACTTTTTTTTTTTTTTTTGAGTCTATACCCGAAGGGAACCTTAGGCTATGAGGCGGTATTTTTGACACTGTACAATAGGTATACATGCATATATGTAAGTACGTAAAGTGGAGACCTTCGGCTGCAAGCCTCGGGGATATAATATTCCCTCACGAGCATCGTGGATAAGGCATTAAGTTATAACTGGTTTAGACATATTCATATATACGAGAAAGCCTCTCCGCTGGCACAATTGATTCTCTCGCAGAATTTCATGCGCTGTATATTAGACGATGGGGAAGCTGTGTCAGAATAACTGCCGTAAACGTTTCTGGGTGGTGCGCGTGACTCTATATATATAACAAGAAGAGCGGTATGCATATGTATGGGGGTGAGCAAAGTGTCTTCGGGTGTCTCGGTTGTATATCAAAACTGCTACTGTTGAGAAATACAAAAAAAGAAGCTCTGCCTGCAAAAGAAGGGTACGTGACATATAAGCCAAATGAGTCAAGTGTTGAATTCTACAGGTTGTTGAGAATATGGTAAAGGTCAGGCGTCTATATCATCCATGCAGTCCTACTGGGGTGGAGGGGCAAATCAGAGTTCATAAAGTTGAGATTTTTTATATCCCCCAATAAACCATTGGGCTACCAGGTCCAGGCTTTTAGGATCTTCGTTTATTTTCTGGGAGTAAAGGTGACCCTAGATACTTTTAAATCCGAGAGGAGGGGGGGGTCGCTGAGGTCAGGGGCCGTTCACGAAACTACCTCCGTGCATCAGACAGTAGGAAGCTAGTAAGTTGATCCTATCTTATTTGATTGTGCAGCTGCTGTCGAAACACCTTTGCTTTTGTCCCTTGTGTGTCATTGTTTGGGACATTTTGGGGAGGGAAGTCTATACGTCTATGGCTATGAGACGGGGGAGCCTTAGGCTATAAGGCGGGTTTAGGACATCTTTTTTTTTTGGAGTCTATACGCCTTTTCCCTGAAGGGAGAGCCTTAGGCTATTAGGCGGAGCCTTTCCCGGGTAACAGTATTCATGCCAGGATATATGCACTGTAATCATCTGTGTTGTATATGAGTTATTCGACGCATTGGGGAGGTAATGAAAACCCTGGTTAGGGTAGGCCTCCGTCATGCATATATTATAGGTGCAAGTAGAGTCGGTGAGATAATATGGAGCACACGTGTACACTTATATGTACGAACAAACATATATATAACACAGGAGCTCGAGGGTGATACTCGGACCTGATGTCCTAACCCAAATAGCCTCGATTCATTTTAGACCCAATCTTCAGGGTAATTCAACACCTACATCGAGCAAGCCACCGAGACCACCACTCATATACTGAATATCTTTTATCACTTTTTTTTTGGAGTCTATACACCTTTCCCTCGAAGGGAACCTTAGGCTATGAGAAGTTTCTATCACTACTTATACCTAAACTCAGCTTGCAAATGATATGCTCACATCGAGTTATTGTCATCCAACAGTAGCTTGTACGCCACTTGAATGAATATAGTACACACAACTACGGTACGGAGGTGCAGAACAAAAGTCTTTATACCTTCCTATTTGGGAATAGCGGCCTTGGCACGCATATCTGGGAACATGCAGACATAACCCTCGCATATGTACGGTTGGAG
>Ga0307514_10002900_pt1 | contig 17081 bp, 8 predicted proteins | sample 16_EM_MG_FD_203088 | JGI IMG/M metagenome (GOLD analysis project Ga0307514, IMG submission 203088) | Populus trichocarpa ectomycorrhiza microbial communities from riparian zone in the Pacific Northwest, United States - 16_EM | ecosystem: Host-associated > Plants > Roots > Unclassified | place...
TTGGCATTTGCGTGCTTGTGATCAAAGGGTAGGATGTTGAAATGCATTAGAAGATGAGAGAGGGAGCATATTGTAAGTGTAATATTGGAGCTGGGATGTGAAATACTATGATGTGGCTGCGGATTGCAAAGAATTAATACCATCTTTTAATTATTTGGACGGCACTTTCAAACCCAGCTAGAAGCTCCTACCAAGTAACTCTTCCATAGAATTGTGAAACATAGTCCATTAAACTCAACCAGGGTAATAAGTTTCAGGGCCGATTATGATTCAAATGCTATAAATAGCTAGCTTTATTATTGATAAAATTCAAACCCAGCCGTCAGGTGATTAATAAAATCCCCGTCTTCCATAAAAATAGCATTAATATTATGTAACGCAAATTACAGTTAGGATCTCCCTAGCTAGCCATCCTCTACATGACCGGTAATGAATCAAAGCTTCCCCTCATTTGCTCGAGATTATGATATAAAAAGTACAGAAGCTTGGGCGAAACTACCTATCGAGAGCAACCATTGATTAATATATAGCAAGAAAACCTACACCATTGGCTTCAATCTAGTGCATTGGATTTAGGCTAAACTACGAAACTAAATCTTCATCATGCCGGGCTTTCCAAGTTAATGAAACATCATTAGCTAGTTGTTGATATATATAAATATATATGGCAGATGCTAAGCATAAAGTAAGACTACGTAATATAAACATAAGATAATGCAAACTTTTAGGAAAAGGAGTGTGCGGTACGTAATTCCATCACCTTTACATTAACAAGGCTGTCATGTCAAAATTAGAGCAACTTTTTCTCCATGAACCTTTAAAGTCTGGCCGCCCAGTAGAAAGAAAGAAAAAAAAACTAATAACTATGTTCTCCATCTCTCTCTCGGAGTTCTGTTCCCTGCCTTGGATATTGCTTTCATCCACATGGCCACGTATTACTCCAAAGATGCTTATTTGAAGCTTAAAAGCATAAAATGAGCGACCCTTTTGAGTAGATAATGCCATATTTTACTTTTATTAATATATGCTTTATGAGAGAGTGCTTTACTTTAAGCAAAAGAGAAAAGAAGCAAGTATAAGGGTCTCTAATGCAATGTGTTCCCTCAAGAATTAAAGGTTTCGATGGTGAAAGAAGAGAAAAGATATCGCCCTAACTTTCACTTTGACAAACTTCTTTTGGTTTGCCCAAAACGTATATAGATTTAGCAAGAAGTAAACAGTTCTGAATGGCTTTCGTTACACTTATCATCCTTTATTTAAAACAAAGTTAACTGTTATTGGCGAGGGATAGAAAGAGTTATAAGCTAGCTAGGGTGTGTTCTAAGCAACTATATATATTCCTTTCTTTCATTCAAACTCTCCTTTTATAGTATTGCCGTATGCTTTGTTGTTCAAATTATTTGGTGCGCTTTGTATGTCTTTTTAGGCCAACAAAGAGAGAAGCTTTTTGACTGGTGACCGTGAGACTCACTGAGAAAGAATAAACAGTCAGAAGTTTAGGCTATTTGTTATATATTAAGCATGGACTATTTGAGGTTCTTATACAGCTATATTCAAAAAGAAACTGGCTGTGCTTCATCATATTCCACACAGAGATTTCATTTTTATGCATGTTAGAGCTTCTCTTTAATGGATGATTGGTTCGAAGGTTTTCAGTTTAAATCCTGTTCTTGTCGTTCAAACGACAACAATAATAAAAAATTTCTTTTCATGGTTTAGTTGGAAATACCTATACATAAATTGGTGGTAGAATCTAAAAAAAGCTTTGCTTGCTAGGATATGTGATGGTACCCCCTAGTATTCCTGACCCAAGTATGGACATAATAGCTTCTAATATATTTGTTGACAAAAAGGGTAAGAAACAACAAAATATGAGAATATCTACAAGGAACCGTGTCGCATTTACAAAGGCAGTGGAATTTGAAACATTCCCAACGATGACAAACTCTTGTTATTTATTACTCGTGTCATGTCTTGTCCTGTCAAGTGAATGGTATTTCCTTCTTGCCAGTTCCTGGCCCTATAAACGAAACATAACGCTCTTCTGTGATGGTTTGGAACTTGCTGGCTAGACTATAGTTCTTCATGGAAATGACCTTATAAAGATGCAGTACTAGTTTGCATCAGCATTACCTTTTATTATATGATTGTTATAAGTTAGATCACCCTCTCTTTCTCCTTCTGGATTTCTCAAACATTTTCTTTTTTGACCTACTTTTCTTGCAAGGAGACTATATAGACTGAAAGTATTACCAGTACCAAACACTAATTTTCCGAGGGTATTTCTATGAAATGAAACAGGTAAAAGTCGAAGATGATTGAGGAATGAAAGGGAGATCTCTCGTTTGCCGTGTAAACAAATATGTTTTGATTTGTTAATTTATGTTTCAAATGCATGTTGTAGATATGGTGGGAGTAGTAGTGTAGCTCTCCTTTCTATGCCAAGGCACGCTAGCTAGGAGTAAGACCATACAAACCTAGCTCACCCGCGCGCGCACAAGCTACGCTAATCACCAACAGAGCAGGAAAATTAACCTAAGTTCATGGACACATTAATGCCTTTATTCTAAGATTATAAAATTTGCACTTTGTTCTTGATAACCATTATAAATCTTAATCAAACACCTATTATTTGTTATTGGTTATGTCTGAACATGAGGCTCTGAGATATTCTTTTTAGCTATATAAATTATTCTGAATTTGTTAATTGACTCTATAATACCGAATTCATATACAACATGCATGAAGTGAATCTCGTAGTGCGCGATATATTGTTATATAATCATATAATATATAGTAAGTTAGCTAGCTAGGGCTATCTTATTTTTTTTTAATAGTCGAGGTGTTTTTATTGCAAAGACGTGTCTAGCATTAAGACAATGACAATGATATACAAGTTCGAAAAAATGATTAAAGTTACATGTAAAAGCATTGTTTCGAATAGATAAAGTATGCAAAATATATACACCAAAGAACTGAAGTTGAATTTTTTTGTATCATCAATTATTTGTACACTCCAAAATATTATTCTAGCTTTTAAATAGATCATTTTTGGTATATAAAAAATTTGCATCCATAACATTCAACTAATTAGACAAACCATAAAATAAGTTTAAATATTATAGTCCAAACCGACATGATATTTCAAAAATTAATTTGTGAATTTCTTGCACGTCAAATATTCCATAAAATACCATAAAATAACATCGTAAGTGATCTTCACTGTAACCAGACTTTAACAAGAACACTCCATTGAAAAAAAAAAAAAAAAAACCACTATATAGGATACGAGAGGGTGGTCCTTCAAGTCGAATTCATATTAGATTTAAAGGAAATATATATCGTCAAAAGGGAATGGACAATTAGAAGATTAAATTCAGTACTGTAAGGTGGTGTTTGATACTAGATTAAAGAAGAGAGAGTGAATGATTATAAGAAGGTAAAAATTCGTTTTTCAATGATATTTGGTATATTAATAAAATTGAAGGTAAATTATAAATAAAAATAAAGAGGAAAAAAATCAAATTATTAGTAATAGTTGATGAGAGATAAATAAAAATTATTTGGTGTGAATATTGAAATAAATAAAAAAATTTGAATTATTAGCTTGTTTTCTTCCTTCACCATAAGTTGTACCGTGCACAAGTTTTTTGTTTTTTTAGGACAAGTACTCATGATCATTCATATATATATATAGACACACACACACACTATTATGCGGACGACATATATCTTCAAAATGGAACATTTTTTTAAGGAGGGGCGGCCGATCGCCCGTCTAGCTCCCCTCGGCTCCACCATCAGGCCGCAGACGAAATGAAGAGATGTAAAAGAAATCTAACCAAACTCATCAAACATTGCCCTTGCACCCGGATGAGATCACAAGTTTTTTCCATTGATGATTTAATTTGTTCATTTTTGAATCAAAGGTGGGAATCATAAAGCTCCAACTTTATGAAATAATGGAGAGAGAGAGAGAGAGAAGATAAAACGAGGGAATGTTTCTGTGAGTTCTAACAATCCCCATGCAATATATATATATCATTAAAAGCTTCAAGTTTTGTGAATATAATTGCAAATGTGCCATAATTAAATATATTCAACTAATGGATACACTTTATTCCTTGTCTTCGAGTCCGGAAGAAAATCGTACACACTTCCCGATTCCTTTAGACACACAGTCCCCCACTCTCTTTTCAGGTCTTCGTCTTTGAAGCATGGTGAAAAAGATGTCACATTCCCTCTTTAGCCACCAATTTTCGAAGCCAAATTTTCAAGTGAAATTGAGGTGCAATTCCAAAATGCCCACCCTTTTTAATTTCTTTTTTAATGAGTGGCTTATTAATCAAGTCTTAAAGTACTATAAAATATGAAATCAAAGAGATGTAACTGATATATCTAATCACCGAGAATAACAAGTACTTAAAAACTGAAAATAAAGTCTAGTAAGAGTATAACAACTAATGAACTGATTAGTCTTTATAACCCTAATATTCTATTATGGTAACATGACATAGCGTATAGCTTGAATAATGTTCTTTAATCCTTAAAATCTCACGTTCCTAAAATGTAGAAAATAAACTAGGATTCTCTAGTCTAAAGTTATAGCACTTGATTGTAGAGAAAATTATAGGGAAAACTCTAATGTGTTTAGAAAAATCTTTTTTTTTTTTTTGCATAAATTCTCTTTTAAAAAAAAACCCTACAAGGTTGTTTAAATGCAAGAAAAAAAAAGTCATAATTAGTAAAAATCCTAACTAAATTAAAAGTCATAATCTGAATAAGAAAAACAATTACAAAAACAAGAAAAATAAAGAAAATTCTAAAATAGTACTTTCCAAGCCTAATTTGGATCTAAAAACAAAAATAGTTATCAAAGCCAGCTGACCCTATATAATTAATCCTTTATAATATTTTGATAAATTCACAGCTTTATCCAACAATCGGATAAAAATTTATGCTTATTTTTATCAAATTATGCATTGGACTTGTATAGAACTCCTCAAAACCTAGAAAATCTTAACAAATAAAGAAGTAATACAATAAAAGAATCGTTGCCAAAATTCATGGCAAGCCTTAATTCCCTCTTAGGCTTTAATTAATCTCTTCCATTTTTAGTGAAATTTAATTTGAATTTATTTGAAAATACAAATTTATTTTTCCAATTATATTAGTCAACATTAATTCATACAGTACACATAAATAGTTGTTGCTTAAAAGGATTTTTCTATATCTATAAACTAACCTTTATATAATGCATAAATGAGTTTATATTATGATTACATGAGAGTAAATTGCCATATGGCATAACATAACTAGCCACCATAAAAATAAATATACATAAGAAAATGTAATTATATACAGTAAATACTCTAACATGCCTCTTTAAGTTAAACATAGATAGGAAATGTTATTCTTGTCTCGAAGGTTAGTAGAACATGCAATAAAAAGATATTTAGGTAAGATATCAACAACCTAGTTCTCATTAGGAATGTATCGAATGAAGAAAGTATCATGTGAAGCTTTCTCAAATATAAAATAAAAATCAATATCCAAGTGCTTTGTATGAGCATGATAAATAGGATTAAAGGTGGAACAAGTGATACTCATATTGCTATAAAACAATACTAGTGGAGAAAAAGTGACAACCCCTGGATCACAAAAAAAAAAAAAAGATTCCAAAGATAAACTACGTAAACCATAATAGATGAAACAATATGATATTCAACCTAAGTGTTGGACTGAGAGATAATATGTTACTTGCTAGAGGACTAAGAAACTAAAGTTTTGACATAATAAATGACTGAGTTAGTGGTGAATCAATGAGTGTTTTTTGGGTAGTCAACCTAATCAGTATTAGAATAAACTATGAGAAAGAATGAAGAAGATGAAAAAAAAATAGATAGGCTATACTTGAGAGTGTTATCAATATATTGCAAAATTCGCTTTGCAAATTTAAAATGAATTGTAGTATGAGCACTAAGGGCTAAGAAAGATTAAGTTTCAACGGGATCAATCAAAACCTAGAAATTGATTGCCTTTCATTCAAACTTAAGCAAGTTTTTTTGGTCAACACTAATTCAATCCGAGATCTTGGAATCAAAGATATAAAGCTAAAAAGAGGGCCAAAAAAGGATCTTTTATGTATAGACTTGTATAATCTTGAATGTTATTAGTTTGGTGTGTAGAACAAATAATACAATACAAGCAAAAGTTTCTAGATTCATAGAGATATAAAAGAACATATAAGTTATTGTGTTTGCATATCCATCATTTGAGTCTACAATAATTATTCCACCAATTGCATATCTAATTTGACCTATGAATGAATATCCAAGTATACTTTTCATGCTTGTTTGAGTAATAACAATGAAATTTTCCATTGTTAAGCTTATAATAGCTAGGATTTCTATAATACTCTATCCAAGAGTTATCAATATTTATCAAATATATTCCTATTTCATAAAAGGCTATTAGATTAAATGATAAAAGCATTGTTGAGAAAAAAATAGCTTTTCACGGATGAAAGGAAAATTGGATTCATGTAACAGAGGAAATGCTTCCCATTTCTTAGCCTTAAAGATATGTGGCCATGCAAATAGAATTAAATGGAACATAATTGACTAGGTGGTAGATTAAAATATAAAACCTAAACCTAAACCTAAACCTAAACCTAAACCTAAACCTAAACCTAAACCTTGAGCTCTAAGGTAATGAACTGGTTATGCTAAATGACAGTAATCATCATCCTAAATCATTGTACTTAAGGTAAGATGCATTGCTACTTTTGTCTTTCATTTCTAATAGTCTATTATGCTTAATCTACCAATGGTCTATTTATATGAATGATAATGAGTGTACTGTAATGAGTTAAACCCTAAGATGTTTATTTTTGCCTCTCCCAATTATTATCTTTCGATAACAACTAGTGAATTGACTTGTCTATAATTGGTTACTCCTGATCATGACACGTGACTAATAGTTTACTAAGTCATACCAATGAATAATCAATGGACTTATATTGGATTTATTGGACCCAACCTAGATCCTAGGAAGGATGTATGAATAATGCCTTGTTAAGGTTCATTATTCCTATAGTACCTAAGATTCACTTATAGTATTTGCTAAATGAATGAAGATTGTATGCTCCAGTCCTCTCCAAGCAATGACCATCATGAGCTCATCCACTTGAAATAGGATTTAGTGACATGAAACTCTATTATGGACTAAGTTTTGATGAATAACCTTTTTGGGGTTCACTTATCTTTAAGATGTGTTATTTAAAAATCACCTTCTTAGAATCTAATTTTTATTAGTTTCCCCTCATGAGTGTTGTATACACCGATGCTATAACTCATATATGTATAATCAAAGTAAGTGGACAACTGATTATCATCAATATTTGAGATTTTTTAAGAGGCCAATACCCCCAATCTCTTGGTGAATATTGGACTTTTTCCAGTTCTAAAACTTGTTTTTAAAATCAAAGAAATAGGTTACTCATCTTAATATCTAAAGCAATGCTCTATGTTCAGTCTGTTTACCTTAAATACCAAGAGTGGATAGCAAAGATATTTTGGATATGATTTTTAAAATCAAAGATGGATTGTTTTGAAAATTTTTGAATGTCAACCTATTTGGTTTTTTGGAGTGAGCCAAAACTCGACAAGCCTTGTAAACTTGTTTCAAGGTCCAACATGCATGAATGAGTGACTTTGATACGATTGAAACTCAAAGCAAACAAACTAGAAAATGATAATGTTCTTATGCAAATTCCATTTTTAAACAAAAGCCTAATGTAGTAACAATATATAGATGACCAAAGACTCATCAAATCCAATACGAGAAAAACTATCAAAGGGTCCCGGCCAAAACATAGTTTTTTAAATGAAAAAAAATAATTTGTAAAGCACAACACTTGAGAAATACATAAATCTTTTAGAAGATGTACTTTAGTTGGTTTATACTGACTTTAAAGAACATGAAAAAGGACTCTACCAAATCTATAATATAGGAAATATCAACAAAAAAAAAAACCATAAGCTTCTCCACAATTGCACACAGTTAAAGTCAAACAAAGGATAAACAAACACAAAACAACCTTTATAAGTAGTATAAAATTCTAGGATACTTCCCATCCTCTATTTTTTTAATGTCAATAGATTTTATCATTTAGCAATTTTTTATAACAAGTAACCATCAAAGCTAGCATATATCTAATCCAAAGATTCCAATTTTATAAGCATATACAAGTGAATGAAACTATCTGTACCAAAACAGTAACTTAGAATAACTTAGAATCAAACCCCATAGTCCAAAAGTTTATCAACATTCTCTTCTAACTGTTATAGTGATATCTTTGAGTTTCATATACATAGACGATTGCATATCGTAATATTAATGATATTTTAAGATTTATGAACACAAACAATTTCATATCACAATAGGCCTACAAACAATTACATATCACAAAAAGAATTATTACAAACATCTAAACTAAGGAAATATACCTAAGCTAGACGACAATCAGAGGTTAAATTGAACCGAACTATGAACTAGGACACCTTGGTTTCTTGTTTTGAAAACTGAATTTCTTAATTTCCCACACTAAAATATTCAAGACTATCTCACCCAAAAATCTCATAGTCACAAAGATCTAATCTTTCACTTTTTAAAATTAGTTTTTCCTATATTTTTCTTTAAGGATCCATGTCTCTTACTGTTCTCTTCTGACTCTTAATTCTCACCATGGCTCTTTCCCCCCCTAAAAACCACAGTCTAATTATAATGAGGATGAGGACCATCTCAACTTGGGAGTCTTAGAAAAAAACTTAGCCCTAGGATTATCAACAACCAAATCTAATTATTCACAACGTAAAGACAAGAAAAAGACATACAAAGCTAGCTATGGTAGTATAAGAGCAAAACACTCTCGGTCAAAACCAAAATGTAGCAATAAAATCACAAGGATACTAGAATCGAAAATAGATGCACAACCCAAAGATTCTCTCAATATAAGAAAAAACAATACCAAATCCTAAACGAGATGATTTTTAAATTGATCAAGGTGACACCTAAAATTAGCAAAACAACACTGGTTATGAGACTAAGTTTGAGAGATGATAAGATGTATAATTGGGGTTTGAATTTTTTTTTTTACTAGAAGAAGACACAATTATATATGAGCTACCAAAACAAAATAGATGCAAATATAGACTAAAATGTAATTTTTCTTGAATTCAGGAGTAAAATTATAATTTTACAAAATTATAGACTAAACTATAATTATCTCATCTTCAATCTCAACATATATTTCCCAAAATGCAATGCTAGTTTCCTGTACACATATCTTTCATATTTTCTTTCTAATATTAAAGTTCTTTAAATACATATTAATTTATTCATACTCTATTTTAATTCATATCCATACACATATATTATTCCATACATGAATCAATTCAAACAAAACCACATACATATCAATCAACATCACATAAACCCTAAATTTTCAACAAACCTGTGTAAAGGAAAGAAACCCATAACTATACTATATAACAAGATAGAAGAAACCTTACTCAAATATAAAGGATAATATGACTGATTTGTAAGCTATAGTTTGTGTAGAAATATGCAGTTGAGAGAAGGGAAAAAGCATGCATAAGAAAAAGGGGGAAATGAAGAGAAAAAAAGTTGTTGGATATTTGTGTATGTGTGTGTATTAAGGTTTTTGGGCTAAATTAATGGACTAACAAATGGGCTTTAGTTATTGGGCCAACAACTTAAAATAGTATATGGGCCTTAAAGTAAAGGTCTTTGCTTTGTTTCATTTTTAATTTGAATTTATTAATATATTTTTATGACTATATCAACAAGCGCTCTTTCTTTACAACTCTTTATGATTTTTTTATTAAACTTTATTCATTTTTCTTTCCTCTGCATGTCTTTGAAAAAGGATTACAAAAAATCCCCTATGATAATGCATGAGTGGTGTGTTCTTATATTTTTTTAATATGCACATGATAATAAAAGATATTTTGTTAATGATTTATGTAGTAACCAATACTCTGAAAAAAGATCTTGGTTCTTTAGAAATTTTTGAAAAGAAGATTAGAAATACAAAAAAGAAATTATGATTTTGTTGCATTACATAAAATACAAATCTTGTTGCTTGATTGGTTTGAGTTATATTATGTTTTTGGAAACCATATTGCATACCCTTTATAAAAGATGTATGTCCCATTACAATAAGGAACAAAACCCCTGTTTGGGAACTAGCAAATGGTTCTCCCATTGAATCTGACATCCTACTTTGAGTGTTTAAGATAAATATATTAATAAGAAAAAGAGAAATTATACCGCAAAATTATTTTTCAGTGTAGTTTATATTATTACTTTTCTTAAAATGAAAAGCTTTGTTGTTGCGTGGTTAAAAACAAAATTCAAAAGTGGCTCGCATCATAAAGATTAAATATTTTAACATACATCTTTTTTTTAACTTCTCGACGCAATATTTGAATAGCGTTAAAGCTTTTTTTAACATTTGCTAGTACATGTAGTTTTTATCAAACACACCATATTTTTAGTTCAGAACTAAATTTTTTATTGATATAAAAACCATGCTAACAATATTTACAAATTTTCTCTTGTTGAAAATAAATATTATTATCTGATCCGCGGGAAAGCACAAGCACCCTGTCTAAGTTATTTATATATTGTAACTCTAACAGTTGCCATGGAAAAAGAAAAGGAAAATAAAGAAATGATAGATAGGGTTGAGATTGTCTTTTAACTTACCCTCCTATATTAAATAGCAGAAAGGGCACTAAGTACTATAATGTAGGCTTTCATTTATTGATATGTTGCTTTCATCGTATGGCTAAATGAGTTACTATAATATATGTGCTCAAAGGTGAGATTAATTTGTTGGCTACGGGTGGTATATGGCTGTTGATTTTTGGTTAATGGCTTAACTAATTTGTTATTTAATGGTTGCATAAAAGAGAGAGACCCACTTAGCGAAACCATATCTTTATCAAATTTGAGAGATCTAGAGAAAGAAAGAGAGAGGTGTACATAGGGCAAAAGCTGAGTTGCCTTTGATACTGGTGCATTTGTCCTGCTTGTCAGCACATGCATTCCACTTTCCACTACAAAATCGACTTTGGACCCTAAATTTTACCTCACCTACAAGAAAAGCATACCTCAATTTCCATATATTTCACACACTCCCCCTCTATATCTCTCCAGCTAGTCGACCAACATCTTCCATAGGAATTAATTACTTGCAAACTAGAAATAGATGCAAATATATATGATCACACCCTCTCTGTCAAACCCTAAAAGAAAAAAAGAACTCTTAAACCTGCACAAACCATTCAAATATATCTCTTTCCTTCTTAATTGATGAGTTTTTCCTCAAGAATTAGCTCGGATCATACAAAGCAGGTGATACTAGAATCCCTAGCCAATAAACCTTTCTTGATCTCACTCTATTCTTAAACTTCTTTCGGTTTCATATTTTATTTGTGGATCATAACAAGAACCTGGGATAGAAGATGAGAGCAGGAGGTTGTACAGTGCAACAAGCTCTGACGGCAGACGCAGCAAGTGTTATTAAACAAGCAGTAACCCTTGCTAGAAGGCGAGGCCATGCCCAAGTCACTCCTCTCCATGTTGCTAACACCATGCTTTCTGCCTCCACTGGCCTATTTAGAACAGCTTGCCTTCAGTCACACTCTCATCCTCTTCAGTGCAAAGCCCTAGAGCTTTGCTTCAACGTCGCGCTTAATCGGCTCCCAGCTTCAACTTCAAGCCCCATATTAGGTACTCACTCTCAGCAGTTCCCTTCAATCTCTAATGCCTTGGTAGCAGCTTTTAAGCGCGCTCAGGCTCACCAACGGCGTGGCTCTATTGAAAACCAGCAGCAGCCACTCCTTGCAGTGAAAATAGAGTTAGAGCAGCTCATAATATCCATTTTAGACGATCCTAGTGTTAGTAGAGTCATGAGAGAAGCTGGTTTCTCTAGTACTCAAGTGAAAAGCAATGTTGAGCAAGCTGTTTCTTTAGAAATATGTTCACAAAGTGCTCCTTCTGTGAGTAGCAAGTCCAAGGAAAGCAATGGTTTGGTCCTTTCACAGTCTCCAACTTCAAGTCAAGTTGGAGCAAAAGCAACAGTTTTAGATCCAATTAAAAACGAAGATGTGATGTGTGTCATAGAGAATTTAGTGAACAAAAGGAGGAGAAGTTTTGTTATTGTTGGAGAGTCTCTGGCCAGTATAGAAGTTGTGGTGAAAGGAGTCATTGATAAGGTTCAAAAGGGAGATGTTCCTGAGGCTTTGAGGGAAGTGAAGTTTTTAACAATCCCAGTTTCTTCTTTTGGCCATTTCTCTAGGGTAGAGGTAGAACATAAACTCGAAGAGCTTAAAATCCATGTGAGAAGCTACATGGGCAAAGGAGTTGTTTTGAATTTGGGAGATCTCAAATGGGCTATTGAGAATAGGGCTAGTAGTTCATCAAGTGAGCAAGGAAGGTGCTTTTTCTGTCCAATGGAATACATGATCATAGAGCTTGGCAAATTAGCTTGTGGAATTGGAGAGAATATTAATGGAAGATTTTGGCTTATGGGGATTGCCACTTTCCAAACTTACATGAAGTGTAAATCAGGCCATCCATCAGGAGGTACTGTTTTGGGCCTCCATCCACTTACAATTCCTGCAGGCAGCTTGCGCTTGAGTCTCATCAGTGACAGGTAAACAGTTGCTAAAGTTGCATGTAATTGTATGCATTATCGGGGTCTATATTCTTGCTTTCTATTATTTGAATTTCTTCTGAACTAAGTAAATGAGTTTTCTTTTTCAAACTGCTTTTAGAAAAGAAAAAAGAAATAGATGTCGGACCAGTGAAAAGAAATGAAGTTCCTACTCCATTTTCCTTCTCTTTTGGAAACTCAAAATTCAAGTTAGGGGAAAGAAAAGCTATATACAGAGTTTTAATGTGATTTATAATATGCTAAAATGTCAAAAATTCATCACTTTTTTCTTTGGCAACAAGGAAGGAGATGTAGATAGGCTTCTTTTTTTTTTTTTTTTTTTGTGGTCTTTTAGCTTTTATTAATGGGCACCATGCAAGTTGCACTTTTAAAAATCCAAGGAGTTTCAAAGCAGTGAAAAATATCAATTGTAGCTTCATCAACTTCATCATTTACCTTTTTCTATAAATGATCAACAAAGTCTAATAACATCCTCATTTACCTTCTTTTTTTATTTTTCAGTGATCTACGATGTCAGTCCACAAGAAACAAAGCTGGAAATGGGTCTAGCAGCTGGATTCTACATGAAGGTGGGGAAGATAAACAGCTCACTTGCTGTGCTGATTGTTCAGCCAAGTTTGAGTCAGAAGCTCGAAGCTTACCAACTAGCACCTGTGACAGTGATTCCACAACTTCTGGCCTTCCTGCATGGCTTCAACAATGCAAAAATGAGAAAAACTTACAAAATAGTGATAATCAGGTAATTATAACTAGTTAATCGCATTTTATTCTTCAATAATTCAAAATTGTATACTTGTAGTCAGAAGCTCGAAGCTTACGTCTTGAGCGATTACTGTTCTCTAATTTCTCGGTTTCTCTTTTCCAGAACTCTATGTCAATCAAAGATCTTTGCAGAAAATGGAACTCATTTTGCAGTTCAATCCACCGACAACACTACTTTTCTGAGAAAACCCTCACATTTTCTTCTGTATCACCTTCTTCTTCTACTTCATATGACCAGCAATACCCTATTTTTCAACAAACCCACAATGAGTGGCCCATTGTTGAACCCAAGCAGTCATTGAGGGACCACCCTTTCTGGCTTGGTACAGGGACTCTCAACAAGTGTAGCATTAATGAACCAAGTTTGAGAATGTACATTCCAGAACATAAAGATCATACCAAACAATTACCATTTTCATCAAATCCTAATTCTACTCCAAACTCAACTTCATCAAGTGATGTCATGGAAGTGGTGTATCTCCACAAGTTCAAGGAGCTAAATGCTGAGAACTTGAAAATCCTATCCATTGCATTGGAGAAAAAAGTGCCATGGCAGAGAGATATAATCCCTGAAATAGCAAGCACTATCTTGCAATGCCGGTCTGGCATGATAAGAAGAAAGGGGAAGATGAAAAACAGTGAATCCAAAGAAGAAACTTGGTTGTTTTTTCAAGGAGTTGATGTGGAAGCTAAAGAGAAGATAGCTAAAGAATTGGCCAGGCTAGTTTTTGGCTCCAATGACAGCTTCATTTCAGTTTCTTTAAGCAGTTTTTCTTCTACAAGAGCAGACTCGACCGAAGATTGTAGAAATAAAAGATCAAGAGATGAACAAAGTTGCAGCTATATCGAGAGATTTTCTGAGGCAGCATCAAACAATCCACGTAGAGTTTTCTTAGTGGAAGACGTTGAGCAAGCAGATTATTGCTCTCAAATTGGTTTCAAAAGAGCTATTGAAAGTGGAAGAATAACCAATTCCAATGGTCAAGAAGTTGGCCTTAGTGATGCTATCATCATTTTGAGCTGTGAAAGCTTCAGCTCAAGATCTAGAGCCTGCTCTCCTCCAATCAAGCAGAGAACAGATGGGTCTTATGAAGAAGAAGACAATGCTGGTGCCGGTGCTGCATTAATGGAGGACACAACCCCTTGCATATCCCTGGATTTGAATATTTCCGTTGACGATGATAACATATTGGAAGATCAATCGATTGATGACATTGGCCTCCTTGAATCCGTCGATAGACGGATTATATTCAAAATTCAAGAGTTTTGATGGATAGAAAATAAAAAATCAATCATGTAATATCAGTTCTTATTTTTATTTTCTATTTATTGTTGTTTGATAAGTTTTTAGCTTCTCGTAGAGTTCCTAGGGAGATTATGTAAAATCACAATGTACATTATCCTCCTTTCATACTTCTTGACCAGAAAATATCCCTATTAATTTCAATACATGTCGTTTTCCTCCTTTTCAAAAGCACACGGCTTGAATTTTTGAATTAAATGCTTCATTTACACCAAGAAGCTAGATAACTAATTATATATTCAAACATAATATTGCACATCGCAATTCATATGAATATGTTCAATTTTAGTTTGGTGCGATGTCTAAGATCCAAGCGAAATTAATTTCATGAGTCTAGAGGCATTCCCCTTTGAAAAATTGAAGTGATTCCATAGCAAATTACGTTAATTATGTTCTCAGTTAACCAAGTGAAGGGATGGTACTGAACAATAACTTCATCATTATATGCGCCAGTAAGAAAAAGGAAGAACATTATCAATTAAACGTAGCTGCCACTGATCATTGCCCTTCCTTTAACTAATAGTTAATGAGCATATATATAAAAACATTCAGGTATACCCAGCCAATTATCCCACCATGATTGTCTGCATCTATTATATTGTTCATGATTAATGGGACAATGAAAGTGGCTTCTCACTTGAGATAGCACCATGCTAAGCCATCCCATCATGATCATTAATCTAATTTGCAAATCATAGAGAATCAAACAATAACACCTTTCCTAGTAAATCCGCTTAGGCTTTTGTGGGTGGGGAACCAGGGCCTGTGCCTTTGTTGTTCCTTGAATTAATCGAACTACTCTTAATCTAAAAATGACAGTAGATTATTGGATGCTTCCACCTAGTATAGTTTCTGACTACCACTTGAACTGGGAATCATTTCTTCGTACCAAAAGTTCTAGGATATTGAAGACTGTATATGGATGAAAAGATGGTTCTCTACATAGAAAACACATAGTGAGATCACTAGATGTTCCAATTACTTGCGGTTCATCTGTATAGAACTTAAAAGAAGGGATGAAAATCCAAACACCTTATAGATTAGCTGTTAGATAGGTGGCTCATGCTTGCCCGCAAGTTGAATTGATTTTTTTTTTAACTTAAAAAAATAATGTTTAAGCACTGCTGGTGTGTTTTAAAACATAAAAAGAATTATGTGACTTGAGTCATAGATCCTATTAGGTCCAGTAAAATGATATAATTTAATTATTTTATATAAAAAAAGTAGTGACAGTAAATGTACCAATCTCAATCCAGGTTAACATTTTGTACCTTTAACCTGGGTCATGAGACCAAAATCACCACATAGAAAAAAAATTACGAAACCTAAGTCTCAATAATTCAAAGTTAAAGGATGAAATTAAAAAAAAATTAATTTTAAAAAAGAATCCAAAACAAAAAAAAAATCAATTAAAAAAATAAGGATTAAATTTGACATAAAAATAAAATGATGTAAAATCCCTAAGTCAATTTAAGTTGGAATGACAAACCCACAACATGAATCATGAGGCCGAACTATCCTCATAATATGCAAAATGAAAAAAAGTTGAATCTTTTATAAATTAACTTAGTGTTGAAGAATAAAATCGAAAAATAATCAGTGTAAAAAAAAAAGACCAAAGGCAATTCAAACTAACATTTCATACCCATGATGTGGGTCATGAGACTGAGATCACTGGATCAAAACAAATCATAAAGTCCAATTCTTGACCAATCTAATGTTGAATAATAAGATTGGAAAAAGAAAATCAATCTAAAAAGCATATCCAAAGCAACAAAAAAAAAGAATGAGGAAAAAAGTTGACACAAAAACAAAAACAAAATGATTGAAAAGCCCAACCCAATTCAAGTGAGCATGGCAAATCCACGATTCGGGTTGTGAAAATGAATTATCCTCATAGAAAGCAAATAAATAAAGAAGCTCAATTTTTAATAAACCCAATATTAAATGATAAATTTTTTTTTAAAAAAAGTGATGTTAAAAAACAAGAAAAAAAAAAGAAATCAATATCAATCCAAGTTAAATAAAAAACAATCCGGTAGGTGGGTTAACCCGGGTCAATACGAAACATTTTGTAATGCCAATATTTGAAAAACAAATATAAAGACATCATATTGAAATATTGTTTAAAGTTAAATAAGATTTTAACCAGGTTGATTGGACAGTGTTTGAACTTGCCATGCATGTTGAATGAGTCATATCAGATCAATTTTAAACCAATTTAATTTGAAATAGGGTTGGGCAAGG
>Ga0307514_10002901_pt1 | contig 17075 bp, 10 predicted proteins | sample 16_EM_MG_FD_203088 | JGI IMG/M metagenome (GOLD analysis project Ga0307514, IMG submission 203088) | Populus trichocarpa ectomycorrhiza microbial communities from riparian zone in the Pacific Northwest, United States - 16_EM | ecosystem: Host-associated > Plants > Roots > Unclassified | place...
AGCTGGAGCCTAGCATGCAGCAGCAATTGGACTCTGGTGGTGGTGGGATTTTGTTTTATTCATTTGGGGACTTGTGCAGGCGGAGATATGCCTGCTCTTTCTCTTTGCGCGTGAGCCTACTAATTTCTACTGTTCATCATCTGCTAATAACTTGTAAAACAAGTCTATGAACACGAACCAATGAGGAGATTATTTTTTCTTATAACACTAACGTGGAATTTAAAAAACACATTTCAATCGTTTTTTTCTTGAATATGATAAAAACGACTTTAGAATAATGTGTCATGCTGTTCTGGCGTTGGAGCTCCTATCACTGTTTAACAGTAAATTATAGTGTTCATTTGCCGCGCAATGCTAGTTATAGTCATATTATTCTTATTTAACATTGTAATGGCAGGTTTTTTTAAAAAAATTATATATATATATATATATATATATATATATATATATATAAGTTATAATAAAATTCAATATTTATATGGACTTAATATTTTGATGTATCTCCAAATAAAAAATACTTTAAAAAATAATTGTTACCACACTTATAAACATCTTTTTTTTAAAAAAAAAAAATATTTTTTTCAATTGCTCCAAATCCGATTAACATGAGGTGAAGATGGGGTAGGCATAACTTATTTCATTGCCAATATCTATATTGTGGAGGGGAACAACAAATATTCTTAATAAGATGGTGGAAAAACTCTGATAAAAAATGTATTTTTTTTTATTTATAATGAAGAGGACTGCAATTATAGTGAAATTAAGGTTCTTATATAAAGAAAGACTTATAAAAGAAAAGAAAGTAACTTTAAATAATAGGGATGCTTTAGTACCTAAGCTAGCATGATAGTGAAGGGAAAGAGTCTTATTAACAAACACTAAAAGGTGTTACCTTTTTCCTTGTAAGACACACACTCAGTGCAATGTGAACTTACTATGCATTGAGTGTTTTTTATTTTTATTATTTTTTTAATTTCATTATTTCAAGACTAAATTTAAGATCAATTTAAGTTAAATTGTTAAGTAAAGATAAAATTGAAAGATAAAGAACTGGAGTGAAAAAGAGAGTAAAATAGATGGTGATTTCAAAGTTTGTATAAAAAAGTTCACTTTTGTCCTTTTAGTTTTTCAATGATACATTTTCAATCTTTATAAAATGAAATTTTGATACAAAACTTCATTTCACATAGTTTTTTAGTCACTGGTTAGAGAATTAAGAAAAAAAAAAGTCGGATACCGATAATAGAGAAAGAAAGTTCTTGTTGGCACCAATTATGACCATGAAAAAAATCTATTTTAGTGTCATCGGGTTCCATTACACGAGGGGAATTTAGCTTGGTGTTATTTCACCTTGAAATTACTTAAAAAATAAATTTGACATTGAGAAATTTTTGGGTTCCAGGTTAGTTTATTTATTTATTTTTGGATCGATATTTTGGTTGTTTTAAGGCATTAGAGGGTTTATGTGGGTTTCTAGATTGTTTTGTAGGTGTTTTTAGATCAAAAGAGGATCGAAAATAAATGGTTATGGTTGGAAAACCCTAGCCCTGATTTCTTAGTGATCTAAAAGTCGCTGAAAACTCAAAATGCAGATAACAAATCATATGGATAATTTCTATATATAAAAAAATTGGTTGGGCGGACGACGTGTATATGAATTTTTTTTTACTTCATTTAAATGAAATCAAAATAAAATTTGTTTCTTTTAAAAAATCATATATCAATATTTTTTTGTTATAGCAGGATAAATACTTTTTTTTGCTTAGCATTTTTTTTAAAGTATTTTTTTTCTATGAAATTATCTCGGTTTCGTGACCAGGTTGTGGATTTAACGAGTTAACTTGGGTTGATTAATTTTTTTTCTTTGCTTTTTAAATATTTTTTTCAATATCATTCTTTTACAATGAGCTGGTTAGGATCTTACATTTGAAATTTTTTTTATTTTTTTTCTATGGAGGAATCTCATTTTCATAATTCTAGTCGCGAGTTTGGTCTTTTTCCTAAGTCTACTCTAGTTGTTTTTTTTTGTCCTTTTCAAATTGAATATTTTTTCATTTTTATCCTTCAATATTTAATTGATTGAAATTGACCTTTCTAATTTGTTTTCATTTATGTTTTATAGGGTTATTACGGTCTCATAACTCGAGTCACGGGTTGGTCCAAATCGATTCAATATGACACTGAATTAATTTTTTTAAAATATATCATTTGGTATGTCAGAATCCTAATATTTTAAAAATATATCTTCTAGTATGCATCATATTTTAGACTTCTTAGCATCTAAATATTTTTTGGGTTAGAAAGAAATGATTTGACTCACGGTGTAACGCAGGTCAAATAGCTAGTTGGGATGTATTATGTGTGTTTATATAGTAAATAGTTAACAAAATAAGGCGGAAAAGCCAGAGAAAAAGAGAGATTAAGAAGAGAGTTTACCTTAGGATTCAAAGCTTTTCATACAACCTTTTGAGCTCACATAGGTTAATTGTGGGACAAGCACAAAATAGACAATTTGCATGATATATGCAGTTTTGAACTGATTAGAAGATAATATTTTAGAAGATAAATGAGACTACTATAAATCTCATCCTTAAGGTATGAGTTTTTCCTTCTATAAGACGCAACCATATGATCAATTTAGAGAATTTTATGTGTTCTAAACACGTGATGATATTAACAATATGCATTATTAGTTGGTGAAATAAGTACATATATGATCGATATTTATTGTCCATATAAAAGGGGTGCTACTCGTCCATTTATGTATAGTGATGCTTTTAAATAGTTGCAATTCATGTATAAGAGTATAACATTTAATGAAGGATGCATGGTCAGTCCATTAAGGAGAGATGTATGGCTAGTTCTATGAAAGGAGAAGTCCAAACGATTAATGAGAAATGACATATGACTAGTTTATTAGGGGAGACATGTGGCCACTCTGTTAAAAAAGGGACACAAGGACAATTCATCAAAGGAGGGACACTTGACTAGTCTAGGAGAATGTATGGCCAATCTATCAATGAGGAACACGAGGTCAATCCATCAAGGTGAGGGCATACAATTAGTCTAAAGGGAATGCACGACCAATCCACTAAATAGGGATATATGGTCAATCAATCAACGAAATACACAAGGTCAGTCCATTAAAAAAGGGCACACAACTTCTTTAAAGGGGATGCACAACCAGTTTATTGAGAGGACATGCAAGGTCAGTCCATTGAGGTAGGGATATATAACTAGTTTAGAGAGGACTTACGACTAGTCCAAGGGACATGTGATCAATTCAACATGGAAGGATATAAGGTTAGTCCATCGAGGTGAGAATACACGATCAATATAGAAAAGATGTATGGTCAATCCATGAAGAGGGATATAGAAAAGATCTATTGAGAAGGGGTGAGTGACCAATCTAAGACTACAAGAGGCTAGTCAATTTAGAAAGAATGTGTGGCTAATCATGAAGAGGAATTGATTTTGAAAAGTATTTGATTGTACAAAGAGGATGCATGTTGAGCATGAAGTGCCATATAAGTTTTGATAGGAAGTTTCATGTCTCATTAATTCTAATACAAAATTGGTTTTTTAAATTTCAAAAACTTGGACCTCAATTTTTCGGTCACCTTTGGGAATAAAAAAAATATAACAGTACCTATTGCTCACTTAAAAAAATAAGAGTTGATGACATCTTCCGTTCCCGAGGAAAAAAATACCAGGCACATGCCTGAACTTTGTTATGAAGGTTATACATGTGGGCTTGACCTATAAACACCTAATTTTTTTTAATCCATTTCCAATAATTTATTTTATTGAATTGGATTTGTGTTTTAAAATAGTGATTCATTTTTTATGTTTTTTTTAGTTGCATGATAGTTTAAAGAGACTTGTTTGATTTGTCTTGAATTTTTTCCTTTTATATTTTATTCGAATTAGCTGTATTTGTATAATTGATTTTTTATAAAAATAGAAATAATTTTTTTTATTTGGAACAACAATTAACAACTATGATAAAATGAATGAAAATAAAAAAGATAGTCAACATAAAATATTTGAATGTGTATATATCTCTTTATTTCTACTATGAAAATTTGCTTACCACTTTAATATTTTAGTGCTGACAACTTTTTTTGTTTATCAATTCCTATATTTTTTAATTTATTTTACAAAGCATAAATAACATTGTTTCATTTCTCATTTTTTAAAAAGTATGTTAAGAATTAAGTTTCATAATTTATTTCAATTTGTTTTCTATAAGGTTATCGCAGTCTCATACAAATGTTCTAGAATTGGGTTGGAGGTCGATATTTTGAGTGTCTATTTTTTATTATATAATTAAATAAAAAATAGTCTAACAAAAAAAAACAAAGTTTTTAAGCCAAATGGAGTCTATGACCCAATTCGCGGATTTGACGGGTTGATCTGAGTCAATCCAATATATTGTCGTTTCAATGTTTTTTTTTTTAAAATATCATCTTAAAATTATATTTAAAAGTCAAATCATATTTATAAAGGTTGTTTAGGTTATTTTTGGACCCGTCAAGTTGAGTCGATCACGTTGTGGCAACCCTTAGATGGTTTGATTTGAAGTTCAAGTTAGGCAATGAGTAGGGTCTAGATGTTTCAAAGTTGAGCCGCTAGGCTGGTTATCAAAGAGTTTCTTGTGGTATGTATATTCTTTTTTATGTTTAAAAAAGTTATGGTCCAACCTGTAACGTAGCATGAGCTATGTATACAATAAATTGAGATGATCAAAGTTTTATACTTAGAAGGTGCATTTTGTAAAATAAAATTGAGGGCATGAGATCAAATAACAAATATACTAAAAGGCATGAGAGATTTATTGTAGGCCTCATCATATTTTCCTATTCACTACTATAGTATGGTGATTATTGTCTTTCCCATAAACAAATAAATATATTTGGATTATAAATATTTTGATATTTTTACAGGGTTTATAAGTTATTATTAATTTGTTTGGAAGTATTTTTGCTCATTCATTGTTTTTATAAACAGTAAAATAACCTAAATACCTCCAAGGAAAAAAAAAATTAAATGGTGTCGGGTAGAGGTATTTATGTATTTTTTTTTATACATAGTAGAATGACATAATGTACCATTGAATGCAAGACAAAGTCTAGCAACCCCATAAGCCCACAAGCTTGTATAGGAGCCCAAACACAACACTGGGCTCTAAAGAAAACCCGTCAGGTTAGGGTTTTAGAGAAACAACAACCTACAATTCCTATTCGCTGTTTTGCAATCCACCGCTAGCTCGCTCGCACGCACGCACTCCTCTGTCGTGAAACTTGTACCATGGGTTCGAAAAAGAAGAGCAAGAGCAAAAACGAGATGATCGATGATCCACGGTTTGCATCCGTACACACAGACCCGAGGTTTCAGAGAGTACCGAAGAGAGAGTCGAAAGTGACAATTGACTCTCGGTTCAATCGTATGTTCACTGATAAGAATTTTGGTACATCGTCTGCTCCGGTAGATAAACGAGGCAGACCTAAGAGGCAAAAAACTGACAGTAGTCTTCGTCATTACTACCGAATCGAAGAAGAAGATACGAAAGATGCAAAGAAGAAGAGAAAAGATGAGGTTTTGAGCAGCGAAGAAGAAGAAGAAGAAGGTTTGAAGAAGAGGAAAAGAAAAGAAGAGGTTTTGAGTAGTGAAGAGGAGGATGAGGAGGAAGAGAGTGGGAGTGATGAATTAGAGGATTTGGAGACGGAGAGTGATGATGATGTGGATGGAAGTGAAGAGGAGGAGACGAGTAGTAGTAGTAGTAGTGATGAGGAGGAGGAGGACATGGAGAATGTGGAGGTATGATTTCTTCTTCTTTTTGCTGAGGTTGGTTTTGATTTTTTTGTTTTGTCGGGGTTAATTGTTATTATTGTTTTGGTTTTTGAGAGAACTGAGGGATAATTAGAATGAAAATTGAGTTTAAGGAGTTTGAATCTTTAACTATAGTAGGTTTCTAGACAATGATGCTGTTTAGTAGTTGAGAAAATGGAGGGAAATAGAATGGAAATGTGTGTTAAAGGGTTTCTTTTGTTGGTACTCCTTTTTGTGCTGATATTTGCTTGTTTTTAAATTAATAGTGAACTCATAACCATTAGCATTGTTCTTTTGTTAAGAGAATAGAGGGAAGTTGTGGTAAAGGCTTATTTGTTATTGCTCTTTTTTTTATGTTAATCTTTATAGGTGTTTGTTAATTGGTAGCAAACTCCCACCAGTGGTATTGCTTAGTTGTTGATAGGATGGAGGAAAGTAGAATCGAACATTGTATGAAAAGGTCAATTTTTTTACGCTTTTTAGTGCTGATGTTTCCTGGTTTTTAGTCAATGAAGAACTTCAAAGTATGGTATGTGCGGTGGTTGTAAGAATGAATGTAGGAGTCTGGAGTAGAAATTGTATCAACGGTTTAATTTTTGTACTTTTGATCCCAAATTGTTAATTAGCAGTAGTTTTTTTAATGTACAGAATTGCATGTGATGTTATCTTATTTTTAAATTTTTTGACGTTAATTGTTATTGTTATTGTTATTGTTTGGCTGTTGAGAAATGGAGGGGAATCAAGGTTGTGTTTACTTTTAGAAAATAGTTTTTTGGTTTATTCTAAAGAGAACATGTTCATTAAATACAAAATTTTCAAAATAGAGAATAAGGGTCATGTTTGGCTTAAATTGAAAATATTTAAAGGAATGACTGTAAAACATTAGGTGAACCAAACAATTCCTGTATTTTTATATTAAAGAATTTAGAAAACAACCACTTTGGTGTTTTCCAATTTTCTGGAAAAGTGGAGAATTAGAAAAACTTGTTTTCAAGAAAACAATTTTCATTCTTAATTTGTAAACTTGTTTTCTTTAATTTTCTATTTCTAAGTTTTTCTGGAAATCTGCAGATTTTCCACAGGTAAACACAATCCAAATGATTCTAGGTTTTGTTTGTCCTCATACTTTTTGATACCTAATGAAGTATTGAACATACAGAAGAGTAAATGTGCCCAATTATTGCTTTGATTTCCTGTTATACAATGAACTTAATGGCTGTATTTTATGTATTGGATTGCTGGATGCAACAGGTGGAAAATGTACCAGTAATTGAAGAAGGAACGCGGAGGCTTGCTGTTGTTAATATGGATTGGAGGCATGTCAGGGTAATGCTATCAAATTTCTAGAATTTAATGCATCTTTAAGTTTACTACAACATGGAAGTGTGCATGTGTACAACATCATTCATTTCCCCCCCTTCTGTTTTTCAGGAACTAAATTGATTATTCAAGAAAATTTGTTCATCCTTGAATTATCATGAGCTAGGATAATTTCTCAATAGGGTATTCAGTCACTTTGCTGTTGAGAGGTCTGGGGCTGAGTTTTGCTTACACCTGTTCAAAGGACTTTAAATATGGAGAACTTAAAATTGGAAATAGCCATTATGTTTGTCATTGAAAGCAATTATGTGTGTTTGAGCTCTATACACCTATAATTCTTACATATTAGGCAATACGTGAAAGGTTTTTCATATCTCTTGTTCTTTCATGAGCTGTAATAAATATCCTGCTCATGACAGCTAGCCTTCCCCATCTTTCTTTTTCAATTATGCAAGAGTATTTTTAAAAGGTGAAAATGAAATTGTGACTGAGGGCTTGCAAGAATAAGTATGTTATTAGTAACGAGGGCCTTGTCTTATTGTAATGAGCTCTATGCATAAGTTTCGGTTTATATCCTTCCATGGTTTACTTTGTTGTCGTCTAGGTATTTGTATGGTATACCCTTGAACTGACTTTTTTCTTTGAAAATCTAGGCGGTTGACTTATTCGTTGTATTACGCTCATTTCTTCCAAAAGGAGGACAAATTTTGTCTGTCAGTGTCTACCCATCTGAATTTGGACTTCAGCGTATGAAAGAGGAAGAAGTCCGTGGCCCTGTTGGCTTATTCGATGATGAAAATGAGAAAAGCGATGAAGATGATGATGACAATGATGAGATTGACTATGACAAGCTGCGTGCTTATGAGAAAAGTAGGCTAAGGTAATCGTGTGTCTTTTTCTACACATTTCTTCCTGCTAAAAGTTTTCAAGAACATCATTGAGCCTAATCCTTCTCCAACCTGGGTCTTTTAAAGGAAGACAGCTAAGCATAAAAATAACCAATTAATCACTGGCTTGTACATTTTATTCCACAAGTGACCTCATGTTTAACCGTTCAGATAAGGTGCACAGAAATTTCTACTGAAGCATGTTGCTTACAAGGCTAATTTAATCAGGTCTATTGAAGGAAAAGACCCTGGACCTTCCTTTCTGCCAAGTTTGTTATGTATTTTATTAGAATGAAGCACATTATGCATCTTTGGCTGCCACTCTTCCTATAGCAGAACTTTTTTACTGCTTAGGCAGTTTTATATGTCCTGCCACTCATGTATTCTATTGGGAATGATATTGTGACATTGTATTTCTCTTAAACATCATTTTTTATGGGTGGCTCTGATTTTATTAGAGGTTTGACAAAGGTGAGACTTGAATCTGAGACCTAACCCATCTTGCTTATGTAAGAGCACCACCAAGCTGCAAGTTAATTGGTCTTAAATGTCATTTGTAGGCATCTTGTGTGCTAATGGTGACTTTTTAGTATATCATGTTCGTAATTGTTTCTCTTTTGAAATATAAATTGGACTGATCTGTACTTTCCCAATATATATGCAACGATGTCTTTGGCTAATCTGTACTTGCCCAATCTAGATGCAAAATTGTGGTTGCTGCCTCCATTAACACGCAGTGCGCTGACTGTTCAGTACATTCGACTGCCACCCCCGTTTTTCCTTCTTTGATTATGGATTTATTGTGTGTGCCATTCTCCTCAGGTACTACTATGCTGTGGTGGAATGTGATTCAGTTGCAACAGCAGATTATCTTTACAAATCTTGTGATGGAGTTGAGTTTGAAAGATCTTCCAATGTGCTTGATCTCAGATTTATTCCTGACTCTATGGATTTTAAACACCCACCTCGTGATGTTGCCACAGAGGTATATGTGTTTCGATTCTCTATTGATGATGGGTTTCTGTAATCATGATAATTGCATGTGCATTGACAGAGTCTTACATGGCCAAATATGCATCCAAGGCCAGGAAATTTGTTTCTATAGGGACCATTCTGTGCACAAATTAAAAGTACATTTTGCAGAAGCGAAAAGATTTTTTTTTCCTCCTGCATTTGAAATTTTGTATTCTAAATAATTTAGCAATAAAAAAGGAGGCCGAAACTACTGGTGCTTATGATCTACACTTTTTGCTCAGGCGCCTTTGGGCTATGAGGGGCTGGATTTCCATACTAAAGCACTGCAGCACAGTAACATTCCTGTTTCTTGGGATGAAGATGAACCACAGCGTGTGAAGACCTTGAAACAAAAATTTAATGCTGACCAGGTAGGTAGCTTGATCCGAGTCTACCTCTTCACTTGTGCTGGATACTCCCTGTGAATTTTTATAATCATATATTTGACTGGAATGAGTAATAGAAAGTGCATTCTTTCGCTGTCTGACTTGAGATGCTACTTGATTTTTATTTTCTTTAATGAATATACTCGATTAAAATTAAAAATTGTAAGTAAAAATGTAAAGGAATGCCAATTTCCTGCCTGTACTCTGGATCTACTGGTTTGCAAATATATATTCCTTATATTTTACCATTTTCTGAAAGTCATGTGGTTCTTGGTTTATGTTCAACCATCTTCTGAAATCATATATTTGCATTTATAACTCAGCATTGATGAAAGCCCTTGTCATAAGATATGTGAAAGAAGCAACAATTAGTAAATCAAAGACAAATTTGCATGCCAGAAACAGTGGGAATCAATATAATGCTCTGTTCAACTTGATAGAAAAGCTTTCGAGTTGTTAAATTGGTATGTTCTTTTTGCTTCTATAGTGACACGGTGTCTTTTTTCATATAGCTAGCTGAATTGGAGTTGAAGGAGTTTCTAGCTTCTGATGAGAGTGAAACTGACAATGATGAAGCTGATAATGACATGGAAGATGAATCAGATAAAAAGCATAAGAAACGAGACAAGTACCGTGCTTTAATCCAGTCTGGTGATGGTTCAGATGAAGACCAAGAGGAGGGTCAGGATATGGAGGTTACTTTCAATACTGGCTTAGAGGATTTAAGCAAGCGTATCCTAGAAAAGAAGGATAAAAAATCAGAAACTGTTTGGGAGGCATATCTCAGGAAAAGGCGTGAGAAAAAGAAGGCTCGAAAAAATCAATCCAAGTATTCTTCAGAAGAGGACAGTAGTGATACTGATGAAGAAGGAATGGAAGGGATAGAACAACCAGATGACTTCTTTATTGAAGAGCCATCAGTCAAAAAAGTTAACAGCAAGGACTACCAAGGTAAGAAAAACAAAGAAGAAAAGCAACTTCAGGATACAGATAGGGAGGCAGAGGCAAGCAAAGCAGAGCTCGAGTTACTACTTGCTGATGATAAGGGGGGCAAAAAAGGTCTGAAGGGATATAATTTAAAACCTAAAAAGGCAAAAGGGAAAAAGGGAAAAGAAGTTCCTGATGAGGACAAAATACCCACTTCTAATTTGGATGACCCTCGGTTTTCTGCTCTTTTCACTTCACCTCTCTTTGCATTGGATCCCACAGATCCACAGTTCAAAAGGTACTTCCTCTGTACTACTTGATTTCTTCAAGCTACTGGACATGGTCTCGTGATGTGTGTTGATCAAACTGCTTGCTTGTGCCCAAGTATGCTAATGATTATTCCAATGTTATTGATTGCAAACTGGTTGTCCTCCACTACTGATTTGGAAGGTTTTAATAGCCTGCCTCTTGTACTGTAACTAAAATCTGTTTTTGGTGTTGCAGGAGTGCAGTCTATGCAAGGCAGCTGGCACTGAAACCACAGAAGAGTGGTGAGCAACAATTGGTGGAAGGAGAGAATGAGAAACAGGCTGAAAAAGCTCAGTTGCTATCTGATGATCCTGCAATGGACAGAAATGAGTATATGATATCCGATGGTTTGCCAGAAAGGAAAGAGAAGCACGAGTTATCAACATTGGTAAGATCCATCAAGATGAAGTCCAAGCAAGTTCAGTCGTCCTCCAACACCAAGGATAAACAATTGCAGCCTAAAGGGTTGAAAGAAACGGAGAAGCCTGAGCTCTCAACCTTGGTTCAATCAGCAAAGAAGGCCAAAGTTTTGAAAAAATGAATAGTAGAGAATTTGAGATTATTTTTCTTTTCTGCTCGCAATGTTGTGCAAGAGCAGATGGGAAGTGAAGGCAATTCAGTCTGCTCATATCGTTGCAACTCATGGAAGGCTTTTGCCCCCCATTTTTTTGGCTGGTAGAGTTTCCTTATCATGCCTGTGGAAGCGTGTTTAGGATCGTATTTCATGTTTGGAGCTTGTAAGATCTATTCAGGATAGAGGACTAACTATCCGTAGATTGCATTTCAAAGAGAGTTGACAGATTATTCATAGAGTGCAAGAAAGTTGAATAAAAGAACGAAAAGAGGTTGTTTTCCTAATATGCTTATTTATGGGTTTGCTAGTGGCCCGGCCTTTTGAGCTTTCTGGCCTCCTTTGGGTTAGCTGCTATGAGTATTTTTCTTCTCACCTCCGGAAGCACACATGCAAGAAGGAAGTTTGAGCTTGATGCAAATGGCTAAAATTTCTTCAGCTTTATATGATTATCAATCGAATAAAAAGTTAGTTTATGTATCAATCCTTACATCTCCTACGACTGGTGGGGTGACAGCTAGTTTTGGTACGTTGAACAAACATTGAATAAGACAAGTCGATTGGAAGGACGAATGCTAACTCTCAGAAAGAGAAATGGGACATGAACGATACAGAAGTGCACTGTGAGCTATAACCAGAATGTAATCTTGTAACTGTATCATATCAATTGTCTGTTTATAATCAAAATATATTTACAACCCCAGCATCGAGTCATGTTTACTATGATCTAAGACTAAGAATAAAAAATAAGAGGAAGCCAAAAATGCTTCCATCTTGGTGTATACAATAACTGGAAAACGAATGCCTGAAGTTGTGAACACTAAGAAAAAGAAAAAAATCAAACAATAGCAAAGAATAGAGCTAGTGTCATCATTAATGTGAAATTAAACGGTTTGGACCGTGGTGAATGACTCCCACCAGGAGGTGATGATGCTGGTATTTGTTTGGCTTCTGGGTTAACTGCAGTAGCAGGAGGTACTGCAGTATTTGGGGATACAGCCAGAGTGTTGGTATCCATGTTATCATAACCTGGGGACAAAAAGAAATTTCATTAGGTAGAACAACTAGTAACGAAAGGAAGAGGAAAAATGGTGTTTGATTTTAGAGATCCAATCCAAAACGGGAAAAATACTCACAGTTAGATGGCTTCCAACCCAAAATCATCCTCTCACGATCGAAAACTATGCGATGACCAGTCATGAAATTTTCTGCAAGGAGATAAGTTTTGATAATGTAAGGAACAGTTTCTCACTGCACACATTAAGAAATTGATGCCAAGTTTAGACTTGCTAATTCAAAATTTTGTTTATTGTTTCCAAGTCTTATCTTAAAAAATAGTGTTAATCTTAAGAAACAAAAACTAACCAACTTTCACACTTTGCAAAACTTATTTGTCTAGCATGAGATTAAAGAAATTATGGTTCAACAGAAACATCCCCCAACACAAAAAATCCATAAATTAACAAATTAAGAAACAGTACCAAATGTAATGAAGAATAAATTCCAAAAATAAGGAAAACTATAGATAGTAAGATACTCACGTCCAATGATGTTCACATCTCCACTCTTGATCATACCAAGACAATATACAGCTGAACCATCCTGCAGTTCCCAAGAACAAACTTATTTTCCAAGAAGCAGGAATAAGATATCAGACAGACAAATGGAGGCATGCTTACCGCAAGTTGAACTAGTACTATGGGGTCTGTTACGTTAAAGTAGTCTCCACCGCTCATTACTAGAGTCACTGCGGGAATTTTCGGCTCAGTTTGATTAGCACTGCATTTAAATTGGAAGTCAGTGCCTGCAGGATTACAGAACACAAAGCACACGAAAACGGGAGAATTTGTGCAGATATAAATGACCTTATATCATAACAATAATCAAATGGGACTTCAGTAGATGAGTGACGAGTTTCCTTTACCATGTTATTGAACTGCAAAAATAGCACAAGTAATAAGTACACAAAAGGTAGGAAGTCAAGCAAATATCAAGACTCACTACTAAAACTACTTACACTCTCCGCTATAAGTGTATAAGCTGGATCATTCAGGTATGTAAACGAGGTACCGGAATCGAAAATTGCACTATAAACAAGATCACTAGCTTGTCCACCAATACTTGTTTGAGTGATGCTGATGTTGTAAAGCGAACTGGTAACAAGTTTTCAAAAAATAAGCACAACAGGCATGGAAGGCAGATAAAAAAGAAAAAGTCTGCACATCAAGATTCAAGAAGTGAGTACCTGCGTGGTTGCCCTTGATTGAAAGACGTTTCTCCTTGGCCTGTGCTTCCTTTGTCACCAAAACTGATTCTACCAATCCCATTAGGGCTAAAACACATGGAAAATGAACCAGAAGTATATCCATTATGTGCCAAAGTACTAGGCACAGATATATTAGACATGCCAAGTCCAAACAAGCCATTGGGAGCTCCACCAGTCAAAAAAGAACCCGTTTGAACTTTACCACAACTGCAAAAGCATAGCACATTTATATGTAAAAATTGCTGAACAGATTTTGAAAAAAAATTAAGAATGAGGAGCAAGGTTATGGAAATGAGAGAAATGATTCCAGTCCATCAAAGAAAGAATACATGCACCAGACGCCCTCAAGTTTCTGATAGCACATGACTGACATCTAGTGTGGTTTCTCACATACAAGTGATCTTTCACATCACCAAAATCCATATGAAAGAACTTTGGTACTTGGGGTTAACCATATCCAATCTTACTCCAGGTTCTCCAATTAAAACCAAGGGCTAACAACTCTATCATATTCACTATCAAGGTACTTGGGTATCATGCCATTTCCAAAATCCATGTGGGTGGTCTGAAATGCATTTCCTGATTTATAACAGCCAAGTGGAAATTACCTACCCAAAAGTAATTTTTGCATCAACAGCTTTTGATTGACTATCATCGCTGATCAGGTGCAATAAATCCTGTACAAAGTACCCAGTTGTCGAAGTGCCATTAGAAAGATATACAACTTGATAAGGACAATTGCTCTGATCACTAGGGCATCGATCACGCTGTGTTTGTGAGCACAAGGTGCTGTTGCAAGGGACCTTTTCGCTTGTTGAAGATGTATTCGGACTGTAGATATTGAGGTCTACCTGTTTAGAAAAAAAACTAAGTTGGTAATTGTGGAAGTGCTAGTATCATAAACGATCAAATTAGTAGATGTAATCACCACAACAGCTGATTCAAGATTTCATTTGAATTGAAAATTTTCCAGTTAGTAGAGTCCAAATTCAAATGGTGATAAATCGTCACTCGTGGCTAAAAATTATCTGCAATCTAGGATGCAGAACTGGATTCTCTAATCACTCAGAGCAAGCATTCATCATCAGTCAAACAGCAACACCAAAAAATTGACAGCTTAACTTCAAAGAGAATTCAAGCGTCAACAACTTAAATCATAAGCATTCTCAACAGTGCTGATGTCAAAATCAAATTAAGTTCTCAATTGAACTAGAATCAACTAGAAAATTCAAAATAATTGACCTACCGTTCCTGATGGTGATCTTAGGCTATGCACACAACTGGAACAATCACATGGCAACCACAAGAGGTTACTTCCAGTGTCTAGGGCCACAAGAAATGACACACTTGGTGTTCCAACCGAAACATTAGCATAATGTAAACTGAAACAATTTGAACAAACACAGTACAGATTAGCCAGAATAATAATCATCTAAATACACGTAATAACCTAAATCCCATGTTTGGTTGCCAAGAAAATTGAGCCTTAGAATTAATTTCAATAAAAAAAGAAAAATAATGAAAGCAAATACTTGGAGGTTTTTTTCTTTTCTTTTCCTAATAGGAGTTGATGCTCAAAAGGACAAGAAAACATGTAACCAAATAGGCCGTTGCTATACAAGGAAACACAACTGTTCCTTCTGTTACCTTTTCCTTTTCCTTTTCCCTTTCCTTTCGTTTTCTTTTCTTTCCCAGCAGCCAAACACAACAAAAACTTTGGGAAAAAAAACACTCAACTAAAAGTGAGAGGAACTTACAATCCCAAACCATCAATCCGATAAGTCTCGTTCCCGTAATAGAAAGTAAGTAGTGTTTTATTATTTTTATTATCACCGCCAGTACTAGTAGCCAATCTACGGCCATGAATAACTCTATCACGTTGAGCCATAACTTGAAAATATGGAACACTATCTTTCACTGGCAACAATCCATCAACACCAAACATCCCTTTAACCGGGTCAGAAAACCGGTGATGAATATCAAAACCGAATGTTCCAAACCCAGAACATCTTTCTATCAGCACAAACAAGAACAGCAAAAACAAAAATGGAAACTTGTGGTGACGAACATGAAAAGAATGAGCATAACTGAAAAGGGTCGCCATGGGAAAGAGAGTTCAAAAGGATTGAGAAAGAAAAGAATTGAAATTGATCGTGTTTCAAGAGAAAGAAAAGGTAAGTCGGTTGATGTAGGTGAAGTAGGAAGAAAGAGTCGTTTGAAGATAGAGAGAGAGAGAGTGAGGGCAAAAAGTCTTGCTAGAGTGTGTTTATTTTCGTGATTGAAGTTGAGAATGAAATTGGATATAATTAAATTATGTATGAAATTTAAGTATTACCTATAAAAACTAATTATTTTTGTCTTTTTATAAATTATTTTAATAAATTTCATACACAAAACCATAGTTTTGAAATATGACTCGACGGATCAACTCGGGATCTAATCGACCTGAAACTGAAACCAGGCCAGACTAAAGAAAAAATAAGAGAATGAAAAACCCGGTGTGACCCGAGAGGTGGACCCGGCGACCGGGCAAGACCAGGTCAAAAACTCGGTTACAACTCGTTGACTTTTGTTTTTTTTTTTTATTAAAGCGACGTCATTTTGATTTTTTTAAAAAATTTGACCCGAACAACCTGATAACCCGATCAAAACCCGATAACCTGGTCAAAACCCGATAACCCAATTAAAATCTAAAACCTGAACCTTAAACCAAACCAACCACCAAGCCGAGCCTAAAAACTATTCACCAAACTCAACTTCAACCATATAAACACACCCTTATATTGCATCATTGTCTTGCCGGGTGGGGGTTTGTTGCCAACTGGCGTTCCACGAATGGGTAAACCGTGTAAGGCTGGACTTTTGACGATGGTGGGCCCCTACATTTAAATCATAAGGCGAACCTCCAAACTATTTGGCGAGTATCAATCTTGTCCTCAATTAGTTTTTCTCTCTCAATTGGATCCTTATGCTGGAGTTTTGGGTTTTCTTTTTGGTTGTACAGATGCTTCAAACATCGAAAATAGTCTACTTTTCTAGACCCAATTTCCCTGAATAAGAATTATTATAATAAATATATCAATTGCGTGTTCTTGTGAAAATAAAAATAATAATAATAGGACATTTTGGTCAACAAAAATAAATAAATAATAAGATACTCAGAATTCTTCAAATAATCCAAATAAATGAAAAAAAAACCATAAAATAATCATTTTGATTTTTTTTTGGTGCCGAGTCTTTCCCATCAAGACACCCAAACCAAAATAAATGAGAACCTACCTTGGTTTAGACATGCTGCAAAAAAATTCCCAAAATCGCCTGTTTTAATTGATAGCGTCTTTCTTAAGCATTTTTAACAGTCCACGTCAATCTTCGATTCCTACACAGTTGCGAAGAAATATCTGAAAATAGCAATATAAAAAAGATTTATGTATTAGTAGCATAAAATCCGGCTCGGCATGACTGGTTGATCTAGGACCCGGCCGACCCGGGCTGAAAAAAAAACAAGGGAAAAAAAAATCTGGTGTGACTTGACAGGTTGACCCGGTAAAAAACCCGATTGC
>Ga0307514_10002902_pt1 | contig 17074 bp, 19 predicted proteins | sample 16_EM_MG_FD_203088 | JGI IMG/M metagenome (GOLD analysis project Ga0307514, IMG submission 203088) | Populus trichocarpa ectomycorrhiza microbial communities from riparian zone in the Pacific Northwest, United States - 16_EM | ecosystem: Host-associated > Plants > Roots > Unclassified | place...
CCCCAGACCGATGGCCAGACTGAACGAATTAATGCCATCGTCGAGCAGTACCTTCGGGGATACTGTAATTACCAACAGGACAATTGGTCAGAGCTTTTGACCATGGCTGAATTCTCATACAATAATACTATCTCGGCCACGCTGCATATTACTCCCTTACAGGCCATGTAGGGGGATAATCCTCGATACTAGATTCTCCCGAACCCGAACCAGAAGCTTCCAGCACCCTCAGTCATCGAGGAATATGCTGATCGGCTGGTAAACCTCGATTCCTACCTTAGATCAGAAATGTTATGGCCTCAAGTTGCATATACAGAACAGACTAATAACTCCAGAATCCCTGCCCCAAAGCTCGAGATCGATGATGAAGTATAGTTACCGTACTAACATGTGAAGACTAATTGACCCTCTTCCAAGCTCCATTACAAACACCTTGGAAAATTTCGAATCACGCAGAAGGTTTCCTCCTATGCTCATAAGCTCGAACTCCCCACATCAATGAAGATTCACCCTGTCTGCTACATATCTCTTCTGGAGCCTGCCTCTACCGACCCGCTTCCTGGCCAGATCCAGACTCCTCCACCACTGGTTATAATCAAAGACGAACCTGAGTAGGAAGTTGAGGAAATTTTGGACTCTCGAATGGTTGGAAAAACTCTCCAATACCTTGCTCGCTAGGTTGGTTATGATCAACCTACTTGGGAAGCTGCTAATCTGTTTGAGAATTCACCCAGTGTTGTCAAACAATTCCACAACACCTATTCAAACAAGCCACGCCTACGAACCCTGCCAAAATGAGTGAACTCGGTTCTCGTTCCAACCTGATCATAATCCCAGGCGATGAACCAGCCTCGCAGGAGCTCGTCCCTAGAGGAGGGGCTACTGTTACAAACCCTGACCCTGACACTAATCCATCCCAGTATCTGTCTATGCCAGTATTGCATCAGCGACCCACTGCATCGTCTGCACTTTACTATATGCGTCTCGATCTAATCCTGACTCAGCAAGACCTATTCGTGCTTGCATTATTACTGTGGGTTCTATTTACGAACTGATACCCTGCATCTGATCCTGGCCCGAACTCTATATCAACTGACCGCATCCCAGTATGCTGAGTTTCGGATCCTGTCTTGGAACTTACTAGAAGCTTCTAGGCAGTTCACGACCTGCTATCTTGATTATGAATACAAGTTGTGTGATTCTATGGTTTTCTAACTATACAATTATATTCTATAACTTTCTAGTAGCTTCTAGCATGTTCTCTGTCATTTGTAATCGCTTTGATATTTGGATTTTGTACAACGTTGAATTGGTATTTAAGTCAAGGGATTTCCTGCCTCTTGTCTCTTCTCTCCTTTCCTTACGCTACAACTTGTCTACTGTTTGTACCTAGTTGAATACGATCTATCTTATAACTCCCTCGCACAAACCTCGAGCGTAGCTCAGACAATCTCGCCCGTTATTCCATCTTCAAATGCCTGTTGGCCCTACCTAGATTCTGTCTCTGCCAGTTCCTGTGCCCGCCTCCGTCTCCCTACTTGACGTAGTTCATCTCCACAATCTCTAGCTCTTGAATACTAGCTATCCCGCCCTTAATCCCCGTGTGCCTGAATGTGCTCCCAGAACTCGTCATCCACACAAGACGCTTTCTTGGTACTACTGGTAAGTAGTATGACTGCATATACATCTACTCCCCTCACTCAGGGTTAGGGTCCATTACACTTCGCAGTAATATCAACTAAAGCATAATGGAAAGTCCCCTTTTATTTCCTTCATATAACCAAGATAGCTTTACAGGAACCAGAAATTTCAATCCTTCATGCTTTGATACCTTCGCCTGTACGTCCGCTTTTCCAACGAAGAGAATATCGGACACCGCCACCTGTTGTGGTCTTTTTTTCGTGATCACTGAGTTGAGGAGCCAACTCTTTCTCAGCTTTTCTCTTTTTTGCTGTTTTTGTCTTTTCTATCAAAGAAAGAGAAGAAGCAAAAGATAAATTTCGAACACAGGAAGAAATAGAAACTGGATCAATATCCAGAACTTTGCCCTCATATTCCTCGGGCCAATCATTAACAGAGATGCCCTTCTTCACAACACAGATGTTAAACCAATTCTGCGAGACTGTCTGACCCAACGTACAAGACAGCCCGTATCCCTAATCACACTCGTAGTCCAACTCGTCCTCTGAAATGATACGACCCAAGGAAATAGGAGATATAACTGAAGAAATTAAGTCATCTGCTGCTTGTAGCACTGCAACCTTCTTCTTGTCCGCCTTGTCTTTCCCTTTTCCCTTGCTCTTTTCTTCAGCCGTCGCCTTCTACCACACTGTGCAGTTCTTTTTGATGTGGTCTTTACTATCACATTTCATACATTGACCCTTCTTTATTCGAGCCTGTCTCATGGAATAGGCTACCTTGTCTTCACCTGGTTCCTTGGCTTTCTTTTCGGAGGTCTTGGACTTCTCAGAGCTGGCTGAGGACTTCTTTTTCTCACCCTGCTTGCTCTTTTTCTTTTGAACACTAGAGGGTTTGAGAGCCTCTGGTTTCTTTTCAGCTTGGGGTTTCTGGTCTGGCTTCTTACCTCTAGCCGCTGCCTGTGTTTGCTCTTTTAACTTCTAAGCATTACGCATAAATTGCTCTTGTATTCTCTCGTTCTCCACTTCCATTCTCGCACTTGTTATAGCTTCAAAACACATCTTAGGACTGGCTGTAGCTAGGTCCAAGGAATCCTTATTTGTCTGCTTCATGTATTCACGTACCTTAGGTTGTAAACCTGTAATGAGGTATTCCCATAACAGGTCCTGTAGTCGATTCGCAACTATATTGAGAGTATGCATTCTGGATATATAATCCTTTATCAATTCGCCAGCCTTTTGGAATTCCATTTGGATATTTCTCTTAGCCTCTCGTATCTCGTTTCTGTTTTCATGTACGGCTATGAAGTCTTTTAGAAAGTCTTTATATCTAGCCTATACACACCAACCTAACTTAGGCTCGGGCTTGTGCCTTGTCTCATTGGTGAGGCACTATTGCTTCGCACTTTCAGTTAGGAGAGCTGCTATATAAGGGATCTTGTCATTTGCCGAATCGTACGTGATTGGTATACGTTCGAATACATTAACTACATCATTGAGGAATGGTTTGAGCTTGATAGAACTCCCATCATATTGATTAGGTTGAGGAATGTTCCAGGATTCCTTTTTGGTTTGAGAGGGTGTTGGAGGCTCAGAGGTTTCTCTGAGGTCGCGAGTGATGTCTGGTTGATGCTGTCGTTGTCGCTTAGTTGAGGCCGTGCCCAAGGGAGCTGGAGACTCCTTCTGCTTCCTCTTCAAGGACTTGACTACATCAACTGCAGCTATTGCAATTTCTCCTATAGCTTTATCACTAGCAATTCGGTCCTGTACTTTTTGGTCAATTGACTTCCTAGTCCAATCATAAAGCTTGATGAGTTATTGATTGACCTGGTCAAATCTTTCTTTGGTGGTATCAACAATGATGGTAGTTTCCGACTTGATTACTTTAATTAGGTCTTCTCATTGCTTGGTGAGTGCTCTAGAGATTTGTTCCGTAAGAGTATGAACTTTCTCGGTTTAGGTAGAGCTAGTGGCAAGAAGAGCTGCTATTTCAGCTTTGACTAGATCTTGTAAGGTGTTCAAGTCGTTATGCGTAGTTTTGGCTGCTAGGAATATGGCATTTTGAGCTTCTTGTTGCCGCCGTAGCTCATTAGATTGAGCAATAGGACTAGATGCCAACTCATTAAGCTCTTGTCATTGCTTATTGAATTCTGCCTGTCCTTGAGAAATAATCTCAGCAACCACTTGGTCAATCGCTTCTCGAGGTATTTCGGGTGCTAGTAGAAGAGGGAGGGGGTAGTCTTGAGGGAGGTCGTATTGTCAGGGGGGATATTGGGTATTAGGTTGATTTTGGTGAGGCGTGAGGGTAACTATATTGTAGAGCGTAGTTATTTCCATAGATCTCAACTTAGCTGGAATGGGCTCTCACTTCTATGGTTGCATGATAATACGGGATTGCCAAAAGCAGCTAGTATACCCCTGGCGATCGAATGACCATGCCCGATCGGATCTAGCATGCCGATGATACTATTATCCCTTTATGCTTGAACTTTAGCAGATAAATAGTGGGGCCGAATATTAATCCCACAACAGAAGTAAGCCACAACTCAGGTTAAGTCTTTCAGGACATAAAGTTTAGTATGATTTCAATACAAGTCGAACTCAACAAGTATTTTCCCAACTAGGTCAAATCCGTATTCCAACGTTAAGTTAGAACTTTGTAGGCGGTGTGTTTCTCGAGACTTGATTAACACTTGTGGTGGGCGTGATCCTAACCTTCAGCTACTTTCGACTATTTATAATGTGTGGTTACAGAGTAGGGTTCTTATTCGCGCAGTTCATTCAATTCCAATAATAGTCACTTCACACCATGTTGTTTAATTCTCAGTCGCCTGCGTCACCACTGCCTAAGAAGTCATTGTATACACTTGACTTAACTGAGAACTAATATCCTGTTCTTGCATTAAGCATTCTGCAACCATTAAGTAGTTACAAATTAATTTGGAAGTCATACGCGATCCCATATTATTTTATTGTGATACATCAGCAAATCCTCGATACGAGTCTTGACTAGGCTAGCCAAGTATCATAACATCTCAAAGTAAGTATTCAGTAATTCCGCATACTGGCGTCTAGTGTCCATTGATATTATAGGTGATCCTATAATTCAACTGCTCATAACTCCGCAGATATAACTCCCAATGACTTAGTTATCATCTCATTGGAAAGCCCTTGATGCGTACTTCACAATAGAATCTTAGTTCATCTTAATCAGGAATATACTTCATGAGATAAATGTAAAAGCCTGACTTGCCGCTTTAGGAACCTATAAACCACACCACAATAGGTCAATAACTTCACGGGTTTAAATCATAAAAGTATTCTGGGTTCGGATTTGGAATCAGCACGTAATTCTGTCCTAGAATTAACTTGAACCGAATCTTTTCCAATTAACTTTTCGCTACACCCGATTTTCAGGTTAGCTCAACTCATGCCCCCTTATAGTGTCACCGGACCTACTGAGGTCTAAATTACCCCCTATGTGATTGATTTTTAGATTTATTTTTACAGAATTATGCTTCCGCAAAAATGTTCTTGCATTCATACTTTGAAAGTTGAATCTAGGGGTATTCGGTGAGCCGGACGCAATGGTAATTTTCTTAATTTAATCTGGGTGATGCACATTGAGTTATGAAGCTCCGAAGTTGAGTTCAGGGTAAGGGCTGACTAAACTTCAGGGTAAGGGTAGTAAGTTCAGGGTAACCTATGCAAGTTCAGGGCAATAGCTACCATATAATTTTGGTGCTAAGTATTTTCAACTTGATGTAACTCAACAACCAGTACTCGGAACCTAACGGAACTCACACGTATAACAGAGGGTACCTCTCCGAACATGTTATTAGAGTCTCGTTCCAACCCAACAACACTACGGTTGTTCAGTGACTGCGTTGTCCTAGTTAGAAGTACTTAAGTATTTCTAACTTGAGTAATATTCGCAAGACTTCCCCAAGTCTTCCTGATTCCTATCCAGGGTTATCAGGGTCGTTCTTTATTGATTCAAGTTCCTCGGGAAGGGCTGGGTGTCACCCCGTGATAGCAGGCGGCAGATACATTAATTTCTTCAGTGGTAGTACCGGTATCTTCTGGGAGGATTATTTCGGAGGATGAGTTGGATTATGAGTATGATTAGAGATGCAGGCGATCTTGTACGTTCGGTCAGACAGTCTCGCAAGATTGGTTTCACATTTGTATTGTGAAGAAGGGCATCTCTGTTAGCGAATGCAACGAGAGGGAGGTTCTAGATATTGATTCAGTTTCTCTTTGTTCCTGTATTCGAAATTTATCTCCTTCTTCTTCTCTTTCTTTAATACAAATGACAAAAATGGCAAATCAGAGAAAAGCTGAGGAAGAGTTGGCTCCTCAACTTAGTGATCATAAAAAAAGACCACAATAGGTGGCAGTGTTAGATATCTTCTTAGTTGGAAAAGCTGACGCATGGGCAAAGGTATTAAAGTATGAAGGATTGAAGTTTCTGGTTCCTGTTAAGTTATCTTGGTTGTATGAAGGAAATAAAAGAGAACTTTCTATTAATGCTTTAGTGGATACTGGTGTGAAAGCAACAATTTTTGACATAGATTTTGTGGAACAGATAATGATGCCTTGTGCAAAGAGAGAAACTTGATTGAGATGGGAGAGCACCAATGGCTCAATACTCAAGAGATCAAGTACAGTTCAAGTAAAGAAAGTGGAGATGTGGATGCCTGATGCAAGTTCAGGAAAAAACAAGACTCTTGACCTGGTTACTGAAGTGGCGTACTTGAAACCAGGTTGTGCACTCATTTTAAGTTTCCATTGGATAACAACGCAATGTGATAAGCTAAGTGTCACCACTTCTTATGGCCTAAAGCTAAAAAGAGCACTAGAGATAGAAGAGGTGACGGATTTTTGCGAATTTGGTGAAATGCTGGAACAGAGTTCTTATGTTGGTCTTAAACATGTGGGCAAGTAGGAATCTAGCCATTTGTCAACAGGTAATGCCCACAGGATAATGCAAATTATCGTGTGCAAAGACCAAAAGACACTAGCTGAAAGATTATCAGTCTAATATAGAGATTTCATTGAAATCTTCAGAAAAGCTGTACAAGGTTGCCTGCCTGCACATGGACCTCAAGACATGGTTATAGATCGCGAACCTGAAAAGCAGCCACCTTCTAGAAAACTCTATCCTCTGTCATCTGATGAGCTAGAACTGCCCAAAGAATACCTTGATGAGATGTTGAGAACTAGCAAAATTCAACCAAGTAAGAGCAGTGCTGGAGCCCCAATATTTTTTGCCAAACAAGCCAATAGCAAGCTGCGTATAGTGGTAGACTATCGTGGTCTCAATGCCATTACTATTCAAGACAAGTACTCTCTACCTCTGATGACTACTGTAATAGAACAACTTGGAACTTCTCAAGTGTTTTCCAAACTCAACTAGAAGTTGGGATTTTATTTACTATACATAGCTGTAGGAGACCAATGGAAAACAGTATTCAAAACTCGTTACGGTTTGTACAAGTATACGGTAATGCCCTTTGGGCTGACAAATACTGCATCTGTCTTTCAAAGGTATCTCAACAATATTTAATCTGAGAAAATTGACTGCAATATGGTCATATATATAGATGATATCTTAATATATACCCAGACTGAAGAAGAGCACATAGAACTCGTTCATTGGGTGCTTAAGAAGCTATCAGAAAATGTCCTTTATATCAATATTGACAAATACATTTTCTATGTCTCAGAAGTCGAATTTGTTGTGTTTCAGATAGGTACCCAAGATGTCCAAATGAGCCAGAAGAAAGTCAAACACATTCTGAACTGGCCAGTCCCAAAAAGTGTGAAAGAGGTTCAAAAATTTCTTGAGTTTACTAACTTTTATTACCAATTCTTCTCAGACTTTAGCAAACTCACACTCCCCATACAAAACCTTACGTACAATAGCATCATGTGGAATTAGATAGAGTAATGTCAAGAAGCCTTTGAGGAGTTAAAATACAGGTTCCCTACCGCTCCTATACTATGTTACTATCACCCAGAATAGCGCAAACAAATCGAGACAGATGCTTTAGATCTGGCCAAGGCCAGAATCCTGTCTCAATATGAACCAGATAAGCACTGGCACCTATTGGGATTCTATAATACATGCTTTCTGCTAGCTGAACTGAACTATGATGTTCATGATAAGGCGATGCTACTAATTGTAAACTGTTTCCAAGAATGGCGATATTTCTTTATAGGTGCATCTGAGCAGATAGTGGTATATCCAGATTATAAGAACCTGGAGTACTTTAACACTATCAAACTCCTCAACCACAGGCAGGCAAGATAGGCAGAGATCTTACGTGAATTGAATTTCAAGATTATCTACCGCCCAGGGAAAAGAAATAGCAAGGCAAATGCCTTGTCATATCGAGTTGATCCCGAACTTGAAGGGGAGGGGGAGAAGCAAGACTTGACAATCCGCATGTTTAAACCAGGTCACCTTGACCTAGAAACAGGTCAAGAGATCCTAGTAACATGCCAAATTATGGTAGTAAAGGCTTCACACATGGAAGAGTCAAAATGGTCAAAGGAAACTCTTGAAGTGGGTCTACAAGAGAATACATAGTTAGGAGTCCGGAATTCCTCGAAGAGGGGCAAAGACTATGCAGCACTATAGCATTATTATTTAGAGGACAATGTGGTTACCTATGAGCAGCGCTTATATATCCCTGATGATAATTCCTTCAAGTGAAAGTTACTTACTAATATTATGATGCAAAAGTAGGATGTCATTTTAGTTGAGACAAGACTTTGGAATTAATGACACGGGACTACTACTGGCCTAACATGGAAGATTGGGTACGAAATTATGTTTGCACTTGTGATGCTTACCAAAGAAACAAAACAATTTGATACAAGATATATGGCAAGCTTGTCCCACTTCCAATACTCTACTAACTATGGAAACAGATATCCATGGATTTCATAACTGATTTACCAAACGCAAAAGAGTATAATCAATGTTGGGTATTAGTAGATAGGTTTACCAAGATGGTATATTTTATTCCTCTTAAAAATCGAAAAGCAAAGGAACTGGCAGGAATCTTTGTGCACGAGATATGGCAACTACATGGGTTACCAAAAAGGAAAGTATCAGATAGGAATATGGTCTTCATGAGTTCGTTTTGGCAGCAGGTAATGCGGTTGTTAGAAGTAGCCACAGACAAGTCGTCAGCTTATTATCAACAAACTGACGGTCAAACAGTATGAGTTAATCAAGTTCTTGAGCATTATTTGAGAACTTACTGCACTTGGGACCAGGATAACTGGGTCAAGTTACTTCCATTTGCAAAGTTCTATTATAATAATACAGTCCATTCCGCTACAAAACTAATACCCTTGTTTGCCGCTTACCAACAGTACCTGTAAAACAACTTTAAGCATGCGGAAGAGGCTTACCCTGAATCGAGCAATCCTGAGGCTGTCAAGACAGTGGAAACCCTGTTGCCTATGAGACGCGCAATGAGTCAAAACATGGAGGCAGGGCAACGCCAAATGGTCAAGTACTTTAATCCAAAGCTGACAGAACAGGAACCAATATTCAAAGTAGGAGATTAGGTAATGGTCAATGCAACAAATATCAAGACAAGGTGTTAAACCAACAAGCTGGATTATACACTACATGGGAAGTTCAGAATTAAAAGACCAATAGGTACAAATACCTATCAGTTAGAACTTCCTCCAAGGACTTGCAAAATACACTCAGTTTTTCATGTTAGTTTGTAAAAACCCTACCACCTGAATAATATACCAGGCTGGTGCTCATTAACACTCCCACCTATTAATTTGGAAGAGATGGAGTACCATGTAGAAACGATAAGGACCAGTGAGTTGATGTAAGGAAGAGATATATTTTCCTAAGACAAATCTTTTCCTTACCCTGAGGTCATGTGAAGAACCAGGTGGAACATGCCATGAGCCCCCCTAGGAGACAAGTGTACTTTCCTAAGAATCAGATTAGATAGAAATCATGTGACCTATTTCCTTATCAGTTCATGAGAAAGACATGAGTCAAAGAATAACTAAGAGGAATGACTCACACACTGAGTCACAGGATGAGTCACAGGAATGACTCCGAGATAGAAAGCTATGACATTACTACTTATGTAAATCCCTGCTCAGGATTGGGGATTTAGAGGGATCAAGCCGCAGCAGATAGCTTTTCTTTTCATCATCAGTTTATTCAGATAGCAACAAACACAAGAGATCAACTTGTTAAAACTCTTGTGCCTCTTGGCACATGACCTGATTCCTTACATAATCAACTATCTCAATACAACTATCTTGAACATTACATAAGATAAAACTTATGTTTAATAAGTTCTTATAAATCTCAAGACCAAACCTTTACATTTTGTAACATCAGAATTTCTTACCTAAGTAGGAAGGACTGATCACCCTTACCTCAGCATCTGGTCAGCAAAGCCTCACTAGTAAGCCAACCTGGTAGCAACTCAGTATATTCAAAACAAATAAATACAACAACAAAGACCAGATACAAACAACAAAAAGAAACAAGGAAACCCAGCTTTCCCAGAAAAAAAAAAAAAAAAAAATGCAATCACAAGACTACCAGAAACCTAGACCAAAAACTCACAGTGATCACACAACAAATATAATAACAAAAGAAAAAAGGAGAACCCATAAAACAAAATCCTACATAGGAACAAAACAAACAACCAAGAAGAGAGAAAAAAGAACCAGCAAGGAAAAGGTCACCTAGGAACAGGTGCCTAATAGAAACAACCAGAAATACAACGCACAGAAGGCAAATCCCAAGGTGCCTTCTTGGAGAACCTGGCCTCATCTAGGAAGTACTCCTCATCCCAACCCCAACCAGTCCCCAAGTCATACCAGTACTTGAGGTTCCTGTACACCTCCCAGATCTCATTCTCTCTGTAGTGCTCCATCCAGCACTACACCACATACCTGGGTGTAAACACTCTCTCAGACCAAGGAACATCCTTCAACTTCTTACCCTGGTGTCTCAACACAGGTCCACCCCAAACAAATCCAGCAGGCTTCTTCTACACCTGCCTTCCCACCCCATTATCCTCCTCCCCCAAAGAAAACCTCACCCTCTTTGCACTCCAACCCACAGGCTTGGAGCCAGAAGGGAGAGGCTCTGAAGAAGCCCTACCTCTCTTAACACCTCTGTGAAGACTGGAAGGTCTTCCAACAGGAGAAGGACAAAGGTAATCAGAGACATCATTAGAATCAACCCAATTCAACCTCTTTAAAACCCAGGAATCCTCAGCTATTGCATACCTGATAGACATGGCTAGCATAGAGGAAGAAGTTAGCCAACAGATCTTTAGTAGTAGTAGCTCCATAATGCCAGAAGCACCCCAAGAGAAAGAAAGACATCAGAGGCAAAAGAAAAAAACAAGAAGATTGGCTTTAACCTCAGAAGAAATTGAAGCTATGAGAAGATTGGTGAACACAACACCACAGAAGAAGAGAACCAAATTACAAACCTAGGAAGACCCACAAGCAATAGAAAGAATACTGGAAGTACCAGACAAAGGGAGTATAAGTGGAATAACTATAAGAACACCAAAAATGAGAGAAAAAGAATAGACCAGAAACAAAATACTCTGAACAACCTACATGGAGCACGTCATGACATACTATGTTATAAACCAAACAATATTCAACCCAAAAGAATTAAACACCATTAAAGAAGGAATATTCAAATATATGGTATGGCATGCAATAGACATATAAGAAGAAGTGGATACAAAAATAGAAAAGCCTATCACAATCAGCATGCCTGCACTATTTTACAACCCTGCCAAAGGAATTCTATGGCTATTCAGAGAATGGCCACAGACAGAACAATATCTCTATTTGGGAGATATGAGAGAAACCATAATAGATGAAACAACAATGTCAATAAACCCCCAACAAATTGAGGAAATACAAGAATGGGCAGACATAGCCTAGGAACAATAAGAAGAAGAACAAGGAACTGCAGAATCAGAATACATTAAAGAAATAGAGGCAGCAGCTTTCAAACAAAAAAAACTCAAGAAAGACCTTGCAAGAAAATACAAAGAACTAAGAGACAAACTGGGACTAGGAACAACAAAACCAAAGAAAGGAGTCCAGTTTGGAGACTTGCCAGAAGGAAGAAAGCCTAAAAAGAGGAGTAACCCTAACAAAGGCAAAGGCAAGAACAAGGAGGCAGGAAGGGATCAATCTACCCAAGGAGGAGATGATCCAGGAGATGATTCCAGTAGTGGCTCAGAAAGCTCTAGTAGAAATAAGAGTGGCAGTGACGAGGAATCTGAAGACAATACCAGGAAGGTTAGACAACTATCACCAAGCCAAAAAGAATAGGAACAAGTAACAGGAAAAAGGACATCAGATAAAGGGATTGACAAAATGAGCAAAAACACAAGCCTGGTAAAACTACCACCACCAGAAATATTTGATGGAACAAACAAGAAATAGAGAAACCCAACAACATTTCACCAATACATAGCAAGAATGGCAGAATGGTTGACTTACCAGAAACTGGATATCCAAAAAGAGGAAGCTCTAAGCAGGTTCAGTTGGATGTGTGAAGGTCCAGCTCTGAGTTAGTATGAAGAATATTGTAGCAGAGTGCCAGAAAAGAAGAAGAACTACCATGCTTTTATCCTTGAGCTCAGGAAAAAAGTGGTACCATCGACAGCAGGACTGGACCTATGGGAAGAATGGGAAGAATACAACTATGCAAAGTTAATGAAAGAACATGGACCAAACCCCCCTGTCAACCTACACAGCCTGGAATGCCTGAGGTATTATCAATCATACATTAACCCACAAGGGGAAAAAATGATTAACATGTATGCACTCAAAGTCAAATTTGTCACAACATTACTCACATACATCAAGACCCCAACAAAATTGCTGATCAATTATAATATGGAGTACGAGAAAATAGTGGAGACAGCAGAAAGAATGCAAGGAGATAATGCAAGAGACCCTGCGAGAGGAATCACCAACAGAGGAAAAACTTTCTACTTTGATAAGCAAGGAAGAAAGATAAGGCAAAGAACCCCTGAAGAAAGAGGAAGATCACCAGGATTCCAAAGATCTACGTAGAAAAAAGATGCCCTACCAGGGTCAGGAGGACCTGCACCAGATAAGCCAAAAAGATCATACCCACCAAGGTCCACACCACTGAAGAAAGGACCAACAAAGCCAAGACAAGGCAACAAGGTATTCAGACAAATGAGTGACCAAGAGAAAGAATCCTTGAAGGCACAAGGAAAATGCCTCATATGCAAAGAAACAGGCCATTATACAAGAGACTGCCCAAAAAAGAAAACAATAAGTACAGCCTGTCAGAAAGTAAGTCAGAGAAAACCCTGGCAACAAAGAACATCATTCCAAGAATCAAGACCATGGCAAAGTACTGCAGCACTTGAAATCATGAGACCACTACAAGATGACAGAAAATACCTCATGCTACAAAGTGCAAAAATATCCTGTGCAGCAATGATACAAATCAATGGGAAAAATGCACAAGTCCTAATAGATCCCTGCACCATGCATGGAAACTTGATTTCAAATCAATTCTATGATATGTACAAGATCCCAACAGAAAAAACAGATCAAAATATCCTGGGAACTGCAATCAAAGGAAGCAAATCATACATCAGTGCAAAAGCAACAGTAGAAGTGGACATACAAGGGCACAAAGAAACTATTACCTTCTATGTAGCAAACCTAAATGAATGGAATGCCATATTAGGAAATTCTGTACTAATAACATTAAGAGCAGTCATGGATATTGCAGAAAACCAAGTTAGCATATACCCAAGAGGGAAGGAACCCATAATATTACAAATACTTGATAAGCAAACAATGGAATATCCCTCAACTGCAGTACAATATATCCACCCATATGTAGAAGAAGTCACAGACTACTCAGAAGCAGAAACATATGCAGGACACAGACCTACAGGACACCTGCAGGACTTCCTCAAACAAATGGAATGGGAAAATCACGCAATACCAATACTGGAAAGACTAAGCCCAATTGAGGAAGAAACAGAACTAGAAGATGAGTGGGATAAATTAGAAAAAGAAGGCCAAGAAATAGAGAAGACAAGGAAATATATGCACAGCTAGGAAACATCCCTGACACTCTAGCAGAAAGAATTGCCACATACAGGAAAAACTTGGATGAGCTTCTATCAACACTGGTAATAGAAGAAGAAGAAACCAGAGAAGATGCAGAAGATAATCTAGCTACAAACATATCAATAGTATAAGAAGAGTATGATGGAGACTCAGACTCAACAGACCCTGAAACAGCATTATAACAAAATTGGGCAATAGATAACTACTGGGGATACAGGGACTCAGAAACTGAAATAGAGCAGGATTTTCGGAATGAGTCAGATGATGAACTCTTCAACATAGACCAAATCAGGGAAGGAGCAAGAAACTTCCACATCACCATCCCTGAAGGTCATCATGTATATGAAAATTGGATCCAACAAAGATCAGCAAAGGCAATAAATGAGCAAATCATCAAATTGCAATCAGGACCAAATATCACATACAACTTCATGCAAGTGAAAGACAAGTGGGACCCAGTAAAAGAATTTCCTCACCTATTCCCAGATAAGAAACTCTTGTCACTACCCCCACTAAGATACCCACTCAACCACATGTAACATCACATCAAAGTCATGCCTGGAAGTACATGGCAACGAAAAAAGACATGGGAACTACATAAGTTCAAACACCATATAACAAAAAAAGTAAACCAAGAGCTGAAGACAGGAAGACTACTACTATCATAATTAACAAATTGTGTATTTTTCTTCCCTAAGCCAAAAGCAAACAAAGTGGAACCAATATTCCTAATTGACTGCATATCAAGAAATGAGGTCACAATCTCTGACCCAACACCATTACCAAATATCAAAGAAATTCTAAACTGGACTGCAGCTAGAAAATTCAGAACAAAACTAGACCTTACAGATTGGTACCACAACATAAGGATCCACCCTGACTCAGTCAAGCACAGTACCATTGTGACACACATAGGACTGCATGACTCACAAGTCATGCAGCAAGGAGATAAGAATGCACCTACAACAATGCTGAGAGTCATGAATTATCTACTAAGATACCAATTGGACAGGATCTGCAAGATATACATTGATGATATTATTATAGCAACCCATACATATGCAGAACACAAAAAAGCAGTCAGAGAAGTAATGAGAGTATTGTAAAAAGCAGGGATGTAGTTCAACAAAGATAAATGTGAAATCTTACCAAAGAAGTTACACATACTAGGATTCATCATGACAGAACATGGATTAGAACCAGACCCAACAAAGATTGACTCAATCAGATAATACCCCAGACCCACAAGAAGGAAAAAATTGCAAAGATTTATGGGTATGGTAAATTACCTAAGGATCTTTTGCCCCAACCTAGCAGTGATAGCTGGACCCCTGTCAGAACTGCAAGGTGAGACAAAAAGATTCAAATGGACTGAACTGCATGAAGAGTCATTCAAGCAATGCAAGGAAATTATACAATCCAACAAGGTTCTCAAACCAATCAATCATGAGTCAGGAGAACCAATATACCTTGTCACTGATGCAAGCCAATCAGGCATTGCAGGATAGATTGGACACTATGACTCAACTGGGAAGATAAGGCCTACACAATATCACTCAAGAAAACTCAACCCCAAACAATTCCATTGGCCAACAATATAGAAAGAACTATTTGCAATCTATGACTCAATCAAACACTTCCACAATATTCTATCAGGCTACTTCTTTGTAGTACTGACAGATCACAGACCCCTGCTCAATTTTATGGGTCAGAGACAAGAAAGTGCAATAAGGCAAAGATGGCAAGAATTCATGATGATCTTCAATTTCATCATAGAACATATAGAAGGAAAAGAAAATATGATAGCTGATGCACTCAGCAGAAGTAGCCAGGATGGAGAGATAAAAGACACCAGGCCCCACCTACTAGAAGACCAGACCAAACCTCCTCCACTCTACATCACTATAAACCACTTTACCCTACACACACCTAACATCTACAACTCATACAACATGCCATCACACAGAAGTCAACTCATCAGGGACCACATTACTGGTCCATCCATTCCTACTCACAAACAAACTGTGAACACTTGGGCTTCCACAACAGACCAACCAGATGACCTGAACCTGGTCTGGACAGCAGCTACCACCACCAGAGCACAAGCTCGACAAGAGGTTGCTCAAAGGTCAGTGAACAAAAATACTCCAAAATTTCAACTAGTTATTCACAAAAGACCCAGCAACCCTGAACTAGAGGAACCAGCCTCTAAGTGGGAGCAAGACCCACAAGAATAGGAAATGGGGGAAGTCCAACTTCAGGAACCAGACGAAATGGAGGATTGGGAAAGGGTAAGAAATGGTCCAGACATGGCCAGGACCATTGGGAGAAGTCCTTCTCCCCCAGAGAATGAGTAGAACCCTACTCTTAATGGCACTCTTAGGATCAGAAGAAATGATCCTAGGAAATATGAAGATGAGGTCTCCAAGCACCTCAAAACACATATGCCTCCTCCTCCTCCTACTCCCTCTCCCATTCCTGCTGGCCCATCAAACTGGGGCATGAAAGAATACTGTTGGAACTGCAGAGGAACTAGACATAATATTCACCAATATCCAGAGAACAAGCAACCAATATCCAAAGTAAGTAAAAAGATGCCACTCCAAAAAGAAAAGCCATCTAACACAAACAAGAAGACAAAAGACAAATGCTTCAAATGCCAACAAGATGGATACAACAGAAGAACATGCACCTCAACAAATGACCTCCAACAAGCCAGAGCAAAATGTACATACTGCAAAGGACACCATGGACTCAAGAGATGCAAGAAAAGAGAAAATGACTTGCAGAGGATATAAAAGGATATTCCAAAAATGGAATATATACGAAATAAAGAAGGATTGGGACAAGAGTTAGAAAGATGGCCAGATCTGGAAATAGCCAGATAGGTAAAAGATAAAAAGTTGGAAGAAGAATACAAAAGATGCATGTAAAAAGATGGAAATTACCAAGAAATATGGAAAGAAACAATGGAAGGAAAAAAAGTACCAGGAATACAAGAGAAGAAAGGATTCCTATACATCTACAAAGGAAGGAAACAACAAACAACAGGAGAATGGAGATTAATCATCGCAAGGAATTTCAACTTGAAAGGTATGTTAGCCATTGAAGCTCTCCTCAAAGAAGCACATGACCAAACTGGTCATGGAGGCTTTTTGAAAACATACTCATACCTTCAAGACAAATACAGTTGGATTGGACAATACCAGGACACAAAAGAATTTGTGTCCACATGCAACACATGCCAACTAAGCAAAGAAACAACACAACTA
>Ga0307514_10002904_pt1 | contig 17072 bp, 7 predicted proteins | sample 16_EM_MG_FD_203088 | JGI IMG/M metagenome (GOLD analysis project Ga0307514, IMG submission 203088) | Populus trichocarpa ectomycorrhiza microbial communities from riparian zone in the Pacific Northwest, United States - 16_EM | ecosystem: Host-associated > Plants > Roots > Unclassified | place...
CCCCCCCTTTTACAATCATTTCTCGGCTCCACCGCTTGAGAATTACTCCACAACTGGTTCCTGCCTACTCGTGATTCATTCTTCCCGACGCAGCCCCGTCACCAGCTGGCATTCGTTTCCCTGGCGAAACGAAAGAACCCTCTAAAGATTATTTCAATTCTGCCATCTCAGCAATGCAGCGTCCAGTCTCGCCCTTTTTACCGTCCTGAATCAATGTCTTCGTCCCTTGGTCACTTCCAGACAGAACCGACCATCGCCCAACGCCGAACGCCTCCACCGCGCGTCCAACCCCCACAAGCACTGGGCACACCATCACCGATAGAACCTCTCTCTGACCAGGGTGCAAATGACTACGAAGAGGCCGTTTCAGAAGCCGAAACGGTAGTACTGGAGCGAAACCTCCGAAATGGGGCGGGATCTCGTGGTCGCGGCCGTCGACGGGGCAGCCTCGACGACGACGACGACGACGACGACGATGATGATGGTGATTCCGATAGCGACGATAGCATTGCGAGGCACTCGAAAAGGCCTCGAAAGCGACGAGAGATAGACGCCTATTCCTCAGAATTAAGTTCCGCACCGTCGGCTCCCTCGTCGCCCGTGCGAGGTTCCAGTCATCTGCGTGTTCCTCGTAATGGCTCTCCTGTTGTGAAATCTGAACACCACACACTAAGTCTATCGCGAAAACGGAAGACTCCTATCGATCCAGAACAACAAACAAATGGTAGCTCCAGAACCCGACAGGCGAATTCCCCCAAGGGTAACACTCGCTCCTCTCCGTATTCTCCCTCCCCACCACCCACCACCCACCGTACCAGATCAATACAAACATTGGGCACAACAAAAGCATCCCACAAAGCTAAGCGAAAGGTTCCTCGGCCTCTCTCTGGTCTTCGAGACAAGCGCTCGAGTGAGGAGAGATCACCATCTTACTCCAGGCAGGGGTCACCAACTGGCTACTCCCAGCTGCTGAGGCCCTCAGCAGCCCGCACGCTTGGTTCCCCCGTCAACACGATCAACATGCCACACAAACCAAAGAGGGATGCAAGTGGACGGACTCTCTTACACCGTGCAGCTCAAAGAGGGCACCTGGAAGAAGTCATCAACATATATAATCAGAACCAGGATCTTTTAAACGAGGAAGACAATGCTGGATACATACCTCTACACGAGGCATCACTATCCGGACACACAGATGTCGTCAATTTTCTCCTTTCCAGTGGCTCCTATGTGGACAAGCAGTCCCACACGGATAAAGATACACCTTTGATGGATGCTGTGGAGAATGGGCATCTTGAGGTCGTCAGGTTATTGTTGGAAAAGGGAGCAGACCCGAAGATTCGAAACAAGAGTGGTGCCGATGCATTGGAATTGATGAGTGAGGATAAGCCAGACTATGTTGCAATTGAAGAGGCTATCAAGGCTGCTCTTCAGAAGAGGCGGTGGAAGAGGTCATCCGATGATGAGAACCGAAATAGTGCTCAAGTCGAAAGTCATTCATCGAGAGATCCCTCAGTAGCTAGTCCTGTGCACGATACTGCACCATCAACATCACGGCAGGTTACCGCTGGCCGCAGAGGGGGTACACGGGCTAATCAGACAAAGAATGAAGTGCTTTGGGTCGAAGGTGGGAAAAATGGACTGCAAAAGTTAAGGGAGAAAGCACGCCTCGGGGATTCTGCGATTGTGTGTGCCTGCCTCGAGCGGGGAGTCAAGCCTGATGTGGAGTCTCTTATAGGTGCAATCAAGGGTGGGCATGATGACACAGTTAGTTTGCTTCTGGCATTTGGTGCGGATGCAGATCCTGAAACATCACGATCAACCAGCACGGGAAAACGTAATTTGGAGGAAACACCAATGCGGGCCGCAATAGGGCGAGGTAATCTCAAGATCTTAGAATATCTGCTTGACAAAGTAGACCCGCTTCGGAAGGATAGCCGTGGCAGGTCATATATGGATATATCAAGGGACAGAGCGGGTGACTTGTGGGAGCAGGAGGTTAAGCTGCTGCAAGCTGCTTATGACAAAGCCGCGAAGGTCAGGGGTTTGGCTAAAGTTGACAGATCGCCGCCATCTAAGAAGAAGCTTGAGGCTGTGGAAAATAAGCGTGCTAGATCACGCCGGGACTCCATTGCTTCGGCAAGCACGCATCGCCGCTCAGAGTCAACTCAATCTAAAATGGAAGACAACAACTCTGAGAGGGAATCCGCTGCAGAAACAAAGGCATGGCAGAGGGAGCATCGACCCAAAGGAGCAGACCCGACTGTAGTCAAGAAGAAGCGACGGTTAGTGTCTGGGAAAGATCTTTTGGCAGACAAGACAGCTTCGAAGAGCCAATCCACCTCCCACAATGATCTGACAACTCATGAATCTCGTTCTCAGCCCCCAAAACTCAAAACAGAACCGAAGGAAGTCGACATGCTTGCCATCCCCGAAGTTAAGCCTATTAAACGGGATCGGAGCCAAGATAGGGTGACATCTATTACAGCTGCTAAGGCGGAGCATGAGAAATCCATTACAAAGGAGGCAGTCATAGGCAAAAAAAGGAACAAAGAAAATGACGTCAACTCCACTGCCAAAGGTAGCAAGCCCACTAACACAGGTTCAGAAAAGAAGCGAAGGAAAATTGATTCTGAGGAAATGAGTAATCGGGAGGAAGTTACCACAAGGAAGTTGAAAAAGGGCGCTGAAATGGGTAATGTACGACCAAAGGATTCAAGGCGATTCAAGAGGCTTGCCTCAGAGGGTAGGTCAGATGACAGTGGCAAGGAGGAAGACACAAAAGATCAGGAACTTTTACGTGTCAGAAAACTAGCAAAAGAAGAGGAAAAGAAGAAACGACTGGCCCTAGAGGAGAAGGCTGAGCGAAAGAGACGGAAAACCGAGGAAGCTGAACGCAAAGAGTGGGAGCAGTTGACCCAACAAAGAGAGGAGGAAGAAAGCGCCAGGAAAGAGACTGAGCGCCAGGAAATGGAGCGGCGAGAGATTTTGCGGTTAGAGCACCTTGCATCGGAGCAGAGGTCTATTATAAACAGGGCCTTCGAGGAATCTAATCGAAGCAGAGAGGAGTGTAAGATTTTGCGAGAGAAATTTGAACGAGAGAACTTGGAACGTATTGCACAGGAAAGGCTGTGCCGTATAGAAATGGAACGACGAATGGAAGAGGAAAGGCGGGAGGCGGAGGCAAAACGGAAAGAACAGGAAGAAGCAGAGAAGCGTCGGATTGCTGAAGAGGAGCGGCAAAGACTGTGGTTGGAAGAGGAAGCCAGATCTAGAGCTGCAGCGGAAGAAAGGTTACAAGCTGAGCGGCGTCGCGCTGAAGAGGAGGCAAGGATTCAACGTGAAAGACTTCGATTAGAAGAGGCCCGGCGACTGGAGGAAGAGGCAGAGAAACGTCGTCTGTTGGAAGAACAGCGCCGAGAATCTCTCCCTGTTGCCCTTCGAAGAGTGGCAGAGGCACCGAGCGTTCCCTCTGTCACGCAGGTCGGTGATTATCTCCCTCTTTATCAGGCTGCTCCAGACGAAACCAATGGCGACATTCTTCCCAATGGGACCCTTCCCAATGGCAATACTGGGTCTAAGGTCACGAGCTGGATCTTGAATATTCAGGCCGCTCTTATCCTGGGAGAAACAGATCTGTCGTTCCAGGAGTGTGAGCTTAGAAGTCTATCAATTGATCTTGTCACTCTACTAATATGTCTTTAGATCATCTAGAGTCTCGGGAAGTGTCTGATGACCAGAAAAGCCGTATGTGGATGCTTCTTACGCCGATACTTTGTTCTCAGCGGACCTTCCAGTCCACGAATGACGAGATCTTCGAGGATCAGCGGGTGAACAGAGAGAAATTCATGCGAGTAAGTCCGTTACTCTGGCTTAAGGTATTTACAGATGCACCCGCTCCATACCTTTTTCTTCAGTCACTAAGGGTTCGGAATCTAGCTCGATGACCTTCACAGAATCCTGAACTCTGATCCCAAATATGCCCACCTCCTAGCCAAGGGGGTATTAAGAACCTCTTGGGTGGATCTTACTTGGAAAATTGGTGATGTTTCACCACCGACTCCTCGACCATCGATCTAATCACTCAACTTTCCATGACTTATTGGCGTAGCCTCGCTCGGCCATCCACTATTTCCCCTCGACGTTGTTTGGTTTTATGTCTCCGTCTCCTACGTCTACACATCAATGGGCATGCTTCTTTACTGGCGTTGGCGCTGTTTCGTCCTTTGCTCAAAAGATTATTCTTAGCAGGATGGGTAGGGTTGTACTGAATTGAATATTATACATCTTTCTTGCCCTGTTGATATATACTTTTCTGACTTGTTTTTCCGAATATATCCCTTGTCATACGCATTTTACTGGCTGGTTGGGCATGCGGGGGACGTTGAGGTGGAGGTATGGTTTGAAGTGTTTAAGTTTGTTCCTTTGGTTTTCTTTGGTTTTGGCTCATGGTTTGGTTACTTTTTTTTTTTTTGATGTACTTTGGGTGTATACAGGAGGCTTGCCATATTTTGCTCTGCCTAACCGCCAACCCTAACTCTGGAATGACTGGATGAATTCAAGATTTCGATTCATGTTGCGGACTACTTAGCTGCGTATTACATAATCTAGCTATAATGAGGGCCCACACCCTAAGCCCACAAAATGATGTACCTGTAGAGCAAACAACAGAAAAATAACCGTCACTCACTCAGCCAAGAGGCACAACACCTGTATATGCAACTACCAGCAATTGGACCTCAGCGACTATCAACAACGACTATCAACAACCCATACCCGACCGACGACCCCCGCGTCCCACCAACAACACTTAAGTAGTCCCCCAGACCTATACAACAAGAATGTCGCAATTCGAGCCTGTGGTGAGTCCGCTACTACATCCAAAGAGCTCATAAGCTGTTAGACAAGATACATTGTTTGGATTGGGTTGGATTGGGTTGGCTTGAGCTAATGACTGAGCTCGCGGGTCGATAGATTGTCATCGATGGCAAGGGACATCTCCTTGGACGTTTGGCTTCCACCGTCGCCAAGCAGCTCCTTAACGGTCAGAAGATCGTTGTTGTGAGATGCGAGGAGTTGAACATCTCTGGGGAGTTCTTCAGGAGCAAGCGTATGTTTACCCTTCATTATCGTACACCCAGAATTACCACTTGCACCATTCGAGGAATCGACTGGCACTATACTCATGGCGAAGGGAATGAGGCATATCGGTGAAAACAAGCAACTGAATCGAAGGAACTTTGCTGACTCCGATACCCTATAAAGTTAAATATCATGCCTACCTCCGAAAGGCCACCCGTTTCAACAAGACCCGTGGTCCTTTCCACTTCCGTGCTCCATCCCGCATCTTCTATAAGACTGTCCGAGGCATGATTCCACACAAGACTCCCCGTGGGAAGGCTGCTCTGGAGCGCCTTAAGGTCTTTGAGGGTGTCCCACCACCATACGACACTACCAAGCGTATGGTTGTACCACAGGCCCTCCGTGTCTTGAGGTTGAAGCCCGGTCGAAAGTACTGCACTGTCGGCAGGCTCTCCCACGAAGTTGGCTGGAAGTACCAGGATGTTGTTGTTAAGTACGTACTCTATCATTCGGCCTTCTAACTAGATTCACATAATCGGAGTATTTAAGAGGACCTTAAGCTAATATATATTTACCAACAGGCTGGAGGAGAAGAGGAAGGTCAAGTCCGCCGCTTACTACGCACGCAAGAAGGCCATCGCCAAACAGCTTAGGGAGGCCCAAACGACAACAAAGGTTGAGGGTGTTGACGACAAGTTGGCTGCCCTCGGCTACTAAATGTTGTGTACCTAGAGGTACCTACGAGGGGCGCTTTACTGTGTTTTGGTGGAGTTGGCAGATATGAAACAAAAGACGCTCAAATAAACAAAACATATGAAAACATCAATCCCCGTCATGTTTGCAACAATGTATATCAAAGGCTGGCAGGAGTTGTCAACTTCTGGCGGGGACGTGTTCCAATTTGTTTCCTTGTTTTCTTTTCTGGCTATGGGACTCAGTTGAAAGAGGCTGGTTGGGTTGGTTTGTCGGCAACTTGGAGTATCTGAGGAACTGGTGCCATGTTGGGATGGTGGAAAGCGAGGCAGTGAATGGTTGGACCGACATGTTAAGGTCCTTCCTAGCAGCATGTCTCGACATTTTCCTCCATTTAATGTTCATCGCACAAGAACCACCTCCGTCCTCGCTTGTCTTTCTCCCTTGACAATCGACTTTGCTCATCTGCCCCCTTCATTACCCAGGAACTTGGGCGCTCTCTTATCCTTTTATGCCTTTGTTTCCTGGTTTCTCTCATCTGTTGTTTATTGTGTCTTCCAGATTTTTTATCTTCCTTTTCTTTTTCTCATGGGGGTTAAATAATTGTTTTCACTCATCCTTTTTTTTTTTTCATACACGGATTGCTAGGGACTGAATAAAAGTGTCAAAGTGGAGTTTGAGGGTCAAGGCTTTTCAATCTCCCCAGACTATTGAACCTCTCTGCTGCTCTGTTTTGTCTAATCGAAGCAGCGATGCTCAGTCTCAGATGGCTTCTCGACGGAAGCTCATACCGTAAATATGGACAGAAGGCCAATTCTACAAGGTATGGATAGTTGCAACATATTCTCTAGTTACTCTGACCATTACTAGGCCGCCTCATAGCCTTCGGGGGTACTTCGGGGGGAAGACTCAAAAAAAAATCAAAAAAAAACTAGGGTATCTAGTTAACCATAACGAGTAGAATTAACGCTCTCCCATGGGCACTATATATTTCTACACATGTTCAATGCCCTCAAGCTTCCAATTATGACCTTCTATAGCTGCTCCAGCTCTATTGCAATAGGCTCCTTCTCATGAGATAATTAATTATTTTGAGCTCTAATTAATGTAGGGCATAGCCATAGGTCGTTTGAGGCATCATTAGAGACCTATATGTGCTATGGATAGCTTCCGAGGATCAAATATCATGACAAGTGGCTTGATTCGTAAACTATGATCTCGTGCCCAGGATACAATACAAGTTTAATACAACATCAGAGGTAGAGAGTTTATTAGGTCAAATATGGTAATAAATCTCAGCTATCGAGGAAGTACTATTAGGCCGCCAAGATATATCAAATTTACCCTGAAGCGCAATCAAGCAGGCAGCAAGTCTACCTCCGATACCTACAGTATGAGAGTGAATAGAGCGTACCTAGCAGTTATAGACAGTAAGAATTGGGTACCTACCAAATTATAGAAATATATAGTGCACATGGGTAGCTAAACTACCTACATAGAGCCTAAAGGAAAGCCGCAAGCAGAGGTTTTTTTTTTTTTTTTGAGTCTGCAATTCGGAGGGCGCAGAGACAATCAGGCCTTGACTACCTAGTAATTTGTAGGAGCGTCTAAAGCCAAGAGTGAGTATAAAGCAACGATTTTTTTTTTTTTTTTGAAGTCTAGGTATGTCTATGGAGCCTTAGGCTATGAGACGGAAAAAGCAACGATTACTTGGGTGTATTTCAAACTTTATCCGGGCTTTCAGAACCAATACCAGGACTCCATACCCCTGGCTCTTGACATCGGGAAACACGCCCGTCTACTGACGCGCACCCCATCCTTCAGAAGATCAATCCCAGCTGTTACATCTAATGAGACCCCCCAACTGACCAGGATGGAACAACATTCCTAGGAATTGATCCTCATCTTTACCAGCCACCAGAAAATCAACAGGAATTGATCCACTGCATACAAGATTATACATTTTATCAATATGGATGGTCGATGCGAACTGGAATGCTTTGAATGTGAAGTACCGCAAAGTGCTTACAACCCCATAGACTTGATCCGTGACGGTGACTTGATCCATGTCAACCGTTGGACAGCTGCATAATCGCATCTATCTTGTGAATTTGGGGTCTACTGAAAAATGCACTATTCCCCGGTAACTCAGGTGTACGCTGGTTGCACGACCCATAAGGTGATGTAGCTACACTTTACATGTACTTGGTCCTTGCTGCTATCGTCTAGCCCTCCCTGAATGTCGAGTACAATGAGTACAATGAGTACAATGTACTGTACTGTACAGTACACACAGCAGTACATGCATACGAAAGCCAACTTATTAAGCCAAGGTTAAAATTGTTTTGAGCATAGTGACCGTAGGTTAGCTTTTTCCAAATCTGTACAGTCTCTATACGATATGGGAGGCGACCGGGCCGGCCAGTGTCGGTCACCGGCAGGAGAGGCACCCTTGTAGTCAGTCATCCTCAGCTCCAGCCCCACTACTACAACCTCCACACTCACAACCTACAAGGTTCTGTGCTTAAGCTCAACATCACCACGACGACAGGTCTAGGGATTTTACACCATAGAGCTATCCCACAAACCTTAACCAACTCCACGACGGTCGCCGACCATGGCGGCCCAGATGGATACAATGAATCGCATATTTGCAGACCTTCGGACAAAGTACGCCCATCTTGTCGCCTTTGCTGCTTGCTTGAGCTGATGAGTGACCACCAGAAATGAGGAAACTCGTTTGAGGGCTGCTGCCGAATTTGAGCAACTGCTCGCAATCTCTTTACGAGGTAAAGCCCTTCCCCTCCTTCTCCCGCCCTCCAGGCCTCCCTCTAATCGGCACAAATACAGAACTCCCCAGCGAGCAATTCGCCAGGACTTACCAAGATGTCATGCGGAGGGTGTCCGAACTCATTCACAACAACGACAGCAATGCAGTTAATGGGGGCATCGTTGCCTTGGAGAAGCTTATTGATTTTGAGTATGACGATAACAACCAGAAGACCACCAGATTTGCAAACTACCTACGGAGTGTGATCCGTGGGAATGATACGAATGCGATGGTACGAGCCGCAAAGGTACTCGGAAGGCTTGCGGTTCCTGGTGGGGCGTTGACGACAGAACTGGTTGAAAGTGAGGTGAAGCAGGCTTTAGAGTGGCTGCAGAGCGAGAGGCAGGAAAACAGACGTTTTGCAGCTGTTCTGCTGCTACGGGAGCTTGCGAGGAGCTCACCAACGTTACTCTACTCATTTGTTCCCCAGATTTTGGACCTCATTTGGGCCGGCTTGAGGGACCCCAAGGTCGTAATCCGAGAATCAGCGGCGGATGCTCTCAGTGCGTGTTTAGAAATCATTGCTCTGAGGGATAGTACTTTGCGGAACCAGTGGTATAACAAAATTCTGGAAGAGACACAACAAGGATTAAGACTTGGGACTATGGATGCTATTCATGGGAGTTTGATGACATACCGTGAGCTACTGCTCAAAGCAGGCATGTTCATGCATGACCACTACAGAGATGTTTGTGAAGTGGTAATGCGATTCAAGGACCATCGAGATCATCTCATCCGAAGGCTTGTTATCTCGCTAATCCCAAACTTGGCATCATACAATCCCCAAGAATTTGTCGCCTCATATCTCCACAAATGCATGATGCACTTACAAGCGCAGCTGAAGAAAGACCGCGACCGAAGCGCAGCTTTCATGGCAATAGGAAAGGTGGCAATGGCAGTTGGAAGCAATACAAGCCCGTATCTAGATGCGATCCTAGGAAGCATTCGAGAAGGCTTAAGCGCAAAGAGGTGAGAATAACCCATCGTCCCAGCTAGGACCATAGCTAATGGCGATTTTACGTATTAGCCGCAACAAGAATATTCAGGAGGCACCGATATTTGAATGTATCAGCATGTTAGCCACAGCAGTTGGCCAGGCACTAACAAAGCATATGCATGAGCTCCTCGATCTGATATTTGCTTGTGGTCTCAGCGAGAGTCTTACCCAAGCTCTGGTGGATTTAGCTCACTATATTCCCCCTCTACTTCCGATCATCCAGGAAAAATTACTCAATATGCTTAGCATGGTCTTGAGTGGGAGACCGTTCAAGCCGTTAGGAAGCCCTGCAAATCTCCCCGCGTTGTCTCCAGCGGGACCGAAGGACTACAAAGATGGGCAAACCGCCGAGACTAGGAACCTGGAGATCACTCTTGCTTTACACACCCTGGGAAGTTTCGATTTCAGTGGGCATGTTCTGAATGAGTTCGTGCGAGATTGTGTAATCAGATATGTCGAAGACGATAATGCGGAGGTCCGGAAAGCTGCTGCCCTGACTTGCTGTCAGCTGTTTGTACGGGACCCTATATGCTACCAGACCAGCAATCATGCAATACAGGTCGTAGGGGAGGTAATAGATAAACTCCTGACAGTTGGAATCTCAGACCCAGGTCAGATATGCTTCCAAGCTGGTGACCCTTGTTTGACCCAACGCTAACATTCAGTACAGAGCCTATCATAAGAAGAACGGTCTTGATGTCACTAGACTCTCGCTTCGACCGACATTTGGCGAGAGCTGAGAATGTCCGTTCTCTATTCCTGGCACTGAATGATGAGGTCTTTGCTATTCGAGAGGCCGCAATGACGATCATCGGCCGCCTGACGCATCACAATCCAGCCTATGTCATGCCTTCTCTCAGGAAAAATCTGATCCAGCTTCTCACTGAGTTAGAGTATTCCACCGTACCTCGCAACAAGGAGGAAGGTGCAAAACTTCTTAGCAATCTTGTGGCAGCCTCCAAGCAGCTAATTAAGCCGTATGTTGATCCTATCGTCAGCGTTCTTCTACCAAAAGCTAGAGATAGCAGTGCGGGAGTCGCATCAAGCATTCTCAAAGCACTAGGGGAGTTAGCAACGGTTGGAGGCGAGGATATGATTCCGTATATCCCAAAACTCATGCCTCTCATCATCGAGACTATACAAGATCAAAGCTCCCCCACCAAAAGGGACGCCGCGCTTCGGACCTTGGGCCAACTAGCTAGCAATTCCGGATATGTTATTGACCCGTATGTAGAGTATCCCCAGCTGCTTCCAATACTTGTAAATATTGTCAAAACAGAGCAAACCGGATTCCTCCGCAAGGAGACGATCAAATTGATGGGTATATTGGGTGCTCTGGACCCGTACCGGCATCAGGTAAGTGGTCAGCAGCACATACCAGAACCGCTCTATGCTAACAACATTCAGACAGTCGAGCGAGGTTCAGAGCTGCCCTTGGCTGATCAAGGGAGTGCTATTACGGATGTATCTTTGATGATGACTGGACTTACGCCATCTAATGAAGAGTACTATCCCACAGTTGTGATCAATTCGTTGATGAACATGCTGAAAGACTCCTCACTGGCCATGCATCACTCATCTGTTATTGAGGCTATCATGAGCATTTTTAAGACCCTGGGTCTGAAATGCGTACCATTCCTGGACAAAATCATTCCAGGCTTCGTTTCAGTCATTAAGGTGTCGGCGCCCAGCAAGGTGGAGTCCTACTTCAATCATTTGGCTATCTTAGTATCCATTGTGAAACAACACATTCGGAATTATCTTCCCGAGATTCTTCAACTTATCAGGGAATACTGGAACATATCACCAACTCTTCTGGGAACAATCCTTCTACTGGTGGAGGCAATTGCACGTTCCCTCGAGGGAGAATTTAAGCTCTATCTGGCCCAGCTACTGCCACTCATGCTCCAGGTATTGGAATCTGATAACACCACCAGGGTTATGCCTACTGAGAAAGTCCTTCATGCATTTCTCGTTTTCGGACCTAACAGTGAGGAGTACATGCACCTGATTATACCCGTCATTGTACGAATGTTTGACAAGCCATCGCAGCCTATTTCAACAAGGAAAATGGCCATCGAGACAGTGGCCAAATTGTCGAGGAAAGTGAACATCTCAGACCATGCCTCCCGCACAATACATCCTCTCAACCGAGTTCTGATGACGGGGCCCCCGGAACTACGGACTGTGGCTCTTGATACCCTGTGTGCACTCGTCTTTCAGCTTGGCCATGACTACACCCATTACATAGCTATGATCAACAAAAGCTTGGTTTATCATAAAATACAGCACACTAACTACGAACTTCTGGTCTCCAAATTGCTCAAGGGAGAGCCTCTACCTCAAGACTTGAGTCCAGATGAGATGTTCGGTGATAAACCGGAAGAATCTGCCTTCCCCGATTTTGGTCCCAAAAAATTGCCAGTTAACCAGCAGCACCTGAAGAATGCATGGGAGGCATCACAGAAGTCAACGAGAGAAGACTGGCAAGAGTGGATCCGTAGATTCAGTGTGGAGCTTCTAAAGCAATCCCCATCACATGCCCTTCGTGCTTGCGCTGGGCTTGCGGGCGTCTACTACCCACTTGCTCGGGATCTGTTCAATGCAGCATTTGTATCCTGCTGGACGGAACTCTACGATCAATTCCAAGAGGAGCTAGTACGCTCAATTGAGATGGCGGTCACTTCGCCACATATCCCTCCAGAAATCCTACAGATCCTCCTGAATTTGGCAGAGTTCATGGAACATGACGACAAGGCGTTACCAATCGATATCAGGACCTTAGGAGGTTATGCTGCGAAATGCCATGCGTTTGCAAAAGCGTTGCATTACAAGGAACTCGAGTTCCTCCAAGAGCCACAGCCAAGCACGATTGAAGCGCTCATCAGTATTAATAATCAGCTACAACAATCCGATGCTGCCATTGGTACTCTTCGGCGTGCCCAGCAGTATAATGATGTTCCGTTAAAGGAGACATGGTTTGAAAAGCTGCAACGCTGGGAAGAAGCATTGAAGGCTTACCAGAGACGAGAGGCCGAGGACCCAACCTCGTTTGAGGTTACCATGGGTAAGATGCGTTGCTTGCACGCCTTAGGGGAATGGGATTTGTTGTCCCAACTTGCTCAGGATAAATGGGGTTCTGCTACTCACGATATGCAACGAGCCATTGCACCCCTCGCAGCGGCTGCTGCTTGGGGTCTTGGACAATGGGAGCTTATGGATGACTATATTTCAGTCATGAAGCAAGCATCACCGGATCGATCGTTTTTTGGGGCTATTTTGGCACTTCATCGCAATCAATTTGATGATGCAGCAGCTCACATTGAGAAGGCTCGAGAAGGGCTCGACACTGAACTAACCGCCCTTGTGGGTGAAAGCTATAATCGTGCATACGGTGTGATTGTGCGTGTGCAAATGCTTGCTGAGCTAGAGGAGATCATTGTTTACAAGCTCAACGCGGACAACGAGGAGAAGCGTGAGACTATGAGGAGAACTTGGACGAAGCGTTTAAAGGGATGCCAGAGAAACGTTGAAGTTTGGCAGAGAATGTTGAAGGTCCGAGCACTGGTTATTTCACCGAAGGAGAACATGGAAATGTGGATTAAATTCGCCAACCTATGCCGCAAATCTGGCAGAATAGGGCTCGCCGAGAAGTCACTTAATTCCCTGCTTGATATTGACGGCGGTGGGGGTACCATTGCAAATTTCTCAACCAATATGAAAGCACCGCCTCAGGTTATGTATGCACATTTGAAGTATATGTGGGCGACTGGGGACCAGCAAAAGGCGCTCTTGCATCTGACCAACTTTACAACAAAAATGTCTTCGGATTTACCTGGCCAGTATCCTCCAGAAGCAAACCAAAGGCAAAGTCAGGCTGCACGAGACGAATATACTCGCTTGCTTGCTAGATGCTATCTCAAGCAGGGTGAATGGCAAGTCGCATTGCAGCATACATGGCGCCCAGAGAAGGTAAATGAGATTTTACGCTCATACATGCTTGCAACACACTACCATCCAACTTGGTATAAGGCATGGCATTCATGGGCCCTGGCAAACTTTGAAGTCGTGAATGCGCTTACTGGAAAAGATAGCACTGGTGTTGACAATCCAGACATCTCTCCAGACATCCTCACCAATCATGTTGTCCCAGCAGTGAAAGGCTTCTTTAGATCTATTTCGTTGTCCGATGGTAGCTCACTGCAGGATACTCTTCGCCTTCTCACCTTGTGGTTTGCACACGGGGGGCATCATGAGGTAAATGCTGCTGTTACAGAGGGATTCAATGCCGTCAGTATCGATACCTGGCTTGAGGTTATTCCCCAATTGATTGCACGCATCAATCAGCCAAACCCAGTGGTGCGGCATTCGGTACACCAGCTCCTTGCGGAGGTCGGTAGAGCCCACCCACAAGCACTGGTATACCCCTTGACAGTAGCGTCCAAGTCAAACCTTTCGCGAAGGCAGAAATCTGCGTCTCAAATTATGGACAGTATGAGATCGCATAGTGCAAAACTGGTAGAGCAGGCAGATATTGTCAGTCAGGAACTTATCCGTGTTGCCGTATTGTGGCACGAGCTTTGGCATGAGGGATTGGAAGAAGCGTCTCGCCTATATTTTGGAGACCATAATATAGAAGCCATGTTGAAGACATTAGAGCCGTTACATGAAATGTTGGAAAGAGTAAGTGAGAGATTGAGTGGTGTGAAGTTCCATGACTAAACCAGAATAGGGCCCTGAAACACTACGCGAGATTTCTTTCCATCAAGCCTTCGGCCGCGATTTACATGATGCCCGTGATTGGTGTAATACCTACAGGCGTACTGGTGAAGTCGGAGATCTTAACCAAGCCTGGGATCTCTATTATCAGGTTAGTCCACCCATTCTGGCCAAATATCTATGCTAACTTTCGACAGGTCTTCCGCAAAATTGCGAAGCAGCTTCCCTCATTGATATCTCTTGATCTCCAATATGTATCGCCTAAATTGCAACATGCCCGTGATCTCGAACTAGCTGTTCCTGGTAGGATAAATGTGTTCCCAAGTAACGGTTAAGGCTAACATCGCCTGCTGACTTCCACTCAGGGACATATCACACAGATAAACCAGTCGTCAAAATTAAGAGCTTTGACCCAACCTTTACTGTTATCAGTTCCAAGCAGCGTCCGCGAAAGCTAACTATTCAGGGTAACGATGGTATCGCATACGTCTATGCTCTCAAAGGGCATGAAGATATTCGACAGGATGAACGAGTCATGCAGCTTTTTGGGCTCGTCAACACATTGTTGAACATGGATTCCGAATGTTTCAAGCGACACTTGAACATCCAGCGATACCCAGTCATCCCGCTCTCGCAGAGTTCTGGTCTCTTGGGTTGGGTCCCTAACAGCGACACACTCCATGTGTTGATCAGAGAGTATCGTGAAAGCAGGAAGATTCTCTTTAACATAGAGCACCGCATTATGCTCCAGATGGCGCCTGATTATGAGAACCTAACCTTGATGCAGAAAGTTGAGGTCTTTGGTTACGCTCTCGAAAACACTACAGGACAGGATCTTTACAGGGTACTATGGCTCAAGAGTAAGAGCTCGGAGGCTTGGCTGGATCGGCGAACAAACTATACACGTTCCCTGGGTGTTATGTCTATGGTCGGTTACATTCTTGGTCTTGGAGACCGACACCCATCGAATCTGATGCTCGACCGAGGGACTGGAAAGGTCATCCATATTGACTTCGGTGACTGCTTCGAGGTGGCAATGCACAGAGAGAAGTATCCGGAGAAGGTGCCCTTCAGACTCACCCGCATGATTACATATGCGATGGAAGTGAGCAACATTGAGGGAAGCTTCAGAATCACCTGTGAGGCTGTCATGAGGGTACTTAGGGAAAACAAAGAATCATTGGTGGCAGTTCTAGAGGCATTCATGCACGATCCTTTGATGCATTGGCGACTGGGGACCAAAGAGAGCCCAGCAGAGCTAGGTATTGACATGGCAGTGGATAGGCGAAGGAGTGTCCCTGGTAAGAGAGACCCAGATTGGCATTGCACTAAACACTAACACGCATTTTGCAGGTATAGATACTGGAGTTGAGGGCTCGTATCGCCACACACGTGGCACTAGACCAGAGGAATTTGAGAGCAATGGTGTGTTCTGCCGCTCTTCTTAACCTGGTGTTACTAATTTTCTCTAGGAACCCAAAAACCAGAAGTTCAAAATGCCCGTGCTCTCGTCGTATTACGAAGGGTTAAGGACAAGCTGACTGGGCATGACTTCAAACCCAATGAAGAGCTGACAATACCTGACCAGGTGAACAAACTTATCCAGCAAGCAACATCTTTAGAGGTAATTTGCAACACTACCTTTCGTCCCGTACCCTTGCTGATAAATGCTTCAGTGTCTTTGTCAACATTATATCGGATGGTGTAGTTTCTGGTAGATACGGGTGGAGCTTTTTGGGGATTATGATATCAAGCATTCCTGGAGTTATTAATGTGCGACTTTTCTGTTATACCTCTGCAATTCATTTCGTCATCTGTTCTTTGGATCTGTATTTTCATGCGGTGGACTTGCAGAGGGGGTCATAATTGGGTTACTGGTTTGGCTGTTTAGCGCCAGTGCATATTCCATAGTTTTACTCGAAATTTCCAGTGCCAGCGACTAGCTGTATGACCAAGCACCGTCATTTGACTGAGGGCAAATGTGAGTATTCTCACTCAGATGTGGTGGGTGATATGATACAAGCGAGTCCACTCCAGCTAAATTATGATCACTTGGTATTGGAGGAAGTATTGGCGGGTGCAACCAGACAACTAGGTAGCCTACAGTACTCTACATACATTGGCGGGCGGGTTCCTGACGATTGTTTCTTGCAGTGAACACATGCAGGATGCCTCGCCACTTCACCGCCGGCCATTGGGCGTTGATGCCGATTCCACAGCGTTTTCACGGGATTTTTGTGGCCTCTCGATGTATGGTGCCAGTGTGGGGCAGCTGGTATTCTGGTAGTACCGACGGAATTGAGGGTAACGGGGTGGATTTCTTTGTTTTAGTTGGAAGGTATTTTTTTTTTCGCTATTTGTTTTCATTTTGATCTTACAATCAATCCTTTTTACGCACGCTCTTAAGGAAATTTATTGTGTTTTATATACACGCCGAATAAAGGTTATTGGAACGCTTCACAAGCCTCGTATACACCGTACTGCATACGAGATACCTATTGGCTGGTACTTCGTACCTTCACTTATGCTGTGATCAAACCTCTGGTGACCTCCCCCCAATCGAAAACTGGCAACCCTATTAGCTACACCAAAATATATCCGATTTTAGATTTGAAAGCGTATATCTTTTCCCCTCACTCTTCTGAATACCTCTACAGATAGGGACCAAAAGTAATGGCCCACCCTGGAAAACTTGGCAAAAATAGGGTCTGCTGCAACGGCTATTAGGGGTGATTGCACAAGCGACTGTAG
>Ga0307514_10002905_pt1 | contig 17071 bp, 9 predicted proteins | sample 16_EM_MG_FD_203088 | JGI IMG/M metagenome (GOLD analysis project Ga0307514, IMG submission 203088) | Populus trichocarpa ectomycorrhiza microbial communities from riparian zone in the Pacific Northwest, United States - 16_EM | ecosystem: Host-associated > Plants > Roots > Unclassified | place...
AAAATGATAAGGAAAAAACAAATAGCAATTATAAAAAATAAGGACCAAAGTTAATATAAAAATTAAATTTTAAGAAATAAAATTAAAAAATAAATATTCAAAACAAAATATATATAGCAATCAAAAGTTTGAGGATCAAATTTAATATAATCAGTAAATAATGACATTTCTAATTTTTTTCACAATTTTCGAAAAGTGTTCCGCCTAAATTTTTCAGGAAAACACTTTACTGAAAACCAAACCAAATTTTTCTTTGACTGGAAAGTGTTTTCTGTTAACAACTTTTTTAATAACAAATAAACATAGGAAAGTTTGGAAAGTGATTTCCTAGAAACTATTTTCAGGAAAACAAACACAGTAAAAAAAAGAAAAACTTTCGTGAAAACCAAGCCAAATTTTTCTTTAACTGAAAAGTATTTTTCGTTGATAAAAAAATATTTTTCGTTCATCAAATTTTTTAATAATAAATAAACAAAAATAAATTAAATTTTTTTTTAAAATAAACTACTTTTCATATAATACTTTTCAGATAACATTGTCCTTCATCAACATTAATCATACAAGTTCCTTTGATCAATCAATTATTGCTAGTGCTCTCTTCTTTCTCCTTTCTTCTACTTCATTTCTTTTCCCATCATCGTATTCACACCCTTAGCAAAGTCAAGAAACCATGGCTGGGGCATTGGTAGGAGGATCATTTCTCTCAGCTTTCCTCCAGGTTTTGTTCGACAGGATGGCTTCTCGCGAGTTTGTGGATTTCTTCAAGGGACAAAAGCTCAACGATGAACTGCTGATGAAGTTGAAGATAACAATGAGGTCTATTAATAGGTTGCTGGATGATGCGGAGGAGAAGCAGATTACTAATCGAGATGTTCAAATGTGGCTTGACGACCTTAAAGATGCTGTCTATGAAGCTGATGACTTGTTGGATGAGATTGCTTATGGAGGTCTGCGATCGGAGATAGAACCTGCTCCTCAAACCAACAACATAGCTATGTGGCGAAACTTTCTCTCTTCTCGTAGTCCATTCAACAAGAGGATCGTGAAGATGAAAGAGAAGTTGAACAAGATCCTTGGTAGACTTAATGATTTAGTAGAACAAAAGGATGTCCTTGGTTTAGGTGAGAATATTGGAGAAAAACCATCATTACATAAAACGCCAACAACTTCTTTGGTTGATGAATCTGGTGTTTTCGGTAGGAACAATGATCAGAAAGCTATAGTGAAGATGTTATTATCAGATGATGCACATGGCAGAAGCCTTGGTGTGATTCCTATTGTAGGTATGTGTGGAGTCGGGAAAACCACCCTCAGTCAGCTTGTTTACAATAATAGCAGAGTTCAAGAGTGGTTTGATCTCAAAACATGGGTCTGTGTTTCGGAAGAATTTGGTGTTTGCAAGATAACTAAAGATATCATCAAGGAGTTCGGGTCAAAATATTGTGATACCAAGACTCAGAATCAGCTTCACCTTGAGCTAAAGGAGAAATTGATGGGAAAAAGGTTCTTGCTTGTCTTAGATGATGTCTGGAATGCAAAGTACGAAGATTGGGATATTTTACTCACGCCATTGAAATTTGGGGCACAAGGAAGTAAGATTATTGTCACAACACAGAATGAAAGGGTAGCATCAGTCCTCATCACTTTTCCACCTTACCATCTGAAGGGATTAACCGATGATGATTGCTGGTGTTTGTTCGAAAAACATGCATTTGATGATGGAGATTCTAGTGCACATCCAGGGTTGGAGGGAATTGGCAGAGAAATTGTAAGAAAGTGCAAAGGCCTGCCTTTAGCTGTAAAATCACTTGCAGGTCTCTTAAGGTCCAAAAGAGATGTGGAGGAGTGGGAGAAGATACTACGAAGCAATTTGTGGGATTTGCAAAACATCAACATTCTTCCAGCTCTAAGATTGAGTTATCATAATCTCCCTGCGCATCTAAAGCGTTGCTTCTCTTATTGCTCAATATTTCCTAAAGATTATGAATTTAGAAAGGAGGACATGGTACGTTTATGGATGGCAGAAGGTTTTCTAATCCAACTCAATGGCAATCAGAAAATGAAAGAAGTAGGTGGTGAGTACTTTAATGATCTTGTATCAAGGTCGTTTTTTCAACAATCAAGCAGCCATCCATCTTGCTTCGTGATGCATGACCTCATGAATGGTTTAGCTAAATTTGTAGCTGGAGAATTCTGCTATACGTTAGATGATGCCAATGGATTAAAGCTTGCTAAAAAGACGCGCCATTTATCATATGTTAGAGCAAAGCATGGAAACCTTAAGAAATTTGAGGGAACCTATGAAACACAATTTTTACGCACTTTCTTACTCATGGAGCCATCATGGGAGCTTGATCACAACGAGAGCGAGGCAATGCATGATTTACTGCCAACACTCAAGCGTCTTCGAGTACTATCTCTATCTCAATATTCTTATGTACAAGAGTTACCTGATTCAATTGGCAACTTGAAACACTTGCGATATTTGAATTTATTCCAAGCATCACTGAAAAATTTACCTAGAATTATTCATGCTATGTACAATTTGCAAACCTTAATCTTGCGGGAGTGCAATGACCTTGTCGAGTTACCAAATTCTATTGGCAACTTGAAGCACCTGCAGTACTTGGATCTCTTTGGCACATCGATTAGAAAGTTACCTAATTTTGTGATTGGCTTGTGCAATTTGGAAACTTTAATCTTGTGTAAATGCAAAGACCTCACTGAGCTTCCAACCAACATGGGAAGCTTAATTAACTTGCATCACCTTGATATTAGAGAAACAAATCTGCAGGAGATGCCATTACAGATGGGAAACTTGAAATATCTTCGAATTCTCTAACTAGATTCATCAACACAGGCTCAAGGATTAAAGAGTTGGGTGAGCTTCAACATCTTCGAGGAACACTAGAAATTTGAAATCTTCAAAATGTTGTTATGCTCTAGATGCTTTTAACAGCCAATTTGAAGGGTAAGAAGCACCTTGAACATTTGCAGTTGAGATGGCACGGTGATACTGATGATGCAGCTCATGAAAGAGATGTACTTGAGCAATTACAACCCCATACAAATGTGGAAAGCATTTCCATTATTGGTTATGGGGGTCCAACATTTCCAGAGTGGGTGGGGGACAGTTCATTTTCTAATATCGTGTCATTGACACTTAGTGAATGCAAGCGTTGCTCAAGCTTCCCACCACTTGGGCAGTTAGCCTCTCTAAAATACCTTGTTGTCCAAGCTTTCGATGGAGTAGTTGTAATTGGTACTGAGTTCTATGGAAGTTGCATGAATCCATTTGGAAACCTGGAAGAGTTAAGGTTTGAAAGAATGCCTCATTTGCATGAATGGATTTCTAGTGAAGGTGGAGCTTTCCCTGTTCTCCGAGAGCTTTACATAAAAGAATGTCCTAACGTATCAAAGGCCTTCCCTAGTCATCTTCCTTCTTTAACAACCCTTGAGATTGAGAGATGTCAACAGCTCGCAGCTGCACTTCCAACGACACCGCCTATCTGCAGATTGAAGTTGGATGACATATCTCGTGATGTGCTAGTAACTAAATTGCCTTCTGGACTGCACGGACTCAGAGTTGATGCATTCAACCCCATAAGCTCCCTACTTGAGGGAATGGAGCGAATGGGCGTACCTTCCACAAATTTAGAAGAAATGGAAATCAGAAACTGTGGCTCACTTATGTCTTTCCCATTACAAATGTTCTCCAAGTTGAAGAGTTTTCAAATAAGTGAATGTCCGAATCTTGAATCCCTTGTTGCATATGAGAGAAGTCATGGGAATTTCACTCGCAGTTGTTTGAATTCTGTTTGTCCTGATTTGACACTGCTTCGTTTATGGAATTGCTCAAATGTGAAGTCTCTGCCCAAATGTATGCTCTCCCTCCTCCCTTCGCTTGAGATTTTGCAACTTGTTAACTGTGCAGAACTTGTGTCATTCCCAGAAGGGGGCTTACCTGCCAAACTACAGTCTCTTCAGATCAGGAATTGCAGAAAGCTCATTGCTGGCCGTATGGAATGGAATTTGCAAGCTCTCCAATGTCTTTCACATTTCAGTTTTGGTGAGTATGAAGATATAGAATCCTTTCCCGAGAAGACACTGCTGCCCACCACTCTTATCATTGTTGGTATCTGGGATCTTCAGAATCTGAAATCTCTAGACTATGAAGGCCTTCAACACCTCACCTCTCTTACACAAATGAGAATCTCCCACTGTCCCAATCTCCAATCCATGCCAGGAGGGGCTGCCATCTTCTCTTTCTTCTTTAATAATCTCTCAATGCCCTTTACTGGAACAAAGGTGTCTGCATAACCAAGGAGAAGATTGGCCCAAGATTTCTCACATCCCAGACATAGATATCAACTGGGATAGCTGAAGAGGTACTAATAATCAGTACTTCTCGTTTCTTTTGAGTTATCATTCCTGACTACTTGTTTGATCAACTTCCGGAGTGGACTTGTTGTTTGTGGTGAAAACTGATGCACCGAGTGATACCAGCCATTTCCCAGTTTCCTTATTCCACTTGACCATATCAGTCTCCTGGCCTACATAAACAAACAATTTGTTTTTCCCTTGATGTTCTTGTGGATGCAGTTTCCTTCTCAATTGATACCAATATGAGTACCGCATAGTGCTAGGACATTGTTGTTATTCGTTTTTGAAAGTTTGAAGCAGTGGGAACATTTGAGTTTACCTTAAATTGTCAAGGTCCAAACAGGGGGCTATGCCTTTTTCTATGGTTGCTAGCTGTTAAATGTTGCCCCTCCTGCACCAATTTTATATGCAGAAGAGTTTAACTGTTCCAAGAGGGAACAATTTCAATTTGATCTGTGGCATGTTACCCTCATGGAACCTCTCTAACAATTTCAATTTGATCAGTGACATTCTCAATCTTCTTTTTGTAGGCTGCAAGAAAATAATAACAAAGACATTGGAGCTTGTCGCATATAGTACGCCATTATTATAGTGGTGTGAGATTTGAAAACGTTCCTGTCCATTTTGTTAAAGTATGGAAGACGGGCATCAGCAGTGTCATCGGTTGAATGAGTTTGGGCTGTTTATTTGTCTTCATGCCTCGTAAATTGGAAGTATGTGCTTCAGTTCTACCCAGTAACTTCTGTACCTGGGTTATTTTCAAGGAATGGGCATTTCCAGCTTTTTCCTCTACTCATCATGTATTTATTCATGGCCTGTTATTTCCAGATTTGCATTTCAACTTGGCTTGCTTTTTGCATACTGAGTTCTCTTTGTTTGATCCTGAGATTCCAGCAATGTTATCTGCACTTATATTTGATGCAATTCTGCTGGCGATTGCATTATAGACACACCTCGCCAACACCCCTGAATTTAAAAATTGCCGTTTGATGTTTTGCGGTAAAAGATGGCAGGACTCCGATGTGGTCTTGTAGACCAAAACCATTTTGGGATTTGAATTGTGCTTGTGAATCTGAAGCTTTTGGCATTTAGATGGTTGGTGAAAGGTTCACCTTGAAGAGGAATATTATCATCGAAGAGGAATATGTTTGGATTCAAAGAGTGATCTATTTCTCTTTGGCATCCTTTAGCATTCATTCCCAGTTCACTTCAGTTCATAAAATTCTGCAGTCAACCAAACAGAGCCATTGCCTTCAACACATCTAAGGTGTATTCATCATCTGATCTTTCCGTGACTCGTTTCCTCATTTTCATCTTGTTTTCCTCCAACCAAAAGATTGAGTGCAGTAGGTGATCTTGTTCATCTGCTTGTTTCCCTGTTGTTTATATCTGTTATTCTCCAGCATCAACATAAAATCTTTAGTGACAATTCCTGAGCTGTGTAAGGTCTGTATTTGCTGGAGGCAACTCCATAACAAGAAATTGTGCTGCATAACCCTCTAATATCATCATCGCATTTGCTAAACACTAAATTACCGGTACATAAACAGATATAAACTCTCATTTGTTTGACTTCTTTCTTGTAAGTGTATAGATCAAAGTAAGAGACCAAACGACTAAATTAGGCATCAGACTCCTATATCTAATATTTCAATCCATTAGCAAATTTAAGCAGACAAAAAGAGCTATGTCCACATAAAGCCCCGTAAAATAATGAGGAAACTCAATTTTTCAGCTTCTATCCGCAAGTTAAATCAACAGGAGAATGAAGAAATATCCCAATATCATGTACCACATTCAAGCGTTGCAAAGTCGTTGATTGCAGGAAATTCTGTTACTTGATGTCCCCATGTAGCTGATCAGGCGCAGGAATCACATTCTACAGAAAGCAAATCCTTTGATCCGCATTCATGTATTTGTTAGAAGAGTTTCTGATCGAAGGCCGTCAACCAAAACTCGCATTAGCTGCTTCCATAATAGTCACAACAAGATGTATAAAGCTTGTCCTCACAGCAAACTCCCCTCCACTTCCATTGCCAGTTAATAGACAATCAAACAGAGCATGGCTCATATTCTTCCATCTTATAGTTGAGATTAAATGTGCAACGCTTGCCGTCAAAGTCACTGCCCCTCCCGTAACAACCAATGTGAGAATCAAATATTCTCACAATTAACAATTTCACTTAGAGAAACATGGTTGAAACTATAACTGACGGAAACCACACTTTGAACCATCTGCACCCACATTCCCATCTTGGGAACAAAACCTTGCCTTGCCATTTGCTTCAAAACCCAATCCAAATCCCTTAGCAACCTTTCCTTGCAAAGTCCATGAACCAACTTCTTGTAGGACACAAAACTAGGATCAACTCCCTGCCCAATCATCCTAACCATAAATTCTTTTCCCTCAACGTACTTCTCTGCATCAAGCAAACCATACAATATCTCTTGATAAGACCCAGCATTTGGTTCACACCCTTTAATATTCATTCTCTCCAACAACTCCAGCCCCTCCACAACTTTGCCCTGCTTTCTTAGCCCAGAAATCAAGATATTGAAAGTGATCGTATCCGCATCAATACCCTCCTTTTCCATCCTCTCCAGCAAACCAAATGCCTCCTCCACCTTCCCTTTCTTGCACAACCCATGCATTAGAGTCGAAAACGTTCTCACATTGGGCTCACACCTTTGTTTAGGAAATTCATCAAGCACATTGAATGCAGCCTCCAAATCCCCATTCTCACATAACCCCTTAATGAGAATATTAAGAGAACAAACATCAATCTCTATACCCAACATAGGAGCTTGCAAATACACCTCATGAACTACATCAAAAACTTTTGCAGATACAAGCAAGTTCAATACAAGATTGAAACTTTTCACATTAGGCCAACAGTTATACCCTTTTGGCATATCAAAAAGGGTCTCCATTGCTTTCTTGATTCGACCCGCTAATTGGCCATAAATCTTGATCACATTGTGAAAGAAATCGTTTGATAAACGACATGACTTGTCAAGTTTGATTTTGTGCATTATATCTTCAATCGCATCAAAGTTTTTGGCTTGTGCAAGCTTGTTTATGACCTGAGTGTAAAGGGCTTCATTGGGTTTATAGTCTTTCCTCTTTGAGTATTGGTTCCATACTGAGATTATTGAATTTGGGTCTTTAAGATTTTCAAAGATCTTTATGACTTCATTTGGAGATAACCAGTCTTTGTGGGTCAATTTGTATGTGGAATCAGAATTTTGTGATGATATTGAAGAAGTAGAAGAAGGAAATGCTGTAGAGAGTGAACAAGGAAGGATTTTAGGAATTGGGTTTGGAAAGGTGGTTCTTGAATGAGCTAAAACATATTTAAAGACTGATTTTTGAGCAGGAAACGGTCGTGAAATCATGTCTGTAACCTCTTCTTCCTTTCCTCGACCAACCAGCTCAGGTTTAGTTAATGGAATTTGTAGATGAGAGGGTTGATCAGTGTTGAGGTTGATAATCCTCAATTGTTTACGTTTTTCAAGAATAGTTTATTTCTTAATAAAAGAATTTCCATCTTACTTACCAATCTTCTCCGTTAATTTCTTTTGGGAGATTTCATCACATTAAATTACAATAACATTGGAGAATTGTAAAATGTTTTCGAGTTTATGGTCTCTTTAACAAATGCCTGGTGTAACACTATATCAATAATTTTATCGGTGATTCTATCAACGATATTTAAGCCATGGCTGATAATATCCGATTATAGAAATAAAATCTTCAACAAAAAATTAATTAACAATATTATTTTGTAAAATATATGGTTGGTAATTAAAATATCAATAGACATCAAGCATAAACACGAACGAAATATTCCATTGATGTTTAACAATGTTCTAATGGTGATATTTATTATAAGAATCTAAAAAAAAATGTTTAAAAACTTCATATAATCTTCTTATTAGTATAGTTATAAATTAAAACAATATTCTTCTGTATTATTATTATTATTATTATTTTGATAATCGTGGGTGTCCGGGCCAGTTTACGCGCACCTCGACTAATCCCCCGAGACCCTGAAATTAACGACCATGTAACCCTTCAGTGACCCCTAGGTTTGTGACACTCAAGTTTATGATCAATGATCAAGTCATATGTAAAACAAGAGTCTTTAGTAGTTAAATTGGTGAAAGTTAGAGTATAGCAATGACATATACAAGTGTTACAATGATACATATTAATAAGGATTACATGTTGTATCATGATTAAGATTATATAATCTTTATTTGCTTTTAATAATTTATATAAGATTATGGTTTTTTATTTACGTGAAATTCTATCTCTATAATAATACAAATAGGTCATTTAGTAACTTGAAATGATGATTGTTATGGTGTGTACGACATCAAATGACAGTTTTTTCTTATGGATTGAAATGTGTTTTATAGTTCATATATTCATAATTTAATCTATTTTATTTCACCCATCACCGAGTGCCTCAAAAGGAATATTTTCTAATAAATGGAGGAAGTCAAAGCTAGATTTTAGTTAGTAAAACAGAAGATGATTGAAATTTTTTTTCTTACCTTACATGATTTTAATAAGTTGTTTGAGGTTAACCGTGATGCCTCAAGTTTAAGGATTGGAGTGTCCTCAACTAAAATGGTCACCCCATGGTATTTTTCAATAAAAAGATGTCAATTTCTAATAAAAACTACCTCACATATTATATTGAGTGTCATTGTTTAGTCATTGAACATTAACATCATTATATGGTGTAGAAGGAGTTGATCATGAAGCCTTAAAGTACTTTAATGAACAGAAAAAGTTGAGTTATTGACTTGCCAAATGAGTTTCCTATTTTTAGGAGTCCACTTTCTCTCTATGGCACAAATATGACAGTCTAAATAAGGTGGCTAATACGTTAAATGTTGGGTTTCCTAAAAATCTTAAACACATTAGAAACAACAATTTGAAAAACATTTTGAAGCATAAAGGATCTTACTAGACAATCTAGGATCATTTAGTGTTTGAGTGAAGATTACTTGAAGATCATATCATTTTTCTTACTAGTGCTTTTTAATGTATGTGACACATTATACTCTTAATATGTTATCTCAAATATAAATCATAATCCTAATCAAAATAGAATTAAGTAAATTAAAATACTTAATTTATTATTAATTCAACAATTAATTGTTTATATTTAAATATCAAGTTCATCGTTTAGTTACGTGTTATGATCTTTCAAATACTAGGAAAGCTATATATGGTTTGATCTAACCTTTCGGCTAGTAGTTTCTTAATGTAATTATTATTCCTTCATAAAAAAAATGTTTTAATTTAGAAACTATAGCATGGAGTGTGTCTGTCCTGTCAAATCATATTTATTCTCAACACCATAGTCATTGATTCTTTGAATAAGATTTGAAACTCTTTTCAAAACTCATTCCACCATGTGCAAGAATTTCATAATCAATACTATTAGAGAACAAATGGAACAACTTCCGTAATTTACCAAGAGTGATGAATCCTCTCATGATCACTCAAATATCTTCATATAGTTCATGTTATATCCAATATATATCCATTTATTACCCTTGATTAGGATAACTTATAGTCAGAATCAAAGCATAACATTCATTATATAAGATAACTAAGTGATTTCAAGAATAAGAATCGTTTATACAAGTGTACATGTCATTTGATAAGAATAAGAATCGTTTATACAAGTGTACATGTCATTTGATAAGAATAAGAATCGTTTATACAAGTGTACATGTCATTTGATAAGAATAAGAATCCACATATTAGTTATAGATATCCCTCATACCTTAACTTATGAGAACTACTATTTCTTTTTATAAAGTAAAAAAATACAATATATATATTGGTCTTAACAACTCTAATTAATGTTGTCTTAATAGAGTATTGACCAACAACATTGAAAAACAATGATTTGATGCAATATAAATCTTATAATTATAACCAATTTATAAATTCTTTTGTATAGTATTTTTGTCTTATAGATTTTATCTTTTTTCTAGACTCATTAATCAAACACAAATAAATATTAAACATAAATAATGTTTTTATTAATGATAAATATGCTTTGCATATACAAAGTTTGTGTCATGTGTAACCAACCGATTGGTTACAAGACATATATCTAGATAGGCGAGTTAGTCTTCTCAACACCATACACACCAAAGTTGTGGGGTTTGACACTTTTTAGGAGTTGTACCCAAGAGATCTTTTTATTGGAAAGATTAATCATGAGATAGGTGATATGATAAGCAAGGTGACTATGTTATTTTTAATAGTTACTTATTTCATGGCATGCAATTATGTGTTCCAAAATATTCTCAATGAGAACATATTATTTTTTAGTTGCATTATGAGGGTCATTTTGGGTGAGATAAAAGACATGTTTTATTAAAAGGTGCATTACTTGTTAATGATCCAAGAGCATTCTTACTAATACTGGATTGTACACTACAATATCCGTACTAGATGCTCTGTGGTTGAATGTTAGCATAGACTTTTGTGTTAGGCTTGTCTCATACCTAATAAGTTGTAAACTCTATTTTGGTAGTTGTAGTGGATATTTTCTCAAAGATAACCCATTTCATTGCTTTTAGAAAGACTTTTTATGTTTCTCAAATTGCCCATCTTTACTTCAAAGAGGTAATTTATTTAATGGGATTCTTAGACCCGCTATATCTAACTAGGGCACTAGTTTTATGAGTTATTTAAAAAAGGTCTACAGGAAAAATTAGAAACTCAATTGAATTTTGGCAACGCCTATCATCCTCATATAGATGCTCAGACTAAAGTTGTGAACCAAATATTAGAGAATCTTATAAGAAGCATAGTAGGGAGCGAACCAAAGTAGCGAGATTTTGCCTTGTCATAAGCTGAGTTCGCCTATAATAGGTTTAAAAATCACACCACTCAACATAGTTCTTTTGAGATAATGTATGGTCAAAACCTATAAGGTGTACTTGACTTAACATTTATTCGGCGATTAACTATCAATGAAAAAGATATGGTAGAGTATCTTCATGAGGTTCATGATCAAGTCAAGTATGCAATCACTAAACTTAATGTTAAATACAAGACATTAGTAGATATTCATCACATAAAGGTCACTTTTGAGGTTCGAGACATAGTATGGGTTATGCTTACCCATGATTGGTTTCTTTAGGGGAGTACCATAATATTTAAGAGAGGAAGATTAGGCCTTTTGCAATGCAACAAAAGATTAAAGGCAATGCCTATACACTTCGTCTCCCAAGTCATCTAAAGACTTTTGATGTCATCAATTTATAGCATTTAATCCCATGTTTTGTGGATGATCTGAACTTGAGGGCAAATTCTTCCCAACTTGAAGAGACTAATATAAGATATTTTAAAGGAGATGAGTTGTTAGATAAAGAGCTGATAGCGCTAAACTACCTTGACAAGGCAGACCAACACAAAGATAATAGTAGCAAATAATAGTATGAGTTTGGTTTGAGGATGTTTTTTTGGTAACTCTTGGTATTTTCACCATAATTAGTGATATATTTTTCTAGGCACATGTCGCTAGTTACCAACATTGCTTATTAGGGGTTATTTTGAAAATCCTATGTTTCCTCATATTTATTTTTAATAATTTTTAAAACTTTTCAGGATTTATTTTGTGATAATCTTTATTTCATTCTTGCTTATTTTTTTCCAAATTTCTTGTTTTAAGCATTATTTTTAATTTATTGAACAATCAAAATTTATATTTTTTGATAAATTTTCAAGTCCTAGCTATTTAAGCCCAGCTTGTGGGTTGTTTCGAACATTCAAAGTTTAATTAAGAATTTTATTTCTTATTATGAGACTTATACAACTTTTAGGGTTCTTTTTCACACTCTTTGCATTAATTACCTTTATGATTTTCCTTTTCAATATCAATCTTATTAGTTTAGGTTAGTTTCTCTATGAGCCTCTCACTTGCAACATATTTTTTTGGCGCACTTGGCAAGTGGACTAAGCTCTAGGATTTATACTAGGTCATTACACATCTTTGATGTTGTAATACCATATTGAATTTAATAGTTAAGTTTGAATTACATCTAAAAGACTTAAACCTTATGATAAATAATTCATTTTCAATTTTTATATTAGTTTATATTATTGTAATTATTAAATGTGAGATAATTTCTCTAAAACTACTCAATTATAAAAGAGGTGAAACCACTTAATCATGTCACTACCGAATCATTAGACCTCTTTCTATTCACTCTAATGATATCCAATAGAGACATGTATGCACTAACTAACAAAATCTTTAATTCAAAAAACATAAATTATTGCGTTATTAATTTTGTGAGAGATATCAACATTCCACTTTTAGACATCGTTTAGAAATGCGGTTGGACCATACTTTTTTCTTTTAAAAAATATTTTTGAAAAAGCTTCAAATTAATTTTGTTAGTTTTTTGTTGTTGTTTTGATATGTTGATATCAAAAATAAAAAACAAATATGAAATTATCTGTTCACGTGAAATTTTTTATTGTTTTTATTATTTTGTTGTATTTTCAAGAAAAAAAAAACTTTTAAAAACACTACAATCTCAAACTTGACATTACTCTTTTTAAACCAATTATGAAATCATCTATTCACATGTATACCTTCTGTGGAGCTGTTAATAATTAAGGATTAATAACTCAAATTATCTTTATATAATACAATAATTATTTAATTTATCCTAATATTCTTAATTAATTCAATTTCATTCTTGAATATATATATATATAAGTTTATGTTTGATAACAAATATAGGTAAGACCAAATAATGCACGCAACTTGAATTGTTAAATATTAAGCGGGTCTTTCAAAGCCTCACCATCCTATATCCTTCAAATAACTAAATATACTAAAATGCTAAGGGTTAGGAACAATTGTTTAACTGTGGATTACTGTAATAAAATAATTATTTTTCCTCTCAATCTAATCAAATGTAGCCTTGTTGAGGAGGGTATTAAGATATTATAAAAATACTAAAATGACCTTGAGTCAAAAAATTATAAGCTTTTGGTCTAGAGATATTATCAGTTTTTTCAATTTTAGTGTACAAGTAGATTACTAAAATGCCATTTAAGTCAACAATACCAAAGTTTTCCGTCAAGGGTTATTAATGTATTTTCAAGTTTTTTTTTGTTATTTTTTTTTTTGTCAAGAAAATTGTTGTATTTTACCATAATAAAATAATAATTAATTTTAAAAAGTTGCTAGTGCTTGATTAACATGTGCCAGGCCGTGAGAGGCGTCCGCAACACTTTGGGGGGCGCCTTTTCATGGTTCAAGCTACCCTTGTAGTTAGATACGTTGTTGCGTCCTCTTTCACTCGGAGCAGCGCATGTCATCAATGGTTGGGTGTTTTGTCGCCGATAAACTTTTTTCTATTTTTTTTCTTTTTCTTTTCTCTCTCCTCCCACAACAAATACAAATTAGTCTTCTTTGTTTTTGGTATTTGTGCTTTGGTCCTTTTTTTATTTCTTATTTTTGTCCTTGACTCTTTAATTAGATTTTTATTTCCTTTCAATTTAGTCCTTCAATTCTAATTTGTGATATATTATGCTTTTCAATTTGGTTCCTATTCTTTTGATTTCTAATTTGTTTTACTTGACTCTTTTATAGAAGTTGATATTTATAATTTCACCCTTCAATCCAAGTTTATTTTATGTTATTGTTTGGTCCTTTATTTTTTTTCTTTTTGGTTGGATTTATTTTTCTTTTCAATTTAACCCTCCCAATGAATTTTTTGTCCATTTTTTCTTATATTTTTTTTGTACTTTGTCCTTTTAAATAAGTGTAATTCCTTTTCGGTTTATTCATTCAATTTCAATTTTTCATGTATTTCTTTTCTTTTTTTTTTCCTTATTTTTTTGATTTCTTATTTCTTTTTCCTTTAACCCTTTTATAAAAGTTTTATTAGTTTTTAATCTAACCCTTCAATCCAGATTAATGGTTTGTTTTTTTTTTTTTTCAATTTTCTCCTCATTCTTTTTTTTTAAGTTATTTTTATTTTCAATTAAACTCTCCAATAAAAAATTTTTTGCTGCCCTCTATTTTATTTTTTATCTTGATTTTCAACCTCATCCTTTTAATTACAATTTTTTTATTTTAGATCTTTTCATGTAGTTAATTTTTCCCCTTTATGTTCTTCCGTGTTTGTTGACCCGCTCCAAGTTTTTAATCCAATTTCGTGCTTTGTTTGTTTTTTTCCCAAGATATCGTGATTTAAAAAAAAAAAGATTTTTCAATTACTATTATTGTCTTTTCTTTTACCGTCTAATTAAAATAAAATCAACTTCTTAATCTGAGTCGGTGTTATAACTTCAATTAATAATTTCTCTTATTTCTTTAAAATATGTTTAGACCACCTAGGCATCGTTATCCATGGAACAATATGGACCGTTCGATCACTTAACATTATTTTTTTGCGGGAAAAATACGGACTCGCAGCGTAGCGCATGCCGATGCCTAGTCTACAACTATTAGAGATGTCACGGAAAGATTTGAAAGAAAAAAGAAAAAGAAAAGAGAGAAATCACAACTTAATTGTGCATCATTATGTCATATGATTCTTGCCACAACGAGCTATAGCCATGCTCCTCCAAGGCGGCTTCATGACCAAATTGAAAATAGTTCCTAACACCAAACTCAACGATATCATTCTCTGAAGGTTCCATATTGTACCAATAATTCATGTCATGATCGCTTGGCGAAGAAGGCACCACCTCCATATCTACCAGTTCGAAGTCAAGACCAAGTGACTCCATTTCTGCCGTCTTGAACAATTCATCAGTATCCTCTCCGTCACGAGGCATCTCAGCTGGATCCATGGCTGTATCATAGCCGTCCGACATTATACTTGGGTTGATCTCTGCTTCGAGAGATTGGATCACACTCCTTAATCTTTCTTCATTGCTCTCATGATCTCCTTGTGACTCTTCTAGCAAAGACATGAGAAGGGCATTATCATCATACCCTTCAATTCCTTTGAAGTCATCGTCACCAGTTTTGATGCTTATATTTTCAGGTAGCAGAGATGCCATTATTGTGTAGTAGAAGAAACTAGGGAATAATAAGGAAGGCTGAGCACAAGGCAGAAACTAGGGAAACAGAGGATTGGATGAATTAATCACAATGACTCACTCAATTTAAAGAGTGTCTTTAAATAGGGAATGCAAAGAGGGCATCCCTAATGGGAAGCTTCTTAGTCGGTCCACTAATCATCTGCTCATGTACATCTACTCTCTTCTTAATAAAACTGATAAAGTAGAAAGATGTTAAAGAGTCAATTCAACCCAAAAATTTAAATTATTAAGTAATATTTCAAGATATAATTTATATTATTCTCTGATATATACTCCTTCAAGTGAAAGCTCTTTGGACTTGAAACTTGTACAGACCCACATTACCTTGTGCTTAATTTTTATCAAATAAATAAAAATGGTAAGATTCGAACTCGTAACCGCTTGGTCATAAAGGTTCTGATACCATGTCAAAGAACCAATTCAACCCAAAAGCTTAAGCTATTAGATGAGATCCCAAGATATAATTTATATTATTCTCTAAGAGAAAGTGCTTGAGAATGAGATAACAACTATTTTTAAGAGTGTTTTTCACTTGGAAATGTATCAAAATAATATTTTTTTATTTTAAAAAAATTATTTTTGTTACCAGCATACAAAACAAATAAAAAATATAAAAATAATAATTTTAAATAAAAAATAATAAATTTTTGAGAAATATCGTTTCAAAAACGTTGCCACTCATGCCAAGTAAAAAGATAAAGAAAACCAAGAAAAACAAATTGGCCGGTTCCATGCATCCGTTGCTGTAATGTTGCTTTAATTAACAACATTATGTTTTCTTGCATCAGGTCTCCCCTTAATTTCTTGTCCCTTTCAGAATGTTATATTTTTATATTCAGCTTAGTTCTTGCATCGACTGCGTTCAATGTGTCTGATCACAAAAGCAGAAATAAGAACACATGCAGTGCAGAAACCCTTTTTTTTTTTTTTTCCTTTCCGGAGAACTGGAATTTCGAAATTGGATACATAAAGCTTCTTCTTCCTGGACATCGTGGATCAATATAAAAATGAGATAATGCGTATGGTTTGTACTTAACTCCCACCGTGGCTACATGATGAGAGCTATAAATCTTATGACATCTGCAGCAATTCAAGGTAGTGAACTCCATTTCCCATCTTGGAGACTAGCCATGGCTACTACAGAATACTGTAATTGTACACTGGAGGTTTTATACAGTAAACGCTGGTGGTTCAGGAGAAAGCAAAAACCCAATAAATATTAAAAAATGAACATTAATGTTTTGATTTTTAACGGTATAAGCATTAATCACATCAGGTTTCGAGTTCGAGTTAGGACGTGCTCTTTTTATAGAAGTCTGAGACAACCGATGTTTTACTTGCTCACCTGAGCCCATAAAATACGCTTTTCGGAAGGTGATATTTTCTCGAATCCAAAAAAAAAATATATATATAACCATTAATCTTCTGGTAGATTATCTGTAAGTCATGTACGTCCGAATTATTGATGTTTTTAGTTTTTCCTAGAATTTCTTTTTTAAGATATTAGCTAGAGCTATATATATAGAATAATAATGAATAACATCTTTATTTTTGTGGTGTACATTATAGTGGGCT
>Ga0307514_10002906_pt1 | contig 17071 bp, 4 predicted proteins | sample 16_EM_MG_FD_203088 | JGI IMG/M metagenome (GOLD analysis project Ga0307514, IMG submission 203088) | Populus trichocarpa ectomycorrhiza microbial communities from riparian zone in the Pacific Northwest, United States - 16_EM | ecosystem: Host-associated > Plants > Roots > Unclassified | place...
TACGCCGCCAAGCAGAGCGCCGACCGCTACCTGATCTCCACCGAGCGCAGCCGGCGCGCGCTGCACCTGCTGGTGCAGGACGTGCGCACCGCCTTCTGGCGCGTGGCCGCCGCGCAGAAGCTGGCCGCTGAGCTGAAGCAGGCCACGCAGATGGGTGAACAGGCGCTGGCCGACGCGCGCAAGATCGAATCCGAGGGCTTGCGCACGCCGCTGGAGCCGCTGCGCTACCAGCGCCAGCTGCTCGAGAACCTGCGCCTGCTGGAACTGGTCGAGCAGGAGCTGTCGACCGCGCGCATCGAGCTGGCGCAGCTCATCAGCGCTCCGCGCAATGTGCCGCTGGAGGTGGTGGAGCCGGCCACCGCGCTGAACCCGGCCTGGCTGCAGATGCCGGTGGAGCAGCTCGAAGAGCAGGCGCTGGCGCAGAACGCCGAGTTGCGCGAGAGCGTCTACAACGCCCGCATCGCCCGGCTGGAGACCCGCCGCACGATGCTGCGCATGTTCCCCGGCCTGTCGTTCAACTACGCGGTGCGCCATTCCGATGATCAGTACCTGATCAACCAGTCGTGGAACGAGACTGGCCTGCAGCTGTCGATGAACCTGCTGGGTTTGTTGTCGGCCCCGGCGCAGAAGCAGATGGCCGAGGCCGGCGTGAAGCTGGCCGACCAGAAGCGCATGAGCACGCAGATGGCCGTGCTGTCGCAGCTGCACCTGGCGCGGCTGCAATATGCCAACGCGATCCGCCAGTACGAACGCGCCGACAGCATTGCGCAGGTCGACGCCCGCATCGCCAAGCACGTGGCCAACCAGGAAGCGACCGCGCGCCAGACACAGCTCGAACTCGTGGCGCAGCAGACCGCGGCGATCCTGTCGCAGCTGCGCCGCTACCAGACGCTGTCGAACGCGCAGGCCGCCGCCTCCAAGCTGCAGGCCACGCTGGGGCTGGAGCCGGCGATCACCGGCGCCGACGGCATGCCGATCGATGAACTGACCGTGCAGGTGGCCGCCGCGCTGCAGGCCTGGGACGCCGGCGTGCTGCCGCCGTCGGGCAGCAACCAGCCCTGATCGACACGCCTCGACACGCCCCCGTCACCCACCAGGAGGCACCCGATGCCCAACCGCCGCTCGCTGTCGCCCTTCATCGCCACCTTCGTGCTGCTGGGCCTGCTGCCGGCGGCTGCCGTCCATGCCGCCGAGCTGCGGCCGGTGGCCGCCACGTCGCTGCAGGCCGCACCCGGGGCCGCCGCGGCGGTGGTGGAGCGCGAGATCCGCGCCCAGCTCACACCCAAGCGCTACACCACGCTGGCCGCCGAGGTGGGCGCCAAGGTGCAAGAGCTGCCGGTGGCCGAGGGCGGCGCCTTCCGCGCCGGCCAGACGCTGGTGTCGTTCGACTGCTCGCTGCAGCAGGCGCAGCTTCAGAAGTCGAAGGCGGTGCTCGATGCCGCCGAGGCGTCGCTGAAGTCGAGCACCCGGCTGTCGGAGCTGAATTCGGCAGGCAAGCTGGAAGTCGAACTCGCGCAGACCGAGTCCGCGAAGGCGCGTGCCGACGTCTCGTTCAACACCATCCTGCTCGGCAAGTGCCAGATCGTTGCGCCGTTCGGCGGCCGCGTGTCGGAGCAGAAGGTGCGCGAGCAGCAGTACGTGCAGGCCGGCCAGCCGCTGCTCGAGATCATCGACGACTCGACGCTGGAGCTGGAGTTCATCGCGCCGTCGCAGTGGATGGCGTTCCTGAAGGTCAATTCGGCCTTCGAGATCCGCATCGACGAAACCGGCCGCAGCTACCCGGCGACGATCGTGCGCACCGCAGCGCGGGTCGACCCGGTGAGCCAGTCGGTCAAGTTCGTCGGCGTCGTCCGCGGCCGCCACCCCGACCTGGTGGCCGGCATGAGCGGGCGCGTGATCGTGCCCACGCCGTCGGCACGCTGATGCCGATGCCCGCCGATGTTCGCCGCACACGCTCCTGCCCAGCCGCCTGAGCGCAGTTGCTTCCGGGCCCAGCGCCCGTCCACCTTTCTCAATTCCACACGCCCATGAACCACCTCTACCGCAGCCTGTGGAACGACGTCACCCGCACCTTCGTCGCCGTCGCCGAAGCAGCGCGCGGGCGGGGCAAGCGCAGCTCGGGCGGCGCAGCCACCGCCACGGCACAGCCACCGGCGCGGCTGCGAATGATGGCGCTGGAACCGCGGCTGATGTTCGATGCCGCAGCGGTGGCGGCGGCAGCGGCAGTCGAAGCGACGCATGCCGACGCGGCGGCGGTGGCCGATGCCGGGCATGGCGCCACCTTGGTCGATGCCGCGGCGCACCTCGTGCAGGTCGCGCCGGCCGCGGTGGCGGTAGATGCCGAGCGCAAGGAAATCGTCTTCATCGAGAACAACGTGCCGGACCTGCCCGGCCTGCTGGCCGGCATGCCCGCGGGCAGGGAGGTCGTGGTGCTCGACTCGGCGCAGGACGGCCTGGCGCAGATGGCCAGCTACCTGCAGGGGCGCAGCGGTATCGATGCGCTGCACATCGTCTCCCACGGTGCCGAAGCCGAGCTGGGCCTGGGCACGCTGACCCTCACCAGCGCCAACCTCGCCGAGCACGCCGGTGATCTGGCCACGCTGCGCAGTGCACTGAGCGAGCACGCCGACTTGTTGCTGTATGGCTGCGACGTCGGTGCCGGCTCAGATGGTGCGGCCTTCGTGGCAGCGCTGGCGCAGGCCACGAAGGCCGATGTCGCCGCGTCGACCAACCTGACCGGCGCAGCGGACCAGGGCGGCGACTGGCAGCTGGAGCGCGCCAGCGGCGCCATCGAGGCCGGCGCCTTGCAGGTGGCCGGCTATGGCCACGTCCTGCCCAGCGTCGCCGGGACGATCGCGCCCACGTCCGGCAACAATGGCTTGGACGTCGGTGCCGTTTTCATCGACGGCGATGGCGGTTCCACCAACATCACCGGCATCGACTACAACTTTTTCTTCACCGACGGCGCGAACAACCCGGTCAACACGGTCGCGGTGTTCAACTCGACGGTGAATGTCATCACCTATACCGGGCTGGTCGACAGTGCCGGCGACTCGTCCGCCGACGTGGCGGTCTTCAAGAGTTCAGCCGGCGAAAACTTCAAGCTCACCAGCTTCTTCATCCAGGATGCCGACCAACTGGACGGCACCTGGACCGCCACGGCCTATGAGAATGGCAGCCCGGTCGGCACGCCGCAGAGCTTCACGATCACGCAGTCGGGCGAATACGCGCGGACGGTGACGCTGACCAGCGATTTCCAGAACATCGACGAAGTCCGCATCAGCCGTGCCGGCGGCGGCGGCAGCAGCGGCGGCCACCTGTGGGCCGCGCTGTTCAGCAATTTCGTGGTGGCCGACCCGGTGTTGCCGAACACCGCGCCGGTCATCGGCAACGTCAGCGGCGACAGCGTCGCCTGGGCCGGTGTGGGCAGCACAGTCGTGCTGGATGCGGGCACGAGTGCTTCGCTGAGCGATGCCGAGCTGGGTGCACTGAACAGCGGCAACGGCAACTGGTCGGGTGCCAGCCTCTCGTTGCAGCGCTCAGGCACAGCCGTCTCCGGCGACACCTTCGGGTTCAACACCTCGGGTGCACTGTTCACCGTCAGCGGGAGCAACCTGCAGTCCGGCGGGCAGATCTTCGCCACCTTCACCAACACCAGCGGGGTGTTGACCATCAACTTCACGAGCAGTGGCACGGCGGCCACGACCGTCTTGGTGAATGACCTGGCCCATCGCATCACCTACCGCAGCGACACGCCGGCGGGTGATGCCACCGTGCGATTTACGCTGAACGATGGCACCGTGGCCACCACGGCCGACACCACGGTCACCAGCGACACCATCTACGTCACCAACACCACCGACACCGCCACCATCAATGCCGCCGACGGCGTGAGCATCAGCGAAGCGGTGGCGATCGCCGCGGCCGATGCCACGGGCAGCCAGACGCTGGTGCTCAGCAGCAGCTTCAACAGCGCCGTATCGCTGGCGGGCAGCCTGTCGATCAACGAAAGCCTGACGCTCAATGCCGATTCGGCCTCGGGCCTGTCCATCAACGGCGGCGTCACGGTCACGCTGGGATCGGGCACCACGCTGGGCTTCACCAATGCCTCGGGCACGGTCGGCATCGCCGCCACGCTGGGCGGCAGCGGTTCGCTGAGCAAGGCCGGCGCCGGGACGCTGACGTTGTCGAGTGTCAGCAACGAAGCCAATATGTCGGGCGGCATCACCGTCACGGGCGGCACGCTGCAGGTGAGCAACGACAACCACCTGTCTTCCGGCACGCTCACGCTCGACGGCGGCACGCTCGCCAACGTGGCCGGCAGCGGCAGCTTCACCATCGACAACGCCATCGCGCTGGGTGCGAGCGGAGGCACCTTCGGAATTGCCGGTGGTGGTGGCGTGACCCAGATCACGCTGTCCGGCGTGATCTCCGGCAGCGGCGGCCTGACCAAGACGACGGCCGCGATTTTGGAACTCAGCGGCAACAACACCTACACCGGCGCCACCACCATCTCGGCCGGCACGCTGATCGTCTCCAACGCGAACGCGCTTGGCACCACCGCCGGCGCCACCACGGTCGCCAGCGGTGCCACCGCACGCATCGCCGGCGGCCTGACCGTGGCCGAATCGTTCACCATCAGCGGCACCGGCAAGACGGTCAGCAGCGTCGACTACGGCGCGCTGCACCTGATCAGCGGCAGCAGCACGCTGAGCGGCGGCGTGACGCTGTCGGGCGACGCCAACGTCAGCGCGGGCACCTCCGCCACGCTGACCCTCAGCGGCGCGCTCGGCGGCGGCGCCTTCAACCTGAACAAGACCGACTCCGGCACGCTGGTGCTGTCGAACCCAGGCAATTCAAGCGGCCTGACAGGCGGGATGACCATCAGCGCCGGCACGCTGTCCGTCGCCAGCGACAGCGCCTTGTCCGCGGGCACGCTCACCTTGAGCGGCGGCACTTTCGCCGTGACCGGCGCCACCAACATCGACAACGCGGTGAGCCTGGCGTCGGCGTCCACCGTCAATGCGGGCGCCAATGTCACGCTGAGCGGCAACATCGGCGGCACGGGTGCCTTGGCCAAGACAGGCGCCGGCACGCTCACCTTGAGCGGCACCAACACCTTCAGCGGCGCCACCACGGTTTCGGCCGGCGGCTTGACGGTGGCGGGCGGCAGCTCGCTCGGCGACACGGCAGCCGTCACGCTGAGTTCCGGCACGACGCTGACCGTCTCCCTGGGCAGCGAAACCATCGGCTCGCTGGCCGGCAGCGGCAACGTGGTGCTGGGCTACGGCCTGACGCTGGGCGGCGACAACACCAGCACGGCCTTTTCCGGCGCCATCTCGTCGAGCGGCTCGAACGGCATCACCAAGACCGGCAGCGGCACGTTCACCCTGTCCGGCGCCAACACCTATACCGGCTCGACGGCCGTCAGCGCCGGCACGCTGGCGGTTACCGGCAGCGGCACCGTGGGCAACGGCAGTGCGCTGACCGTTGCCTCGGGCGCGACGCTGTCTTCCAGCGTTGTGTCGCTGACGCTCGGCGCGCTGTCGGGTGCCGGCACCGTGTCGTTCGGCGCCAATACCGTCAGCGTTGGCAGCAGCAACACGTCGACCACTTTCTCCGGCAACTTCAGCGGCAGCGGCACGGTCTACAAGTACGGAACCGGCACCTTCACGCTGGCCGGCAACAACAGCGCCAGCAGTGCGGCACTGGAGGTCAGAGACGGCGGCACGCTGGCCATCTCGTCCGACAGCAACCTGACCACCGGCACCGTCACGCTCAACGGCGGCACGCTCACGCTCACCGGCGCCACCACGGTGGACAACGCCATCACCATGGGCGTCAACGACGGCACCGTGCAGGCCAATGCGGCCGCCACGCTCTCGGGCAACATCGGCGGCAGCGGCAGCCTCACCAAGACCGGCAGCGCCACACTCACGCTGGCGGGCAGCAACAGCTACGCCGGCACCACCACCGTCTCGGCCGGCACGCTGGCCATCGCCTCCGACGGCAACCTCGGCAGCGACACGCTGACGCTGGCGGCCGGCAGCACCTTGCAGGTCACAGGCGACACCAACATCGACAACGCCATCACGCTCGGCGGCAGCGCCACCTTCCTGATCGACGCGGAGGTGACCGCCTCGGGCGCGATCGGCGGCGGTGGCAGCCTGGTCAAGGCCGGCAGCGGCACGCTGGCGCTGAGCTCGTCGGGCAGCAGCTATTCGGGTGGCACCGTCTTGGCGGACGGCACTCTGTCGGCGCAGGACGGCGCCGCCCTCGGCAGCGGCGAGATCACGCTGGGCGGCGGGATTCTGCAGGTCGACTCGGCCTCGCCATTGGTCTTCGCCAACGACATGGCGCTGGCCGCGAACAGCTGGCTGCTCCTGACCGAGGGCACCACGGCCACCTTCAACGGCGCCATCACCGGCAGCCTGGCGCTGTTCGTGAACGGCGTGGCGGGCGGGGCCAGCGAGGTTGCGACGTTCGGCAATGCCGGCAACGAGGCCGGCTGGAGCGGGGAACTGCAAGTCATGGACGCCACCGTGAAGGTGGCCGACGACGACCGCCTCGGCGCGGGCGCCGTCCAGCTCGATGACGGCGGCACGCTGCAGGTCGACAGCGCCGGCGTCGTCGACAACGAACTGGTCATCGCCGGTGCAGCCAGCATCTTCGCCAGTGCGGGCGCGCTGGTGCTGTCGGGCGAGGTGTCGGGCGCGGGCGCCTTGAGCACGGGCGGCGCGGGCGGTGCCAGCGTCACGCTGGCCGGCAGCAACAGCCACAGCGGCAGCATTGCGGTCAGCAGCGGGAAGCTGATCGTCAGCGGCGGAGCGGCCATCGGTGATGCCTCGGCGGTCACCGTCGGCAACGGCGCCACGCTCGAGCTGTCGGCCAACGAGACCATCGGCTCGCTGGCCGGCATCGCCGGCAGCACCGTGACGCTGGGCACGAACACGCTGACGACCGGCGGCGACAACAGCAGCACCACCTACGCCGGCACGTTCACCGGCACCGGCGGCCTGACCAAGACAGGCAGCGGCACCTTGTCGCTGTCGGGCAGCAACACCAACAGCGGCGCGCTCCAGGTGGCGGCCGGTGGCCTGACGGTGAGCGGCGGCAGCGCCATCGCCAACGGCGCCACCGTGACCGTCGACTCAGGCGCCACGCTGACACTGTCGTCGAATGAAGCCATCGGCGCGCTGGCCGGCGCCGGCGCGGTGCAGCTCGGCAGCAGCACGCTGACCGTCGGCGGCACCAACCTGAGCAGCACCTTCAGCGGCGCCCTCAACGGCACTGGCAACCTGACCAAGAACGGCACCGGCACGCTCACGCTGAGCGGCAGCAACGGCTACACCGGCACGACCACCGTGCTGAACGGCGGCACCCTCAGCATCACCAATGCCAGCAGCATCAGCAGCAACACGGTGACGCTGAGCAACAGCAGCGTGCTGCAGGTCACCGGCAGCAACGTCACGCTGGGCAACGCCTTCACGCTCTCCAGCGGCGGCGGCAAGCTCAGCAACGCCAACGCGCTGACGCTGTCCGGCGTGCTGTCGGGCAGCGCGCCGTTCACCAAGCAGGGCACCGGCGTGCTGACGCTGTCGGGCGCCAACGTCTACACCGGCAACACGACAGTACAGGCCGGCACGCTGATGCTGACCGGCTCGCTGACAGGCACCGACACGTTGTCCGTCAGCAGCGGCGCCACGCTGGCCGGTACCGGCACCGTCACGGCCACCACCGCGGTGGTGATCGGCAGCGGCGGCACGCTCTCACCCGGCAACGGCGGGGCCGGCACGCTGACGCTCAATACCAATCTGGTCATGAACAGCGCGTCGGTGCTGCAGGCCGACATCAACGGCAGCACCGCCGGCACCGGCTACGACCAGGTGGTGGTCAACGGCGGCGTCACGCTCGGCTCCGGCGTGAACCTGCCGCTGCTGTCGGCCACCCACGGCTACACGCCGGGCCTGGGCGACAGCTACGTGCTGATCGCCAACGACGGCAGCGATGCCGTCACCGGCGCCTTCAGCGCGCTGACCGAGGGCGGCACCGTCACCGCAGCCGGCAACGGCACGCTGCTGACCGCCAGCTTCGCGGGCGGCACCGGCAACGACTTCACGCTCACCGCACCCAGCAACAGCGCACCGGTGGTGACCGGCCTCGGCGGCGACAGCGCCGCCTACACCGCCGGCAGCACCGTGGTGCTCGACGCCGGCGGCGACGCGGTGGTCAGCGACGCCGAAAGCGACTCGGCCGACTGGGCCGGCGCCAGCCTGGTGGTGCAGCGCTTTACCGCTGGCGCGGCCGACCCGAGCGTCCACGACGTGTTCGGCTTCGACGCCGGCGCGGCCTTCACCGTCAGCGGCAACGACCTGCAGTCCGGCGGCCTGACTTTCGCCACCTTCACCAGCAGCGGCGGCGTGCTGACCGTCAACTTCACCGGCAGCGGCACGGCGGCCACCACCGCGCTGGTGCAGGACGTGATGCGCCACGTCAACTACCGCAACGACACGCCGTACGGCGACGCGACGATCCGCCTGTCGCTCAGCGATGGCCAGCTCGCCACCGACAGCGACGTGACGCTGCGCTGCGCCACCATCGTGGTGGACCAGGCCAACGACGACGCCGATGGCGACGCCGCCGACGGCTTCAGCCTGCGCGAAGCGCTGGAGCGCGGCGCGGCGCAGGCCGGCGCTGACACGATTCGCGTCGTGCTGGCCGACGACAGCACGATCACGCTCGTCAATGGCTACGTCAACGCCGGCGACGGCGACACGCTGGCGCTGGGCGAAGCCAACGGCCTGACGATCACCGGCGAACACCTGCTGCTGAACGGCACCACCTTCACCATCGACAACGGCAGCGGCGACAGCGCCACGCTGGACACCACGCTGAACGGCGGCGCGCTGCTGCAGAAGACCGGTGCCGGCCTGCTGACACTGGGCAGCACCGACAACAGCAACTACCACGGCGGCGACCTGCTCGTGGCCGGCGGCACGCTGGCCGTGGCCGGCGACGCGGCGCTGGGGCAGGGCAGCCTGACGCTGGACGGTGGCACGCTGGCCGTGACCGGCGCGACGACGATCGACAACACGATGGTCGTCGGCAGCAGCGGCGGCACGCTCGCCGCCGAGGCGGACTGGACCGCCTCGGGCACGGTCGGTGGCACCGGTGCGCTCGCGAAGAGCGGCAGCAGCACACTCACCTTGAGCGGCACCAGCTCGCACAGCGGCAGCACGGCGGTGACGGGCGGCACGCTGGCAGTCGCCGGCGATGCCAATCTCGGCAGCGGCACGCTGACGCTCGACGGCGGCACACTCGTCGTCAGCGCCGCCGGCACCATCGACAACACGCTCGTCATCGGCAGCAACGGCGGGGCGATCGAACACAACAACGCGCTGGCCTTGAGCGGCGCGCTCGGCGGCAGCGGCCTGCTCATCAAGCAGGGCGGCGGCGAACTGACCTTGTCCAACGGCGCCAATGCCACCGGCTTCAGTGGCCAGACCATGGTGCGCGGCGGCACGCTGGCTGTGGCCGGCGATGCGCAGCTGGGGGCCGGCACCGTCACGCTGAACGGCGGCTCCTTGTCGGTCACCGGCAGCGGCACCATCGACAACGCCGTCGACATGATGCAAGCCACGTCGATCATCGTCGCCAGCAACACCACCTTCAGCGGTGCGCTCAGCGGCAATGGCAACCTCACTAAGCTGGGCACCGGCACCCTGACGCTGTCGAACGCCGGCAACGCCACCGCCTTCACCGGCACGACGCAGGTGCTCGCCGGCACGCTGGCTGTGGCGGCCGACGCCAACCTCGGCGCAGGCACCATCACGCTGAACGGCGGCACGCTGTCCGTTACTGGCGCCACCACGATCGACAACGCGCTGGTGCTCGGCAGCAGCGGCGGCACGCTGCGCGATGCCGATGCGGTGACGCTGAGCGGCGCGCTCAGCGGCAGCGGCCGCCTGACCAAGCTGGGCGCCGGCACGCTGACGCTGTCGAACAGCGGCAACGCCACGGCCTTCAATGGCCAGACGGTGGTGCGCGAAGGCACGCTGAGCGTGGCCGGCGATTCCCAGCTGGGCGCAGGCGCGCTCACGCTGAACGGCGGCACGCTGACCCTCACCGCGGCCACGACCGTGGACAACGCCTTGGCGCTGGTGGCCGACGGCGGCACCGTGATCGCCCAGGCCGGCGCGACGCTGTCCGGCGTGATCTCGGGCGATGGCAGCTTCACAACCGGCGGCAGCGCCACGCTCACCGCCTCGGGCCAGAACACCTACACCGGCAGCACCGTCGTCGGCGCCGGCACGCTGCAGATCACCGGTGCACTGGCCGGCACTACCAGCCTCACCGTAGCCAGTGGCGCCACGCTGGCCGGCACCGGCAGCATCGGCACCACGGCGAGCAACGGCGCGGTGACGGTGCAATCCGGCGGCACGCTGGCGCCGGGTGTGGGCACCGGAGCCACCGGCACGCTGACGCTGCGCAACGGCCTGGTGATGGCCAGCGGCTCCACCTATGCGGTCGACATCGCGGGCAGCGGTCACGATCAGATCGTGGTCGAAGGCAGCGTCCAACTCGGCGGCGCCAGCCTCGCGGTCGACCTCGGCAGCTACGCACCGACCGCCGGCGACGCCTACACGCTGCTGGCCAACGACAGCGGCGACGCGGTGGCCGCCACCTTCAGTGGCCTGGCCGAAGGCGCCACCCTGGCCGCCGCCGGCCGCGACCTGGCGCTGGGCTACGCCGCCGGCGACGGCAACGACATCGTGCTGACGGCCTTGAACGCCGCCCCCACCGTCGCAGCAGGGCTGGTCGCGCAGGGCGCCACCGAAGACAGCGTGTTCGGCTTCACAGTACCCTCCGGCACGTTCGCCGACATCGATGCCGGCGACACCTTGACCTATGCCGCCACGTTGGCTGGTGGCGGCGCACTGCCGTCGTGGCTGAGCTTCGATGCGACGACACGCACATTCAGCGGAACGCCGGCCAATGGCGATGTTGGTTCGATCTCGGTGCGTGTGACGGCGACCGACGGCGGCAGTGCTGGCGTGTCGAGCGACTTCACGTTGACAGTGGGCAACACCAACGATGCGCCGACGACCGCGGGCATCGTGGGGCAGGCGGCGACCGAGGACAACAGCTTCAGCTTCACTGTGCCGTCGAACACCTTTGCCGACGTCGATGCGGGCGACACGCTGACCTATGTCGCCACGCTGAGCAACGGCAATGCGTTGCCGAGCTGGCTCAGCTTCGATGCAACGACCCGCACGTTCAGCGGCACGCCGGCCAACGGCGATGTCGGTGCGATCTCGGTGCGTGTCATCGCAACCGATGGCAGCAGCGCCAGCGTGTCGAGCGACTTCACGTTGACGGTCGGCAACACCAACGATGCACCAACCACCGCGGGCATCGCGGGGCAGACGGCGACTGAAGACAGCACCTTCAACTTCACCGTGCCATCGAACACATTCAGCGACGCCGATGCCGGCGACACCTTGACCTACGTCGCCACGTTGAGCAACGCCAATGCGCTGCCGTCGTGGCTGAGCTTCGATGCGACGAGTCGCACGTTCAGCGGCACGCCAGCCAATGGCGATGTCGGTGCGATCTCGGTGCGTGTCATCGCAACCGATGGCGGTAGCGTCAGCGTGTCGAGCGACTTCGCGCTGACGGTCGGCAACACCAACGATGCACCAACCACGGTGGGCATCGCGGTGCAGACAGCGACTGAAGACAGCACCTTCAACTTCACCGTGCCATCGAACACATTCAGCGACGCCGATGCCGGCGACACCTTGACCTACGTCGCCACGTTGAGCAACGCCAATGCGCTGCCGTCGTGGCTCAGCTTCGATGCAACGACCCGCACGTTCAGCGGCACGCCAGTCAATGGCGATGTCGGCTCGCTCACCGTGCGCGTGACGGCAACTGACGGCAGCAGCGCCAGCGTGTCGAGCGATTTCACGTTGACGGTGGGCAACACCAACGATGCGCCGACGACAGTGGGCATCGCGGGGCAGGCGGCGAACGAGGACAGCGCCTTTAGCTTCACCGTGCCGTCGAACACGTTCAGCGACGCTGATGTCGGCGACACCTTGACCTACGTCGCCACGTTGAGCAACGGCAATGCGCTGCCGTCGTGGCTGAGCTTCGATGCAACGACCCGCACGTTCAGCGGCACGCCAGTCAATGGCGATGTCGGCTCGCTAACCGTGCGCGTGACGGCAACTGACGGCAGCAGCGCCAGCGTGTCGAGCGATTTCACGTTGACGGTGGGCAACACCAACGATGCGCCGACGACAGTGGGCATCGCGGGGCAGACAGCGACTGAGGACAGCGGCTTCAGCTTCACCGTGCCCTCGAACACCTTCTCCGATGTCGATGCGGGCGATACGTTGACCTACGCTGCGACGCTGGCCAACGGCAGTGCGCTGCCGTCATGGTTGAGCTTCGATGCATCGACAGGCACGTTCAGTGGCACTCCAGCCAATGGCGATGTCGGCTCGATCTCGGTGCGTGTCACCGCGACCGATGGCAGCCACGCCAACGTGTCGAGCGATTTCGCGCTGACGGTAGTCAACACCAACGACGCACCGACGACAGCGGGCATCGCGGCGCAGACGGCGACCGAGGACAGCACTTTCAGCTTCACCGTGCCGTCGAACACCTTCGCCGACATCGATGCCGGCGACGCGCTGACCTATACCGCCACGCTGAGCAACGGCAGTGCGCTACCAGGCTGGCTGAGCTTCGATGCGACGACCCGCACGTTCAACGGCACGCCAGCCAACGGCGATGTCGGCTCGATCACAGTGCGTGTGACCGCCACCGATGGCAGCAGCGCCAGCACATCGAGCGACTTCGCGCTGGCGGTAGTCAACACCAACGACGCACCGACCACCATCGGCATCGGCGCACAGACGGCACACGAGGACAGCAGCTTCGGCTTCACACTGCCGGCCGGCACCTTCGCCGATGCCGATGCAGGCGACACGCTCACCTACTCGGCCACGCTGGGCGGCGGCGCGGCCCTGCCGGACTGGCTGCATTTCGACGCCGGCACGCACAGTTTCAGCGGCACGCCGGCCAATGGCGATGTCGGCTCGATCACCGTGCACGTGACCGCCACCGATGGCAGCCACGCCAGCATCAGCAGCGACTTCACGCTGACGGTGCTCAACACCGGCGACGCGCCGGTGTTGACGACGCCAGATGCCATCGCCTTGACCGACACCGCGGCCAGCGACAGCTTCGCGCCGGTGAACGGCCAGCTGTCGGCGCATGACGATGACAGCGAAACGCTGCAATTCGGAATCGACGGCGGCACCTCCGGGGTCTTCAGCGTCGACGGCCAGAGCTACGACGTGCAGAAGGCCGGCAGCTACGGCACGCTGTGGCTGGACAGCGCCAGCGGCCGCTACGTCTACACGGCCGATGCGGCCGCGGCGAACCGCGCCTCGGCTGCGGTGCAGGACGTCTTCGTGCTGTCCGCATCAGACGGCGCCACGGCCGCGCATGCGAACCTGGTGGTCGACCTGGCCGGCGTCGACGATCTGCCGCAGGGCAGCGTGGTGCTGGCCGGCACGCCGCAGGTGGGCCAGGTGCTGACCGCGGCGGTGAGCGCCGGCGACGCCGAAGGCATAGACAGCATCGACGTGCGCTGGCAGGTGCAGGATGCGGCAGGCCAGTGGGCCGACATCGCCGGCGCCCACGGCACCACGCTGACGCTGGACAACACGCTGTCGCAGCACGCGGTGCGGGCGGTGGCGCGGGTCACCGATGCCGCCGGCGCGGAGGTCGACATGGCGTCGGCTGCGTCCGCCGCGGTCGATGCGCTGCCGGTGCCGGTGGCACCGCCGGTCGCCACGCCGGTGCTTGCGGCACCGGTGCCGCCAGCGGTGGTGGAGAGCTCGCCGGTGGTCGCTTCGGACAAGGCATTCTTCACCGGTGCGCCGGCGGGCGTGGCGCTGGAAGGGCTGCAGCAGCCCAGCCGGACGGGCGCTGAGGACTCCGGCGCGCGGACGCAGGCAGCGCCTGCCAGCCGCGACAGCAGCAGCCCAGTCACCGGCGCGTCGGCGCTGCAGGTCGTGCCGCAGCTGGAAGGCGTGAGCACCAGCCGAGGCACCGAGCTGAGCGTGGTGCTGCCGCAGTCGTCATACCTGCTGTCGGCGCCCGATGGCCGCATGGCGGTGGAAGCCCGTTTGGCCGACGGCCAGCCGCTGCCGGCCTGGCTGCGCTTCGACCCTGCTACCGGCAAGCTGACCGGCCGTGTGCCGGCGTCGCTGCACGGCGTTATCCAGGTGGTGCTGACGGTGCGCGACAACCACGGCCAGGCCGCCACGACGCGGCTCGAGATCCGGGTCGACGACGGTGGTGCCGCCGAACCAGCGGACGCACCGGCAAAGGAGGGCGGGCAGGTCGCGCCGGTGCAGCAGAGCCTGGCACCCACGCAGCGCCAGGCCACCGAACGCCTGGCGGCCCGGCCCGGCCTGAGCGAGCAACTGCGCCAGGTGGGCAAGCAACGCGGCACGGTCGCCGACCGGCTGGCCGCCACCTCGCGCGGCACGCGCCCGGCGGCGCAGGGCTGATCGATGGCACAGGCGATGGCAGAGGAGGCTGTGGTGGCGGAGGAGGGCGCGGCACCTGTTGCGACGACGGCAGCGCCGCACGGGTCCGCGGACCCGCTGGCCGAACTGCTGGGCCTGGCGCACGAGGCGCGCGAGGCCCGCAGCCGCGACGAGCTGGCCTTCCTGCTGCTCAACGACAGCCGCCGGCTGCTGCACTACCGCCAGGCGGTGTTGTGGTTCGACAGCACGGGCTTGCGCGGCTTGTCCGGCGTGGTCGAGCCCGATGCCAACGCGCCGTACGCGCTGTGGGTGCGCAAGGTCTGCGCGCATCTGCACCAGGCACACGGCAGAACGGCGACGCTGGCCGGCGTGATCGCGGTCGACCGTCAGGATCTGCCCGAGACGCTGGCCGCCGAGTGGTCCGAATGGCTGCCCGGCGATGCGCTGTGGCTGCCGCTGCCCGGCACCGCCGGCCGGCGGGCAGCCGGTGGCCTGCTGCTGGCGCTGGACAAGCCCTGCCCAGAGGCCACCTGGCCGCTGCTGCAGGAGTGGCTGCACGTCTGGGCCCATGCCTGGCAGGGCCAGGATCGGCCACGTTCCCGGTGGCAGGCGCTGCTGGGCGGCGAGCCGGCGGTGGCCGATGGCGCGTCGGCAAAGCGTGCCTGGTGGCGGCGCCGGCCGCTGCAGATCGGGCTGGCGCTGCTGGTCCTGTTGCTGATTCCAGTGCGCCTGACCGTGCTGGCGCCGGCCGAGCTGGTGGCGGCCGATGCCGCCGTGGTGCGGGCACCGCTCGATGGCGTGATCGACCGCTTCCAGGTGCAGCCCAATCAGGCGGTGGCACAGGGCCAGGTGCTGTTCAGCTTTGACGCGGCGCCTATCGCCAGCCGGCTCGACGTGGCGCGGCAGGCACTTGCCACCGCCGAAGTCGAATACCGCCAGGTCGCGCAGCTGGCGCTGGCCGATCCGCGCGCCAAGGGCCAGCTCGCCACGGTGCAGGGCCGCATCGAGGAAAAGCGCGCCGAAGCGGAGTTTCTTGAGGACCAGTTCAAGCGCTCACGGGTGGAGGCCCCGCGCGCCGGCATCGCCATCTTCGACGACCCGTCAGAGTGGGAGGGCAGGCCGGTGCACACCGGCGAACGCATCCTGCGCGTGGTCGATCCGCACCAGGTCGAGGTCGAGGCCTGGCTGCCGGTGGGCGATGCGCTGCCGCTGCCGGCCGGCGCCGAGCTGAAGCTCTACCTGGCCTCGACGCCGCTCGACCCGGTGGTGGCCAGGCTGCGCTACATGGCGCACGACCCGGTGCAGCGCCCCGACGGCAGCTATGCCTATCGCGTGCGCGCCAAGCTTGACGCGCCCACGGCCCACCGCATCGGCCTGAAGGGCACCGGCCGGCTGCAGGCCGGCTGGGTGCCGCTGGCGTACTGGGTGCTGCGCCGGCCGCTGGCCATAGCGCGCCAGTACCTCGCGCTGTGATGGTCACGCGGCCACCGTGTTGGTCGGGGGTGCGAACTTGCGGCCGGCGAGCACGTCGCGCAGTGCGCGCGGTGCGCGACCCGCGAGCTTCTCCACGTCACCGGTGACGATGTCGTAGGCGCCCTCGGCTTGGGCCGCATGCATCGAAGCGACCGCGTCGATGACGAAGGGCGGCAGCCCGGCCCCGTTCATGGCGCTGCGCAACTGCTCCTCGGCAAGAACCGCGTAATCGACCGGCTGCCCGGTGAACTCTGCCAGCAGCGCGGCGCGCTCCGCTCCGGTGACGCGATCCGGCCCCGACAGGTTGTAGATCGCGCCGGCGTGCCCGTCGGTCGAGAGTGCACCTGCGCAGGCGGCGGCGATGTCGTCGCGCGACACGAAGGCGACGCGGTTCTCGGCGAGGCCCGGCACATGACCGGTACTCGCCGCCATGCCCGCCTGGTCCGCGAAGGTTTCGGCGAAATAGTTCATCCGCAAGATCGTCCAGGCCTTGGCCCCGCTGGTGAGAAGCCGCTGCTCGCCGGCCCAGTAGGCAGCGCCCATCGCCGGCTCGGCTTTCTCGCGCGTGCCGGTGGCCGACAACAGGAAGATGTGCTTGACGCCCGCGGCGACAGCGGCATCGATCGCCGCAATGGCTTGCCTGCTTCGTGCCCCGGGTCGCAGGTCGGCGCTCGGGATCAGCAGCAGCCGGTCCAGCCCCGCATAGGCCGACAGGAGCGTTTCGGGTTGGTCATAGTCGCCGAACCTCCCGAGCGCCGAACTCGGGGTGCGAGAGATCGCGATGATTTGCTGGAGCGGCGCGGCCCGTGAAAGTATGCGCAGGACTTCGCTTCCAAGTTGGCCGCTGGCTCCCGCAATCCCGATCTTCATTTCCATGTTCATTCCTTACGTACAAATCGTGCGTAAGAATAGGGTGGAGGCCTTTTCTTCACAAGAACGCACACACCCGTTCCTCACGAACATCGATGTTCGCGAGCGGGCTCAGGCAGAGATAAAACTCAATGACCGCAGCAATGACCGCAGAA
>Ga0307514_10002908_pt1 | contig 17053 bp, 10 predicted proteins | sample 16_EM_MG_FD_203088 | JGI IMG/M metagenome (GOLD analysis project Ga0307514, IMG submission 203088) | Populus trichocarpa ectomycorrhiza microbial communities from riparian zone in the Pacific Northwest, United States - 16_EM | ecosystem: Host-associated > Plants > Roots > Unclassified | place...
TAATTAAAAATAAAAACCAGAAAAAAATCCGGGTTAACCCATCAAACCCGGAACCCGTGTCATGAAAGTTTGATAACTAAATAGAAAAAAATTTAACATTAACAAAAAAAAAATTCATTAAAAAAACAAAGAAAAAAAACAGCTTAGCGTTTCACTTTAGACTGCACTTGAAAAAATAATTAATTAAAAAGTAAACCAGAAAAAAAATTTGGGTTAACCCGTCAAACCCGGAACCCGTGTCATGAAAGTTTGATAAATAAATAGAAAAAAATTTAACATTAAAAAAAAATAAACAAAAAAAATCATTAAAAAAAACAGCTTAAAAAAATAAAACAAAACAACTTAAAAAAAAAAGAAAAAAAGCAAAAAAAAGAAAAAAGAAGGGAAAGCAGCTGCTCAGCGTTTCACTTGCACAGTAAAACGAGCAGTTTTAGTATATTTTACAATTACAATGTTTCAAACATTTAGGGTCTCTTTTCTTGTGCTGACAACTGATCTTGACGCCATGTTCTCCGTCCTTTGAAATAAAATTAAAATCCATTGTACAGCTTCCCAACTTTTCGCTGTAGGGGTTTTGGTGAAAGAACAAGTATCAATTGGTTAGTGTTATACTTGCTCGGGAAAAGACTTTTGGTAATGTACAATAATAGTGATATTTTATTAATTATTTTTAAAATTTATTAAAAAAGAAAATTTATAATTTATCAAAAAGAAAATCTCTTTCTTTTTCCTTATTGTATCTTTATATTTTAAAAAAATAGAATTTATGGAATAACTAATAATAAAATGTTAATAGCTACTGAATATCATATAATTACTCTAGACCGGCCTATATTTATGGTGTTATTTCATAAAATTTGTCGGCCGTTTTTCAATTAAATGGAAGAAATAAAATATACAAATGTAAGTAACTCAATTGCCTTATTAGTTATTATTTACGAAATTATAGGTATTAGTAGCATATTCGCATGCATTTCACTTTATTTTGGGTTTTTTTTTTCTAAACTTAAAAAAAAATTAAAAATATAAAGATTTTTTTAATAATATCATTAAATCCAATTAAGCGGTTTAATTTTAAAACTTGTCAACCTGACTTCTTGTCTAACTCGAGTTTCGAATTAAATCGCATAAGAGTTAATTCAAAGTGAATTATTCAATTTAATGGGTCAAAAAACAACTTGGATGATCGGTAAAAACATAACAGTTTTTTTAAAAAAATTAAGACAACAATTTTTTTTATATTGAGATAATGTCAGATTAGATTGACCTTGATCACTCTGCGACTTGAGTTATGGACTTCAATAGATTTAACAACTTTGTTGTTTTTGTAATTTTTTTTGTTTAATTTTATGTTAACATTAGATGCTTTCAAAATCAAGTATCAAACATAAAACCAATATTTATTTGATATTGTGATAACCCTATAGAAAGTAGAAAAAAATAAACCATGAATTCCATTTCTTAACCAATTTAAATATTGAATAAGGTGAAATAAAAAAAAAGAAAAATTAAAGGATCATAAACTAAAAAACAAATCAGGTTTGATGGGTAAACTCATTAAACCCATAATTCTGTGAATTGACTAACCTGGGTCAACACGTCAAACCCGCAAATCAGGTAATGGACTCAATTGTGATTAATAACTTATTTTTAAAAAATATTGTTTATTTAATTATATGATAATAAAAATAGACAATCGCAAAATCAAGCGTCAAACCATTACTGAAACCTTTTTTTTTAGACTTTGATAAACTCATAGAAAGCAAAACAAAATAAATTATGAAACTCCATTCTGAATCAGTCCAATATCAAAGGATAAAATTATATATAAAAAAAAGTTAAACTCGTCATACCCGTCAACATGCCCATGGACTTTCTATAATTTAATAACATGTTTTTTTCTGAAACTATTTTTTTTAACTGTATGATAAAAAGAAAAACAGACAATCACGTAATCAAGTTCAATTAAAAAAAATGCCTCGCTAAACCCGCAAACCGGGACAATCAGGGTTACCTCGCCAAACTCGCAAACCAGATCATTGACTCCACAAAGTTTATTAACCTAGTTTTTTTAAATCATTTTTTATTTAACTTTTTAAAAATTAACTATTCCGCGATGCTAAGATATTTTTCTAATATCAACCCAACACTATGATATTTTTTTAATACTGCAATAACTATATAAAAAAAAATTAAAAAAAATTATTAACTTCAAACCTAATAAACATATTATATAAAGACTAAATTAAAAAAATAAATAATAAAAAAAAAGTCAAAATACAAAAAAAAAATTACACGACCATAAATTACCATTATAATCCACAATATTAATAAAAATGGAGAAATATTATTATCCCCGCAACTTTTAGCTTTAGTTATAATTATAATGTAATAATAATATTATTTATATTATTGTTTCAGTCACTTGTCCAGAAAAAAAAATCTCAAAAAAGAAAAAGCTTCTATAGAATTGATGATCGCAGCTCCCCCGGGGTAGATTAGGAAACCTTATAAAGCGAAAACCCTTTCAGACGGCATGGGGTCAATCGTTGCGCCATTTATAGTTTTAAAATCCGGATCAGAGTAGCCTGATAGTCGATCTAGAATCCGACCATTCTAGGGCTGAAACCGAATTGAATTAAAAAAAAAAAAAATAAAAAAAAACTCAATATAACCCAACAATCCATTGACCTGGCCAAAAACCTGGTTATAACCCATTAACTTTTTTTTTTTTTTTACTAAAACAATATCGTTTTGATTTTAAAAAATATTTGACCCGAACGACCTATAACTCGGACCGGATCTAAAAACTATGGCGCCATTATTGTGGGCGAGTGGTCTGTAGATCATGCAATATTTCAAACTTGACCATCTGCACCAGTACACCTTGGTTGTGTTGTGCACTGCAGGAGGCTCGCGAAATCTGGAGCCAGCAGATCTTCGAACCTAATTTTCATGAATACTTAATTCTTATAAGATTTCAATCTACCATAGGAATGGCAAGTGTAGAGTTGACTAGCAAGTTACAAGTTAGATGGCCTGCTGCATATGTAATCCACGAGTGCAGTTTTTTATAAATTTTTTTTTATTTCCCCTCATAATTTAGAGCACTCCGAATGTGACTACTCCAATGAGAATGAGGACCATAACATATGCCAGCTAAAAATCCTCCATAGAGCAAGCAATGAACACCAAGCTGAAAAGTATTTATTCTCCATTGGTCGGTGTACCCCAGAGCCTCAATTCCAGAAACACTTTTGTTGGTCCAACAATTGAAATCCACATCGTTATGGGTTAATTCAGCATCAAAATCCCAAATGTCCAAGGATTTCCCAAGCCAACTGAAATCTGTGGGATCTTTAAACATTTTCAAGTAGCGGTCGCCTTGAATCAGAAAACCCCAAACTTCTTGCAACAAACTACCAATGCAATCAAGAAACCTGCTCGACACGCTGTCAAAACCTGCCTTTCGGATGTGATCTTGACCAAATGATAAATTTACTTCAAAGCTTTCAAGCAATGAGCACTTGGAGCATTTGTGCTTAGCTAGAGGAGAAAGATTCAAGACAGGAAACCCACATTTTCCAAGAGAATCCCATGCTGAGCTTTTAGCAAGAGCTAATAAGGACTCCCCTGCACTTGTCCAGAAGTTTGCAACAGATACAAGCAATGAAGATTCAAAACAAAACAGATGGTAAGTTGCAGTTGCAAGCAACAATGAGTATGCTGCACTGATTCTGGACATGCTCAAAGCTTCCCATGGAAGTCCACCCACCTCAGAATGCAGAGAAAATAAGTCACTTGCTCGTATTTTATAAGCAGAAGCCAGAACAGTATATGTGTTCAGAGCAAGATGGTGCAGGGCATGCAACCTGAAGTTCAACTGTGATTTTCCTTCTCTGACCTCTAACTGCTCATCAAGGAGGCCAGTGATCAGCATGTTCTCAAGCTTCTTGCAGCAAGATTCAGGATCACCAACAGCAAGATACTCGGCTGTAACTTCATCTACATAATCTGTCAGCTTTCTAGTTGCTTCATCCCTATAAAAGCTGAGTTCAGAACTTAAGCTCGAAGAGGCCAGATTTGATGCAGAAATTTCCTAGATGTGAGAATTCAGGGTTAATGCATGTTCAAAACAATATGTAGAATCAGTCATCCACCAATTTCTCAAACAAGGAAAAATATGTTCACCCTCCCAATCTTATGATTTGAGCTTTCAGAGAGGTTAGGACAGAATTCAATTTCAAAAGTTACCTCATAGTTCATGGTGAGAAAGAAGCCTTTTTGTTTACAATTTTTTTTTTGCAAAACCTAATAAACAAGAACACACTTGACATTTTCCAATCTCGGTGGGCAAGAGATGGAAGTGGAATATAATTTCCTAATAGACAGAAAAACCAAAATGACTTGTGACTCAAAGGATATTTGCCTTTTTGTTCACAGAAAGAGTGACAAAGGGTCGCTGGTCAATCATTTAATTTCCATTCACCACCATTGGCCTTTGATGTTGCATGGCAATTGCCAAATGCCAACTTCAATGGAGAATCATAGTGGTAGATCATAGCTTTGCCTGTCTTAACTCTTAAACCACTAGTCCTAAAAATTTTCTCATAAATGCGATGCGATCCTGACATGAAAAAAAGTGTCATAATTCTTATAAATTTTCTCATATGGAAAAACTTTTCATTGAAACAACGCGACCTTAATTGTCAACATCTTTCACGCATTAATATTGATCATAATTGCCAACCAAGTTTCAGTAACGATCTGATCATGAATCGGACAGTCATTGCACAACAATGCACATAATATTGTGAAAATATATAATAACATTACCTGCAGAACATGATCTACATAAGACGGGGGTGATGCAATGCATCGTGTACAGCAACAAATAAAACGATACTTGGCCCACAATTCTGACCGCCTTATTTCCTAGGAATAGCATCGGTGAACATAATGTAAATATTTCAAACAAGAAAGTTGGATTCTGTAATGCAGGATTTGATCGAGTGCAAAAAAATTAATTTGGAATCGTTTCATGTATTGGAACCTTTACGACAAGTAAAAGAACAGCACAGGAAGTGTAAAGAGATTTTACTACCTTAGGCTGCAACAAGTCTGTGTATGCCACAGTCACCTCCTCACCTCTCTTAATCCTCTTAATACTCCTCACAATCACTCTTGGTCCACTTCCACTGCATCCTGCCAAACAACAGATTTAAAATCTAAACGAGCCAGATCATAATAAAAAAGAATCCTCCATAAAGAACAACCACCGCCACCAATATGCAGTATAACCTTTTGAGAATTCAATGTTGTTATGCACACCATTATCACTCTGCAACGCAGAAATAGACAGGTAAATTATAGCAAAAACAGATAAATAAAAAAGAATGCAACCAATATTTCAGTTTTATGGACTTCTTTTCAAGATGGAAATCACTGTGACTTTACTTCGGTGCCAGCAGGAAGAATTCGTAACCTCGACTCATCGCTGAACGGCAACACATTATCAGGAGGAGAAATAATAGATCGATAACAAGCATTGGGAGAACAACTGTGATTAATCCACGAGAAATTGGGGCCATAAACAGCAATCCCGATGGAGCGCCCTTCGTTATCGTGTACCTCAACGGCGTTCGTTAGCACCAAGCACAACGCAGCCTCCAACAAAACAGCGTCATTTTTTTCGTTTTCAACCATCTCAATCCTTCTCGCAGCTGCTATGGCCTTCGCTCCATATCTTACGTGAGCTGAAATCTCTTCGTCGGCCATCAATTTCTCTCGGTTCGTCAATAAGCCACAAATTCTGTTGGTGGAGGAGGAGGGGAGAGAGAGAGGGAGTAGGCGGAGGGCAGCACGGAGGTCGGAGGAGGGGGGAGAGTGGAGGAGGTGGAGTTCGGCGGGGGAGAAGTGGGAGGAGGAGCAGATAGAGGAACAGTAGAGTAGCGTGGGGACATGGTGATGCTGGGTAAAATTAGCACTAGGGAGACGGGAGAAGCAAGAGGAGCAGTGAGAGTGAATGAAAGAATCGTGAAGAGCGTAAGAGAGAGGGATCACCGATGGGGTAATGTCCTCGCCAATTTCTATGTCCTCTTCACCGGCTCTCATCTCCATCTTGATTCTTGAATCTCGAGCGAGCGTGGCAACTGGCACGGGAACCTCTCTAACGGCTCACGGGCTCTTTCAAGAAATATTGAAGTGGAACGAAACATTCAGGACTTCACTTTTGTATGGTCCGGTTCAAATTTGGGCCCGACTTCTAGGTCCAAGCTTCTGCCACCCTGCGTCCATACGAGGAAGGAGCATTCTAAAAGATTGCTTGGCTTCCTATCTCGCAGAAAAGTGGTGTTTGTAATTTTGTGGGCAATTTGTATGCTGAGTTCAGGTGGGCAGAGACTGCTAACATGCAAGAGAAAAGTTTCATATATGCATCCTGGAATGCTGCATTTCATGGGAATTGGAAAGACAGGATTGACGAGGTCTGATGGTCCGGTTTTCTCCGGAGGTTTGATGATCCATCTCATGGATAGCCAAACATGTTCCAACTAAAAACCCGTGAACATCGTCCATGGCATGGCATCATCCTGCATGTAATTGTCCAATAATACTTCCTGGTCAGAAGGTCCCAAATGTCAAAGCTTGGGCCTAAAATAAGATCGATATTTTGTTGGATGGAATTCATCCGTTTACAGCTTGGTAATCGTTTTTATCATAATCAAAGAACAGATTCTCTCATCAAAACTACATAACAGATACAAATCATTAGCATAACAGTTTTACTTGATCAACATATTCAGGAACAATTTCAGTCACTTTCTTGGTACACAGACATGGAGATAAATTGAAAAGAAAAGATGGTAGGTGATGGGAAGAGCAGGGTGATCTAGCCGTAAAGAATCCAATGGCTTCTCATTATATTGATCTTTGAACTGGGAGCTGAATAACATAAGAGAGAGAGGGAGAGAGATTTATTCGCCTGGAGTTTCATAACACAATATGGAAAGAAGATAAAAAGGGATACAAACAAGCTGGCGGCTGCTATTGCTTGACATTCAGTGAACTTTCAATGCGTTGGATGAGCTGATCTTTAGTCAAAGCACCCTCCTGCAAATGATAGAACCAAGATCGCTAAAAAACTCAAATGGGCAAATAGATGACCACAAGTGGCTACATAACAAGAAGCAATAGAACTAGAAAAACTTGAAAACAATGTAGCATTATAAAGTTCCCTCTTCTCTAATGGACGCAGGCCTTGTGGTCAAACATGCAGATCTTTATCATCTCTTTATTTTTGTTGGGTAGTTAATCAGAAAGGATCAACCTAAACATCACAATTGACTTAATAATTTACAATCAAGTTATCAAACATATGCATGTTCCCAGGCACATAAGAGTTATGTACCTGATTTGATAGCCTCAGAAACAAGATTTATGCCTTTCAGTAGCCTACATGCAGACAAGATTGTTTTCCAAAATCTAGTATAAACTCGAAAAATTAGAAAACTTCCACTGCAGTTTCCTATTAAAAAAAAAAAACAACAAAAAATTTGAACAAAATCCATTTTCTCTAGTTCAAAAAAATCTATCTGTCCCCTCTATAACAAATATTTAGAAAATGGCCTTAATTCCACAACTGAATAGGTCTCAGGATGTATGGCTATTTTCACTTGAGAGCAAAGAGAAATTAAATCAACTTACAAAACGATCATATGGCTCTGCATCCTTGAATATGATAAAAGTCGGCAAGGCCTCTATTTTGTATTTATCAGCAATGCTGGGATATTTCTCAGTGTCGATTTTCACCACCTGAACCGTGTCTTTCAGCACAGCACCGACTTCATCGAGAATTGGAGCCATAAATTGACAAGGACCACACCTGTACACCACAGGTTAGTTTACTTCTATTCAATTGAGATTCTAAATCAATCCAAAATGCTAACATCAGCAAATCTTAAAGATCCTTATCCGTCACCGAGCTACTCAATAGCCAAGTTCATAACCTTGCCAATCGAAAGGTTAACACACACACACACACACACAATCTGCATAGTATTAAAGGAAGAGTACAAACAGAAATCTTAAAGAAAAGATAAGAAAGTAAATCACCAGGTTGCATAAAAGTCAACGAACACGGGTTTGTCAGAATTCTGTAGCAACTCATCAAAGGTGGAAAAAGTTTGCTTCTTTGCTGCAACCTGTGATAATCATTTGAAAAACAAACAAAAAAAAAGGAATCAATGCATATGGAATAAATAGCAGTTTGAACTTGATAGCTCAGACACACAACAAAACTATTACATAAAGCCTATACATATTGACGACAATACAATCAAAGTCAGATTGACTGTTCTTGTTAATTGCTTACATTTATAACAGATACAACCAGACAGATATTGGGAAAAACCAAAGTAGGAGAAAGAATTGAATCCCATGGTTGCCAATGACGCCTAAAGCCTTTGAGTAATGGCGCGCATCTGAGTAATGCTCACCTCCATTACCTCCATAATGAACTGCATCATATATCTTACAAGTTTCTCTCAAACATCCAAGTTCTAAAATCTTGCATATGAGCTACACTACATAGATATAGAATAACCCAGGATGTGTTTGACTCAAAACGATCCACGTCAATCTATGTTTGAAGAATTATGGTTAAAGGTCAATGAGAATGACAGTTAAAAACCATTGGAGATAAGAACCAGAACAAATATAATTAGCATCATTGTTACAATCATCAGGCGATAACTACCATTAGATAATTTCAAAGTTGACTACCAAAACTATCAGTAACAATAGAAACTAAGAACAAAGATGTCAAATGTAGATACAGAGTCCTAAATGTCAATCTTTCATTGAATTAGTTCCACATAAAGAGCAACCAAAAGAGTCTACAATTTTATTGCAATATTTTAAAAAACAATGTCTTAGTGTATTGAGTGGTAGTTACCCAAATCCCAAACCTAACAACTACAAATTCCAACCAACATAAATAAATAAAAACAGCAATCAATTAATACCAGTCCCCAATAAACCTTTAAATCTCACCAATTTCAACAAAATAAAATAGAAAAAAGAGTTACCAGGGGCAAATTTCGCTGCCTGGAGTGGGAGGAAACCCCTCTGTTCCGAAACTGAAGTCGATGAAGCTGTGCTGGAAACTGGAGAGAAGAAAACGAAGATAATTTGGAAGAGTAATTAGAAGTGGAGTTGCGAGTATTCAATGAAGGAATTGTTGACGCTGAAAGAGAAGAAATCGCCATTTTCTTTCTGGATAGATATATCTTCAACGGCAGGGAGAGAATCCACAAGAACAGAAACCTAAAACGATTTTTTTTGGGTATAATAATCGGAGAGGCAAAAATATCTGTTTGGTGATGAACGTTCTGCTTTTGTCCGGAAACTCGTAGCGAACGCCTTTCATTTTCGAAAGGTAATTATACGGTATGGCTGATACAGGATAGTTTAAAGGTTCGGTGGGTTTTGATTCGTTGTATGGTGTGAATATGACGTGGCGCCACCTGATTATTTTTGTTTGATGGCAGAAACTGGAGAAGCGACAGCCCTGTCCTGCATTCCTGGAAATAGATTAATTAAGGTGCCCATTTTCCACGCGCCAACTTTCTTTTACCAGTATTAGAATTTTCTTAGATGAAAATGGGTTCAAGGCCCATGTGTAAATGGGCTTATTGAATCACCTGATCTGAAAGGTGGAATTTTAGCAGCCAATTGAAGGTTTTTGGATCTTCACCACCCATGTCTCCTTCTCCTTTTATGATTGATTGAAGGGAGATAAATTAATTATTACTTCTTATATACTAAAACGTGTGTGATTTTTAATGTATGTTTGTTATTGTATAAAATTTTATTTTTTTTCAGTATGAACCTTGAAGACGATCAAGTTGTATTTAAGAAGCAATTGATTTTATATTATTATTAAAGAGTGAGATTGAAAAAGGAGAAATCAAAATGAAAAACACGACAAACATAAGTGACGTACTATAAGTTTTGAAAATATTAACTTTGGTCCTTCAATTTAAATAATCATGTAAATTATATAATCGCGGTTCCTTGAAATTGTTCCAATTCCATTTTCATATAAATATTTATTTTTGTTATTTTTTGGTCTCCAGTTGAGAAATGAGAGAGAGAAAAGTCGCTGAATTCTAATGATAGAAAGAGAAACTTGTTGTTGGCACCAATTTAAACCACCAAAATAAAGGATTTCTGTGTCAAATTGTTTCATTTGATGCGAGAAGTTCGTATTGAGTGTACCTTAAAAGTTCATGACAGATCTGAGCTCGAGTTGATTTTTGATTTCGGGATAAGTTCGGTTTTTGGGACAGTTTTTTAGATTTTTTGAAATCATAAATGAGTTTGTCATGATTTTAAGATATTTTATAGGTGTTTGGAGTAAAAAAAATATTGCAAAATAGGTTTTTCCAACATAACATTAAATTAATTTAGACTTGGCAAGTCTGATATTTAAACAAAAAGTTTTACCTAGCTGGTTTGGTGTGGTTGATTTTGAGAGTTTATATTTACTTTAATAATTAGAAATTTATTAAATTTAAATTATCATGATAATAGTTGTTTTTTAAAATATTTTTTATTTAAAAATACAATGAAAAATTTATTATTAATCTCAAATTAATTTGAATATGGAAAAAATTTATTTTTTAAAATATTTTTAAAATACAAAAACAAATAAATTCTTGATCAATCCATTATTTACTGTACAGGTACAATCAGGAGTAGCATAGGTAAAAGTACAACTACGAGTAAAAACACATTTGAAATGAAACTTTTTTCATGTATATTCGATCTGCTATTTTCCTTGGATAAATTTTCCCTTCTTTCATTTCTTTCGCTCCAGGATCATTCTCCAATTCGCACGGAGTTTTGTAGCGCATGTTGTATATCAAGACGATGGTGTTGGAGTTCTAGCAACACTCGTTCATTTAAAAAAAAATAAAAAATTCACTTTTCATATAATAATATAAGAGTGATTATTTTCAGTGCGGTTTAATTTTTATCAAAAAAAATATAACCCAATCAAAAAACTTTTTTTTAAAAAAACAATACCAAACCAAAACCGGTTCAAACCAACCAGTTTTGATTCACTTTGATTTGATTTTTTTAAAACAAAAACCGGTTTGGCTCGGTTTTTTTGGTTTGGCTTGGTTTTTTCATTTTGACTCAGTTTTTTTCCAGTTTGACTTACTTTTTCAGTTTTGCTCGGTTTTTTCAGTTTGCCTTGATTTGACTCAGTTTTTTTTCCAATTTAGGTTCGGTTCAGTTTTTTCGGTTTCAAGCTTGTAAAACCAAAACCAAACCGGTCAGTTTTTTTAAAATTCTAATCGGTTTGATCGGTTTTTTTTCACAGTTTGATTTTTTTTTTTTTTCAATTTTCTTAGTTTAATTGATATTTTAGGTTTTTTTTTTGTTCATTTCTAGTGTTGCGTGGTCAGAAGACTAGGATCCTACATAAATTTCAATTATGGACCTGTAAGAAGCTGCTTTTAATCTCATCATCTTTTTTGGGGATTGGCACAATTCCATGAAATTCCCGCAGCCCAGTTCTGACACCAACAACAACAATGAAAATATTACATGCGTGGAATTACACTGCCGAAACCTTCATAACCATGAGAGAAAAACGTGAAATCAACCGTCGCTTGTCCATGTGAAGGCTAGAAGGACAATTGTTAGTGCAGAGAAAATGGTCGCACAAGAAAACAACCACAAATGCTTACTGTGGCCTTTGTTCTGGCTCTCCTGAGTGCCCAACTCAACCTCCTTGAGAAGCTCCCTCACTTCGTCCATGTCCGAGTCTTTTGCTGCTTGGATTAGTCTACCTTGAATTCTCTCAAGTTTTGCAAGTCTTCTACTTCTCATTGAATCCTTGGCTGGCCAGATAAAACCAGTCATCTTCCAGAGAAGGATGCCTACATAAATGGCCACCACACAGTCTACTGTGTAATGGTGGCGTTCCCGAATTTCTCTCTGGGCACTGTGCATCACAAGCAGCCATATGAAAGCTGAGCTACAGCCTCCATAAGCTTCCTACAATCATATGCCAAAAAAATTGCGTTCAAACTTCAGAGCAATTGCCATTAGATGATGGGATAAAGCAGTTTCAAAGTTTATAGTACAAGATTACCGTCCAAGCCATAGCTGTCAGCACGGCAACAAGCATATGGCCGCTGTATAGGAGGTCATTGCAGCCACCTCCAGCTTTCTTCAGAAGACTATACCATGATGCTCCTTCTGCAGGCGTGGGTCGTAAGAAATTTATGAGGAAGTTCATGGAACCCCAATCTGGCTGGTAATCACCGAGGTATTCCCCAGTATCAGCTGGAAAAATGAAAAGAAAGAAAACGTCAACAAAAATTTCCATTCAAAAGTGTTTTGCAGATGTGCACATCTGCCATAATTTACGACTGCTTAGTAATGAAATAAAGCACAGTTTATACAGCAACTACATATTTAATAGTTAAAAAATCCCTCTGGTAGAGAACAGGCCTAAGAACTTTGTCTACACTAAAAGACCATCTAGAAGAATTAAATCAATCAGATTGAATTACTCAGAACTTTTAAATCTTCTTATCAAAGAAACTACATAACCCATTTGTTTAGTGCCAGTGGCACACACAAAAAACCAATATAAACATCTCATTCTGGTAAAAGTAGCTCGAAATGAATCCCCTTTGACATTCACAAGAAAATAATTTACGATTATGAGCTATAGTGACTTGAAGAATATGAACAATGTGATTCACCCACTCGGTGAACTGAGCAGTGCATTCAAATAGAATGTAACAAAGAGTTATGTTTTCCAAATAGTTCCATAAGAGTTTGTAAGCTTCATGATGGCTAAAAGAACTATTAAAATGCCTTCTAGAGTCTGATAAAACCATCAGAACACCAAATTCAGGAAAACAAACAAATACTGCAATTCAATTTCAATATAAACATACCATAAGCTATATCCTGATTTATTATCTGACGAATAGCATTTGCATCTGAAGCATAAGGAACATAATATTTCTGAGCCCAGTGATGAGGGTATGGAGGGACTCTAAACCGAGCTGCAGCACACCAAGGCCGGGCTGATGGTAGAATTGTAGATACAAAAGTTATAGCCCGAAGAAGACGGCCAATTGCCATAGTGAACATGTATCTTGCACCAAGACCAAGTCCAGGAGCTTCTACGGAGTCAAATAGCACGGAGAAAGCCAGCATCATAAACAACATCAGGAAATGATGCAGTCCAATAATACGGGCTCTTAGAATCTCAACCAATGTCTCTGGAAGCTTTTCATTCAGTGAAAGGAGCAACCACTGGCCGGTGTCAGGTAGAGGAGATGTATCACTGCTCAACATTATCAAGCCAACCATGAATACCATAAACATTTATGGCTATTGTTTTAAATCTAAATAGTTGAGGAGATGAAAGCTATAGTCTTGGCAGGAAACTGGCAGGATATATCACAACTTCAACAAATACAAGTCATTCCAAGTTAAATCTTTGTATAATTATCGGGGATCTTCATTTTGAAATGAGTAAACCACTAAATAACATTCACAATTTGTTGCAAGAAGAACAAAATTTATGATTCTTCAGGGCCTACATAATGTTTCATGGGGAAATAATAATTCTACACCTACTCTCAAGTACGGGTTCAGCAAGGATACACTGAGAATTTAACGGATCTTAATTTTGAAGTAGAGACCTCAAACATTTACATCCTCCGGTTTAAATTCAGAATTTGCTCTTCATTGGGAAAGCAGTGCATAATGGATTTATTGCCAGGATGAAAACAATCTTGAAAACCATCTGCAGCTCATCAACTAGCACAACTAAACACACATGTGAATTTCAAGGCCCTGAACACCTACAGATGTACTGGTTTTCTTTCTTAACTCTCTCTAGAGATTCCATGCATGGGACTCCTAAGGTTCTCAAATAAATTCATCTAAATTTTCTATGATCTAAATACGGAGATGCAAAGCATTTAATAGAAACAGGCAGTCTTTGCGATTGCAATACATAAAGACCTAAATGCAGAGTAGTTGTCCTTATTTCCCTAAGCCTCAAAAACAGCAGCCATCGTTTTGGGCAAAAATCTGGACAACATAGTCAGAGTTCATTCTGATTCTTACACTAAATCAATTAACATCCACCTGGGCCTTTGGCTGACCCGAATCAAGATTTATATCCTTTCACCATACTATACTGGAAATGTTCCTTGATATAGATTCAGGTTCAGTTGCTTCATTAATTATATCACTGGATATTCAAAGTCAAATCCAGATCAGATCCAGTGCTAATTTAATATCTTTCTAAATCAGTAAGTAAACAGCTATCATAACGCAGAAGAAACCATAGCAAAAAAGAACAGAAATAAAATACAAACTAGTTCCAAAAATCATTACTTCTAAAAACCAAAAACACAGGATATATTAAAACAGAAAAAGGCAACTGTGAAATTACCTGTGCCAATCAAGACCGAGAACAGCAGTGACAAAGCGCACAGAGAGAGCCTCGAAAAGAAGGCAAGTGAGCATAAACAGCATAGAAGCAACAAAGGGAATGGCAGCTCTAAACTCAGACGACCAGTGCTTGTAGAAAGGGACACGTGAGACGGCGATGAGAGCGAGTATTGACCATAATGCTGGCTGGAGACGCTCGTGCCAAGTTGGGGAAAGGTGGCGCAAATAGTCCACCACTACATAAGAAATTGCCGCCAGCCCTAAACCGGCGGTGGTTTTAGGCGGTGAGACCCACCGCCTCATGGTGGCAGTGGTGATGAGTAGTGGGAAAAACAGACAGTGAGTGTGGTGTAAGAAAAGTCGGAGATTCGAGGTCTTATTAGGAACAGGTTTTTTACTGTGATCTACTGTGCATGTAAAAATGAGAGAGGCATTTATTTATTCTTATCTGACCCTTACAGCCTGAAGTAAGGAACATTATACCATCAGTACTTTTGTCTCTCTCTTTTTTTCATTTGTTTTTTTATTTTAAAGGTGTTTTTATAAAAAAAATAATTTTTTTATTATAAAATAATTTATTTTGATATTTTATCGTTTTTATATATTATTTCAAAAAATAAAAAAATATTATTTTAAATAATTTATAAATAAAAAACATTTTAAAAAATAATCATTATTACATTACTAAACGACCTCGTAGATATTAATATCTAAAAACATAAATAAATTATTCATTAGATTATATTTATAAACCAACTTAAAATAATTAGTTTTTATTAAAATTATAATATTTTGTTTTTTTAATATTAATTTAACAAGGTTTAATCAAGCTAATTAAATCATTAAATTTATTGTATAATCGCGAATTAAATTTGATTAAGATAATAATAAAAAAGATGTGATAGCTAGTCGTGGTATTGCATGCTTAAAGCCACAATTTTAATTGCGAAGAATATGCGTGGTGCTTGCTTGATGCCTTGATAAGATAGAGTATCATAAATTAATGAATGTAATTATATATATCTCCCCGGTAATAATTATTATATTCTTTTTTACTAAATCAGATTAGATTTTGTCAAACATTAGCTCGACTTTATTTTAAAAAGGAAAAAACAAATTAACCCGACTGGAGTAAGTTTTGTTGTCTTCATTTACCTACTTGGCGCAAGTTAAAGTGCCTCATTTTTTACATTTGGGCTTTAGTAGAATTATGGATTGGGCTTTTATTAAAAACAGGATTGTAGACTGGGCTTTACTGCTTGTCATCCAGGCCGTTATCATCAGGTATGAATCTAATACAATTAATTTAGTAGTCCTGTCGTTGAAAGGACAAAAAAATGTGGCAGCCCAGAAACTATCGTAGAATGACCTCTAAAAACAGGTTTAAATTGGCTTAGACTTCACAAATAAGCTCAAGTCGAGACATGGTAACCTGGGTTTTGAGCATCTCTCATTTGCATCCTCGTTTGTATTTTATACTCCCCCTCAAATCCATGTTAGAAACAAGGAACCTCAAGTAAAGCAAGGTGATAACTTAATATTTTTGAATTCAAATAATCACTAAACTCTAGTAAATATGGGTTTGGTGAGCTGTTAGACCCAATATTTTTAAACTCGGTTAAATACTAAATCCAAACATATGTAAGTCTGGTAAGCTGTTACACCTAGTATTTTTAAGCTCAGCCAAGCACTGAGTCCAAGTAAAAGAGGCTTTGACAACCTTATCAGAATCCATATTGAACTTCGAGACTTTGATGAACTAGAGATATTTTTTGTTTGATGAGTTAAAAATATTTTTTTTTATTGACACATAAGAGATGTTTTAATACTATAAGAGAAAGATAACTTTTTAGTCCTCCCCTCCACCAAAAGATGAGAAGAATGAGTTATAAAGAACCAATGGATCCTGAAAAAAATAGGCTTTCAATCTTAATTCTCAACTATATATTTATTTTTAAAGTCTTTCTCTAAGTTATCATTTTCTTTTCTTTAAAAATAGATATTTACTTAAGTATCAAAGAGTTCTAAAATTTATTAAAGATGACATTTTATAGGTATCACGTATCAGCCGACTATCTTGGTTAAAAAAAATAAATTAAATTACTAGAATAAAAAAAAATTAGTTGATTATCCAAAGCATAAATACTACCTCCAACCTACTTAAATTTTTTAAAATATCATCGCTTGTTATTGAGATAAAAAAGAGAGAATATGATTTACAACGAATCATTCCCACACGATTCATCAGTTTATTGTTTTATTTGTCATAATTGAAACATTACGTAATAAGTTTGTTTAACAACAATGATTAACACCCCCCCCCTTTTTTTTTCTTTTGAAGAAAGAAGAAAGCATGAATTAAAATCAATAACTAGAAATTAAACCATCAATTCACATTAAATAAAAAAATTAACTAAAAATTTAGAAATAATTTCATTAATTAATGTCAAAATCTATTCTCAGTAAACATATTTATGATTATTATTTTTTAATTAAAAAATAAAAATTAACTCAAATCAATTTATAAAAACTACATCAAACAAAACCTGATGTA
>Ga0307514_10002909_pt1 | contig 17052 bp, 11 predicted proteins | sample 16_EM_MG_FD_203088 | JGI IMG/M metagenome (GOLD analysis project Ga0307514, IMG submission 203088) | Populus trichocarpa ectomycorrhiza microbial communities from riparian zone in the Pacific Northwest, United States - 16_EM | ecosystem: Host-associated > Plants > Roots > Unclassified | place...
GCTTTAGTTAAATTAATTGCTAAACTTTCTTTTTCAGTAGTTAAGGCTAAGGCTTCGGCTTCCTTAACAGTTAAATTAGTTTCTAAAGCATTTTTTTTTTCAACTAAAAATTTTACTTCTCTTTGCAAAGAAAGGCTAGCGCTTTCTAAATATTCTTTTTCAGTAGTTATTTTTTCTAGTTTTTCTTCTAATTCTCTGTTTCAAGCAAAGTTTACTTCATTAATACTTTTTGCTTTTCCTAAATCATTTTGATAGGCTGTTTTTAAGTGGTTTATTTGACTAGTTAGGCTGTCTTTAACTTCTAAAATTTCTTCTTGGCTTGCTTCTAATTCTTTTTGTAAATTAACAAAATTACGATTTTTTAATTCTATATCTCTTTCTAATTCTTCTTTGCTGTTTTGTAAAGATTCATTAGTTGCTTTTATTTTTTTAATAAACTCTACTTTCGAGTCTAATTCATTTTTATTTTTCGCTAATTTTTTACCAAGTTTTTCTTCTTCGGTAACTAAAGATTTTTTTGTTATTTCTAAGTCTTCATTTGTTTGGGCTAAATTTTCTTCATACTCAGTTATTTTGGCTAATAATTCTTTAATTTCCTTATCTTTACTGTTAAGGTTTGTATTTAAATCCTTTACTATTTCTTGGTTGCGGTTTAATGCTAATCTTTCCGTAGCAATTTCTGATTTAAGTAAATTGATTTGTTGCTTAGCTTTTTCTTTATCTTTAGCTTGTTTAGTTAAGTTTTTTATTTTTTTAAGAGATTTTTCGGCTTCTGTTTCTAGTAGTTTCTGCTTTTCTTCTTTTTCTGCTAAACTTTTTTTTGTTTCTTGTAATTTATTTGTTAATCTTTCCTTATCTTTTTCTAACTGAACTTTATCACTTACTAATTCTTTTATTTTATTCCTTTCTGAGGTTATTTGGCTAATAAACTTAACATTACCTCATCTTAAAGTGTTTAAAATAGTTTCTTTTTTACTTAACTCAGTATTAAGGGTGCTAATTTGTTCCGTTAAAGAATTAATAGTTGCTTCTTGTGATTTATCTTGGATGTTCGCTAACTCCACTTTGGCTGTTGCTAATTTATCAGAAAGAAGTTGGTTTTCTTTGATAATTTCTTTATTTTGTGCCAATAATTCCTTATAATCTCGTAATTCTTGGGAATAAATTTGAATTTTTTGATTAGTTAGTCTTTCCTGGTCTAAATCTTCCTGTAATTCCTTAGCCACATTTTCAAGAATATCTTTTTCTGCATTTAAGTCGTCAATTTCATTCTCTAATTCAAATTTATCTGTAATTAATTCATTAATTGTTCCTAAGTAGTTATGATTTTCTATTAATAAATTATTTTTTTGTGCTCAAAATTCTCTGATTTGAAATTTGATTTTTTCTTCTAATTCGATTATTCGGTCTTCTTCATCTATTAATTTCTTTTCTAGTTTTTCTTTTTGTTTGACATGTTCTTCTCTTCAATCTTTTAAAATTCTTTCTTCCTTAGTTCGGTGCGTTCCTATATCGCTTTCTTTTAACTCTTTTAACAATTCAAATTTATCTCGTAGTATCTGGTTAATTGCTTTTAATTGAAAATTTTTTATTTCTAATAGTTGATTTTTTTTTCGATTATTTCGATAAAGAATTTTAAAATAATTATCAGTATCAGGCATATCAGACATATCAGACATATCAGACATATCAATACCGTTGTTCTTTTTTAATAATTCAATTAAATACTTATTTTTCTCGTATAAGTTTAAATTTTTATTATGTACAGAGTTGAGTTTGTTTTTAAGTTCCTCGGCTATTTCTTCTAGTTCAAGGACTTTTTTCCTCTCTACCTTCTCTAGCTTTCGTTGTGCGTCGCTAACATGGGCAGTAATAGTTTGATGGTCAAATTTATTTTTTAGTTCTTCTAAATTTTCTAAATTTTCAAGCATTAGGTCAAAAGTCGAATGACTACCATCAGTAGCAATTTCTGGCGTGCAAGCAACAGTAGAATCTACTGTTTTTATAATTGATTCGACTCTTCCTCTTCTCTCTTTTAGAAAATTTGAAAAAATGAGTCTTCTGTTACTTTGTCGCTTTCCTTCTTCAATTGGTTTTAAATCTAAACTTTCTAATGATTGCTTGGCACTTATTTTTTTGTCTTTTAGCGAATTCAAACTGCCAGAAAAAGGACTTTTAAGTTTTTTCCCTAATTCTGAACTTATTTCTTGAAGCAAACTAGGTCGTCGTGAACGTGGTTCCGCAATTGGTGAGCTAGGAATGCTAGATTTTTTTGACGATGAATTACTTGGACTGTTATTATATAAAGGAAAGCAATCTTCACAATAAGGTGTTACCGGATTAATTAAACTATTACTAATTCTATCTTTTCCACAACCTAGGCAAACTTCAACAATTTCATCAGCTAATGAAACAGTTGTTTCGACTTTTAATTTACCTCTAATGGCCAACTTTCGTCGTAAATCTCTATTTTCTTCTTGTAAAGTATTTCTCTCTGTTTCTAATCCTCAAAAATAATCTATTTGGTTTTTATTCTCTTCCCGACTTTCTTTTAAAGCCAAAAAATTTTCAAGCATCTTTTCATCTGTTATTACTTTTTCGATTTTTTCATTGATAATTCGATCAAGCACCTCACTTTTACTTTCGGTTCCTTGTGGTGATAAATCTAACTCAAATCTTGTGCATAGTTCCTTAATAATTGTCAGAGCAATAACAATCTCATCCAATTTCTCTTTTTCTTCGGGGGAATTAATTGCAATAGTCAAAACTCCTAAATGTTCAGCAAAAACTTCTAAATTTTCGTATTTTTCTCTTTTTTTTTGATAACTCTCAACCACTCGGTAATCAAGCTCAATATCTTTTTTTCTTCTTGAACCTTCCTCGTTAATTATTGGCGAAAAAAGAAAAAAATCTTCACCACAAAATTTATTAATTTGCAAACAAAAATCAGATAATTTATTGTTTTCCTTTGTTAAATCATGGTTTCTTGTGTGTAAATTTTTCTTAACTACGCTGTTTTCTTTCTCTTTTTTTAGTAAGTCTTCAAGAAGTGAATCTTTTTTTTTAGAACTTTCTTCAAGTTTTGTTACTAATTTTTTATTTTTCGCTTGTATTTTGATTAAGTTTTTTTGGCTTTCTAATAACTGAAAAATCTGACTTAATAACCGATTATTCTTATTTGCCTTAAAATAACTTAAATTTATTTCCTTATTTTCAAATCACTCAGTCAAAACTTTTTCTAACTCTTCTCAACGCTCATTATTTTCTTTAGCAAGGTTTTTTAAAGATTTAAGTTTTTTTTCGATTTCACCTAGTTCTGATGAAGTTGTTAAGGTTGGTGTTGGTTTTGGTAGCATAATAATAATAGATATAGTATGTTAAATAATAATGATTTTTTTCTCTAAATTTTTCAAGTTTTTTTTATTATTAAATTGTTGTCGGAAAGTATCTTTGATAGTGTCTTTGATTATTTATACACACACACACACATACACATATATATATATATATATATAGAAATAAATAACTAAATCTCTATATTCTATCTATATATTATATTATAAGCATTTTTTTAAAATTGGGGTTTAAAAATTTTCTTTTATAAGGATTATATTGGACTTATTTCAGAAAAAATCTTAAACTTATTAATATGAACAAGGAGTTAAGTAAAGCTTTATTTGCTGGTAAGGTTAAAATAGAGAATTTAGGACGTTTACCTGGGAGGGTAAAGGTTGAATGTTTAATAATAATAGAGTTAGTATTCATTGCTTAGAGGCTTATTTGGTTTAGCATTTGTATAAGAATAACTAAATAATCTTTAAAAATTGTATATATGAGCCAAATAATGTTGCCTTCTTTAAAACCTTTTGTTAAATGAGTAGGTGGTAAAACTCAATTCTTAGACATTATTAATTTACTTTCGCCCGTTTCTTTTAATCGTTTAATTGAACCGTTTGTAGGAGGGGGAGCTACCTTTCTTAGCAAAAGAACTAAACAAGTAATTATTAACGATACTAATCAAGATTTAATTACTACTTATCGAATAATTAAGGAACAACCTCAGGAATTATTAAAACTTTTATAAGAATACGAGAGAAATCATAACAAAGATTTTTATGAAATCTTACGAAAGCAAAAAAGTGCTGACTTAACCCAAATAGGAATTGTAACTTGTTTTATTTATTTGAATAAAACTGGCTTTAATGGCTTATATCGGGTTAATTCTCAAGGAATTTTTAATGTTCCTTTTAGTCAAAAAGAAAAAATTAGGCTATTTAACAAAGAAAATATTCTAGCTATTAGTAAATATTTAAACAGTGATGGTTGTCAAATACTTAACCGGGATTATCAATCCTTATTAACTGAAATTCAAGTAGGAGATTTTTTATTTGTGGATCCTCCTTATGATAATGATCGACCTAATGGTTTTACTGAATATACTGCGAATGGTTTTAACCAAGAAAATCAAAAGCAATTATGCCAATTTTTAAAGCAAGCAGAAGCAAAAGGAGCTAAATGATTATTAAAGAGTTATACCGAAATTATCAGAAATTTACTAAAAAAGCTTATCGTTATATTAATTGTCAAGGAGATAAAAGAGTAGGTACTGCCCAAGAAATTTTTATTTGAAATTATGAATTAACTCCTAAACAAAAGCAACAATTAGAATTTGAACAATGATTTGATGCTATTCAAAGCACTAATATTGATTTAAGTCAATTAGTTAATTGACCCAAAATTAAAACTAATTTACTAACTTATGAAAAAGATTTAATTTCTCTTAATTCTCTAATCTGTGATAATTTAGAACAATTAAAAGAACGAATAAATCAAATTTGAAAAGAAAATCCTACTAGTTTTCAAATTTTACCTTATTTATTAGCAGTTAGAGATAATGAAAATTTTTCTTGATTAGAAGAAGGCAATATTGAACATTGAGAAGAATTAACATTAGAAAAAGTAACTAAATTAATTTTTGAATCGGATTTAGTTCAGTACTTGACTAATGGACAAATTAAAAATTTAAAAGATTACTGCTTGGGATTAGAAGTTGGTTTAGGAACTTATGGACGAAAAAATGTTGGTGGTCAAATTATGGAAAAAGCTGTAGAAAATTTACTAAATAAATATCAGATTGAATATCACAAACAAGTACCAGTTAACTTTCAAGTTAATGGTAAAAAACTATTTGATTTTCAAATTAAATTAGGTAACAAAGAATATTATTTGGAAACCAGTTTTTTTAATGTTTCAGGTAGTAAGGTCTCAGAAGTAATTCGTTCTTATCAAGGAGTATTAAACAAAGCCAATAATAATGAAATCAATTTTTGTTGAATTTTAGATGGCGAGGCTTTAAAATCAGTAAAGGAAATATTAAAGGAAATTTACTTAAAAAATAAGGATTTTATGTTTACTTTGGCTAGTTTTGAGCAGTGATTAATGAAAACTTAATTTATTTATTAACTGAAATTTTTTTCAATTTTTCTTCTATTTCTTTTTTTTGTTTTTGATAGTAAATTAATTTTTTATTTTCCTCTTCTATCAAAATCAAAGGGGCTTTTTTTAAAAATCCCTTATTTAATAATAATTTCTCGCTTCTTTCGCATTCTTTTTCATAAAAATTTAATTTATCTTCTAATTCTTTACTATTAGTAATTTGTTGGTATCACAAAATTCCGAAAGGTTGAAAATTAACAAATGAAGTCAAATTTTTCTCTCTCTCTTTTTCAAAAAAAGAAATTTTACTTTTTGTTAAAGGTTCTAAAAAACTATTGAAATTGAAAAAGCAATCATTTTTTCTCTCTCACTCAGGCATTAATTCTAAAAAAAAATGATTAATATTATTATTCTTATGGATATTGCGGATTTTACTTATCAAAAGCAATAAACAATCAATTTGCCAAATCTTATTTCTCGTTTTTTCTAAACTAATTTTTTCAATTTCAGATTCTAAGATTTTTTTACTTGTTATTTTTTGGTAAATGTATTCAGTAATAAAAGGAATAATTGGATGTAGCATGATAAGCAATTGTTGATAAACAAACGAGAGTACATTCTCAGTATTTTTGTCTCATGGAAAAATTTTTATTAATTCTAAATATTCACTGCTTAATGTTTCTTTAATAAATTTTATAATTTCAATAGTAATGAGGTTTATTTCTCACTTATTTTTTTTTCAATTATTCAAATGACTAAAATAATTTTTTTGTAAAATTTTTAGTTTGTTTAAAATTCACTGGTTAATTAAATTATTATTTTCTTTTAAATCATTTTTTTCAATTTTTCTTAGTTTTTCTGGTTTTAATTTACTAGTTATTAAATTAGCAATGCTTCAAATTTTTTGGCAAAAACGTCAACTTCCAATAATTTTTTCTTCTTGGTAAACTAAATCTGATCCTCAAATATTATTTTCTAATAAAAATAATCTTACACTATCGCATCCATATTTTTTAATAAGAATATCTGGTTCTACACCATTACCTAAAGACTTAGACATTTTTCGACCTTTTTCATCACGGATTAGTCCATGAAATAATATTTGTTTGAAAGGCACTTGACCAGTGAAATAAGTCCCTAAAATTATCATTTTTAACACCCAAAAAAATAAAATATCATAACCAGTAATGAGAATAGTAATTGGATAAGAATTTGGCAGTTTGTTAGGAAAATTTTCTTCTTCTTTAATTAAAGTAACGATTGGTCATAAACCGCTAGAAAACCAGGTATCTAGCACATCTTTTTCCGGTTCTCATTCGGATAGGGAACGGTGATCATGATCAAATTTAATTTTTCCTTTGTATTTTCGGTTTTCACAGAAACATAGTTCTTCTCCTACATGAATTTCACCAGTTTTTTTATGATATCAAGTTGGAATTTGATGACCTCATCATAATTGACGAGATAAACATCACTCTTGAGTTTTATTCCGTCATTTTTCTAATTCTTTTTGAAAATTAATCGGTATAAAGTCTATTTTTTTCAAAAAGTCAGGCTGGGTTTTTTCTATTTTTTTTATTAAAGAAGGCAAATCTAAAAATCACTGTTGAGAAAGAATTGTTTCCACTAACGCTCCAGATTTGGTAGAGTAGGATAAACTTGTCTCATAATCTTCAACTTTTTCACAAATATTTTTTGCTACTAATTCTTTCACTAATTCTTTTCTAATATTATTAATTTCTTTTCCTTGATAATGACCAGCTAATTTGTTTAAAATTCCCTTCTCATTACAACAACTAATTATTGGAAGTTGATATTTTTTGCTTAGTTCATAATCTCGTTTGTCATGTCCTGGTGTACACTTTAAAATCCCAGTACCAAAATCTATTTTAACACTTTTATCAGCAAGTATCGGAATTATTTTTTTTGTCCAAGGATGTTTAATTTTTCAATTTCTGCCAAGATATTCTCGGTATCTTTTATCATTAGGGTTGACAAAAAGCGCTTCGTCAGCAAAAATGGTTTCTGGACGACTGGTTGCTACTAACAAATATTTTTTTGTTTGGTAGTGGTAGTATTCATTATTTAATATTTTGCTTCATTCTTCTTTATTAGAAAAATATTGTGAATATTCGCTTGCTTCTTTTGAATTTTTATCAAAAAATCCAATTTTTAACATCTTTTCTTTTTCTTGTTCTCTAATTTTTATTTCACCTAGATATTTATTAGTTCAATAAAAATAACCCATTCAGTTCTGATTATTAAAAGAAAACATTCTCTTTCCTCCTAACTGAGCTAATTCTTTTTTTTTAATAGTTAAGCCGGTTTCTTCCAGCACTTCTCTTTTAATCGCCTCTTCTAAAGTTTCATTTCTTTCTAGTTTTCCTCCCGGAAGCATTCAACCTCATTTTTTATCTTTTACTAATAATATTTGCCCTTCTTCATTTTGAATTATTGCTCTAACGAAAACTTTTTTTTCAGTTTCTTCTTTGTTTTTTTTAATAGAAAAAAATCTAAAACAACCTTCAACCTCTTCTGAGCTTTCTTTAAAAAATTTAACCTCTAATATGTTTTTCTCTTTTGTTTTCTTTATTTTACTTTCATATCGCTTATTAAGTTGATAAATAAAAACCTCGGAGTCATGATCATCAAAAACAATTTTTTTTCTTTTAACTTCTTTTAGATTTTCTGTTTTGATAATAATATTAGTCTCTTCTAATGTTTCTCTTTTAACAGCCTTTTCTAATGTTTCGCCTTTTTCCGCTTTCCCCCCGGGAAGGTTTCAACCTCATTTTTTATCTTTTACTAATAGTATATCTCTTTCTTTATTCTGGATAATTACTCTAGCGACTTTAAACGAAGTTAGTTTTTTTTCAAGTTCTTCTAATCTTAACAAAGGATATTTTAAGTAATAAAGTCTACTTTTGCCAGTTATGTTTTCTACTTCAATATCAGAGATAACGCTTTTTAATTTTGAATCCCAATTTACTAATTTTTTTCCACGGTAAATTAGTCCATCGTGATAAAGTTTTATAAAAGCTTTTCTAATTTGTTTTTGAATGATAGGGTCAAGGGAAAAAACTGCTTTTTCATAGTCAATTAACAAACCAAGTTTTTCTCATTGTTGAAAAAATTTTTTGCGCGATTGTGGATATCAAGTTTCGAAAGTATATTCTCGTTTTTTTTGATTATTATCAAGTTCAGGAATTTTCAAACTTTCAATTTTACTTTGAGCAGAAATTCCAGCATGGTCAATTCCAGCAACTCAATAAACTGGTTTTTTATTAAGATAAGAGAAGCGAACCAAAAAATCTTGAGTAATTAAGTCCAAGGCGTGTCCTAGGTGTAAGTTGCCGGTAATATTTGGTGGAGGCAAAAGTAAGGTATTTTTAAAAATTTTAGAATTATTTTTTGCTATTTCCTTTCAATAATCAAAATTTTTATTGTTTTCTGTTAAACTGAAATCGTATTTATTTAATGACATTACTTTATTACAATTATTTTATGTCTTTTATTTAGTTAATAAAATAGAAGGTTCAATATATTTATTAACTCCTATTTTTGACATCAAATTATCTATTAATGATGATAAATGATAAAATAATTTATAAAAAAATAGTGTTAAATTTTAATCATAATTTGTGTGGTATTAAATTGCTATTTATTAGTGACAAGAAAGTAAATGTTTATATAAAATTATAATATGCCAACATTACTTCAGACAATTTGCTGTTTCTTAATCTTTATAATAGGCATGGTGATTGGTGGTATTATTGTTTATCTTCTTTATAAAAAACAAATTAAAACTTTTCAAAAACAGTTTGAAATGGCAAATAAAGAACAAATAAAGAATATGTTAAGTGTATTTGGCAAAAAGCCTTCTGAAGAACAGGTTAATAGAATTGTTCAAAGTATGAAAAAAGAGCCTAAAAAGCCAAAAAGAAAAAAATAAATAATTTTATGAGAGCCGATTTATTTTTAACTTGTAGTGAATGTCCAAAAAAACATAGAAATTATCGAACTTCTAAAGCTAAAAAGCCACAAGGAGCCAAGTTGAGTTTAAGAAAATATTGTAAATTTTGTCAAAAGACCCAACTTCATAAAGAAGAAAATATTAAATAACCATGACCAGAGCAAAAAATACACCAACAAATATAAAATATCGGAAAAAAATTAGAAAGGCGACAGAGGGTTATTTTGGTTTTAAACGTGTAGGGAAAACTGCTCTTGAAGCAAGAAAACGTTCTTTACAATATTCTTATATTGGTCGTAAATTAAAAAAACGTGATTTTCGCTCTCTCTGAATTACTCGTTTAAACAATGCTTTTCGAGAAAAAAGTTTAAGTTATTCACGAGCTATTTCTTTAGTTATAAGAGCTCAAATTAAGTTAAATCGCAAGCAATTATCAGAAATGGCAATTAATCAACCACAAATGTTCGATGCTTTGGTTAACAAAATTCAAAATCCATGATAAATTTGTAAAATTTGTTAAAATAAAATATCTTTTTATTATTGAAAATTTATTTATTTCTTTAACAAATCTTTTGAATATAAAAAATGGAATTAATAAATTTATAGATTAATTGCTTATTGCGAATAAATAATTTAATTCAAAGAAAAATGATTATTTAACAATAATTTTAATACTTAAGGAAAACAAAAAAGTTTATATGAAAAAAACTATTCAAGAAGAATTACAAGAGTTAGAAAAAACTCTTTCTTCATTATTAGAAAATTTAAAAATGGCTTCTTTAGATGGAGACCTTTCCGAAAATTATGACTGAAAGATACTTAATGAAAAACGAGAAAAATTACAAAGACAAATTTTTGAATTAAAATTAAAGAAGAAAATATTAAAAATGAAAGATAAAACCAATAACGCTAAAATTACTTTTCAATTATTAGAAACCGGCGAAAAAAAAACTATCGAGTTAACTGATGAATGAAATGTCAATCCAGAACAAGGTAAAATTTCGACTACTAGCCCGCTCGGTCTAGCTTTAGTAGAAAAAAAACCAGGAGAAATTAGTGAAGTAAAAACTAGAACAAGAACTTATAAAGTTCAAATTATTAATATTATAAAATAAGAATGTCAGTCCGTTTTTTACTTTTCAGTGGTAATTGAGAAAATGAAGGTAATTTTCATTTGTTAGAAACTGAAAAAAGCATTATAATACTTGCTACTGGAAAGGTTAATTCTTCAAAAAATTTACAAGAACAACAAATTGGTCGTGATTATTTAAAAGAAAAAAAAAGCAAAGTTAAAGTGGTTATTATTAATAATACTAATTTTCAAAATATTGGTTTATTAGTTGATATTTGTTCCGATTTAGGAGTCTCAATTCCAATTTATGCTAGTTTTCATAGTAAATTAATTATTTCTTATCTTTTTCCTTCATTAAAAAACCGCATAATAATTCCTGAAAAGAACCATGAAGTAAAAATTGAGGATTTATCATTATCCTTTTTTCCAATTGGGAGTTATTTGATTGGTAATTTAGCTCTGGCTATTCATTGTTATCAATACAGTTTTTACTTTGTGGAAGATTTTTTATTCAGTAATCTTTTAGAAAATAATTTGCTTTTTCCTGCAAAATTTTTAACTGATTTTCAACAGTTTTTAATTCAAAAAAAGAAAAACACTTATTTAATCACTAGTTGTCAAAGTATGCATTGACAAAATAATAATTCTCTTTTTTTTGCTACTCAAAATTTTCCAGAACATGTTAATAAGTCACTTTTTTTTATTCTTTATGATTTTGATTGATTACATATTTTAGAGTTACTAGAAATAATGCGAAATCGAGGAAAAACGGTTCGCATTCTTAACGAAGAATTTAATTTATTAATTGGTAAAGTATTAAGTGAAGATAAACTTCATGAAGTAATCAAAAATTCAACAAAAAAAGATGAAAATGAAATTTATTTATTAGTTGCTAATCCTGAAGATATCCGAAATAAGCTAAATGATTCTTTGGATGATTTTTCATCCGAAAAAAAATCTAATTTTCATTTTGTGGTTGGCATTCCACCACTAATTGGAGGAGAAGTAAAATTAGCAGGTATTATTGATTATCTTTATACTCAAAGTGAAACAATAACTAATTTAAGTAAAAAAGAATATTTAAATCTGGGACTTAGTTTTTATGATTTTAAATTATTGATTAAATTATTACAACCAAGTGGAACAATTACTTTACAAAATAGTTATAAAAATGAGAAGTTTTTTAATCGTTTGCCTAGTAATTTTTTAACTATTAATAATGGTTATTCATGAGATTTTCCTACTAATAAAACTTCACAATTAAGAGGCAAAAAAACCCTGATAAGTTTGGAAGAATTGTTAGTTAAACAACGGGAAAATTTAGGACAAAACGGTTTATTAGTTATTTTATTAATTATTGAATGGAAAGAAAAAAAATTACGATTAAAAACAATAAAAATAGAAAATTTGGCAGTTAATTCAATGTTGAATATTACTAAGTTAGAAAATAAAATAAATGATTGGTGAGAAACTAAGTTAGTTCCGGACATAAAAAAGAGTGATCCACTAAAAATAATAAAAAAAACGGTAGAAAAAAGAGTTAATGGATTAGTAAGAAGTTATTTAAATCTCAAGTGTGGAATAGATCTAGGAGAATCGCTTTTTTTACTGTTTAATTAGTAAATTTATTGTTGTAAATTATACGATTAAAAACAAAATAAATTACGAAAGTTAATAAAAAATTATTAAAAAATAAATATTATGAATAAACCTTGAATAACCAAACTTGGAAGAAATTATCAAAAATATTTCATTAGATATTAAAAAAAACCCGAATAAAATAATAATTTTACATGCTTTCTCAAAATAATAAAAACCTTGACCATCGAGAAATAACTAAAAATCTTGATTTATATATTCTTGATGAAAAAGTGGGTCAAGGTTTACCGTTGCTTTTAACTAATTATACTATAATTTACAACCAAATAAAAAAATTTTTACAACAAAAACAACAAGATTTTGGTTTTCAAGAAGTAATAACTCCAATTTTAGGAAGTGAAGAATTATATAAGACTAGTGGCCATTTGGCTCATTATGAAGATTATATGTTTCCGGTTCTTAGTCGCAATAATGAAAATTTGCGCTTGCGACCAATGACTTGTCCGCACCATTGTCTAATTTACCAAAAAAAACTTCGTTCTTATCGTGAACTACCATTTCGTTTGTGTGAAAATTCGCTTTTATTTCGCTATGAAGCCTCAGGGGGTTTAAAAGGTTTAGAAAGGCCACGAGTTTTTGAATTACCCGACCATCACATTTTTGTCAACATCGATAACCTAAAAGAAGAATTAAAGAAAAATTATCATTATATTTTACAAATCTTGTCGGTTTTTGATTTACAAGTGAAACGCTTGGCTTTTTCTACCCATGATGATAATTGAAAAAAATATCATCCTGATGAACAAATTTGAGAACAATCTGAAAAAATCTTGGAAGAAGTTTTACAAGAATTATCAATAAATTATGTTTGCTTGCCAGGAGAAGCTGCTTTTTATGGTCCAAAACTAGATATCGAAGTAGAAGTAGCTGATGGCAAAATTATTACCCTTGCTACCATGCAAATAGATTTTCCTACCCCGCATAAATTCGGTTTACAATATATTAACAAACAACAAGAATTAAAAACACCAGTGCTTATTCATCAATCTCCTATTGGTTCTTATCAGCGATTTATTGCACTAATGTGCGAACAAACTCAAGGAAAACTTCCTTTTTGACTAACTCCTATTCAACTAGTTATTTTTCCTTTAAATGAAGAAAACGAGGTAAAAGATTATTGTAAAATTTTGAGTAGAGAATTAACTAAAAGAAACCTAAGAATAAAAATTATTTCTGAAAAATCTCTTAATTATCGTATTCGCGAAGTATGTAAAAATAAAATTCCTTATTACCTAGTAATTGGTAAAGAAGAAGTAAAAAATAAAAGTTTAAAATTAGTTAATACTTACTCAGAAAACAACATAATTGAATTAAGCGAGGAAGGATTATATAAAAAATTTAAAGAAAATAATGATAATAAGAAATAGCTCTAAGTAAGACTTCTCAAAAAATCTTAATTTTTTAATTATGAAAAAATATGATAAAAATAACTATATTTCGCTAGTCAAAATAATTCTAGTTAATATAAAAGAGCAATTATTATAAAAAATAAGAATGGTTATAAAAGAAAATAAAAATCAAAATACTCTACATTTGCTTAACGAAAATATTCCTTTTTCTCGAGTCTTATTAATTAGTGATGATGAAAAAAAAGTTATTACTAAAAAAGAAGCCTTAGAGGAGGCAAAAAAAATAAATTTAGACCTTTTTTGTGTTGCACCAGAAGCCACTTTGCCAGTTTGTAAATTAATAGATTATAAAAAATACCTTTTTGAATTAAGCAAAAAAAATAAAAATAAAAAAAAAGAAACTAATAAAGAAATAAGTTTCTCTTTTAATATTGAAGAAAATGATTTAAAAATTAAATTAAAAAAAGCAGAAGAATGGATAGAATCAGGTTCAATGGTTAAATTTAGTTTAGTTATGTTGGGTAAAGAAAAAACTCATCCAGAAATTGCTTATGATAAATGTCAAAAAATAATTACTGATTTACAAAAAAAATCTCCTAAAATTCAATTAAAAGATAATATTCGCAAAAACCTCAGAAGTAGTTTTTATTTTTTTCTTTACAAAAAAAAACAATAAATTTTTATTTTATTTAACTAATTAAAAATCAAAAATTGCTAAAATTATATTATCTAACATGTCATCATATAAACTAAAATCTAATAGTGCTCTTGTTAAGCGTTTAAAACCTTTATCTAAAAAAGGAAAAATTAAACATTGATCTTCTCATACTTCTCACTTAGCATACAATAAGTCTACTAAACAGAAAAGACATTTACGAAAAAGTACGCTGTTAGATCCTAGCGATTGGAAACGTTTAAGAAAAATGATAATGATTGGTTAAATAAAATAAAAAAATGAACTTAGAAAATATACAATTATCGGAACAAACTAAAAAAAATTTACAAAAAATCGGTTACGACAAATTAACTAGTATTCAAGAAAAAGTTATACCTTTGGTATTAAGCGGAAAAGATGTTATTGGTCAATCAAAAACCGGAACAGGAAAAACTGCTAGTTTTATCATTCCTGCTATTGAAAAAATTCAAAAATCTTCTCATCCGCAAGTTCTTGTTCTTGTACCAACTCGTGAACTAGCTTGTCAAGTAAACGAAGAAACTCAAAAATTATCATTCCATCTTAATATAAATTCTTTAGCAGTTTATGGCGGAGATTCCATCGAAAAGCAACTAAGAAGTTTTCGTAAGGGAGTGGATATAGTAGTAGGAACTCCAGGAAGAATTACTGACCATTTAAAAAGAAAAACTTTTCACACCGACAATTTAAAATTTGTTATTCTCGATGAAGCAGATGAAATGATTAATAAGGGATTTTTAAAAGAAATTGAATGAATCATTAAAAAGACTCCTGCTAATCGTCAAACTTTACTTTTCTCAGCAACTATTTCTCCTGATATAGAAAGATTTGCACAACGATTTTTAAAGAAGCCAGAAGTTGTTATTGCAGAGAGTCAGAAAAATGAAGAAAACAATATTGAACAATTTTACTTAGAAACTACGCCGAGAAAAAAAACTCAAGACTTAGCCAAGTTTTTACTTGTTAATAAACCTAAATCAACTTTAATTTTCTCTAATACTAAAAGACGAGTAGAAGAAATAGAAAATTCCCTAAGAAGAGAAGGATTAATAGTGGACTATATTCATGGCGACCTTTCTCAAAATCGTCGTAGCCGAGTTTTAGACAAATTCCGCAATAAGAGAATTCCTGTACTAATTGCTACTGATGTAGCAGCCCGAGGAATTCATGTTAATGACATTGATTATGTAATTAATTATGACTTTCCACAAAAATCTGAAGTTTATGTTCACCGAATTGGACGAACTGGTAGAGCTGGATCTAGTGGAAAAGCCATAACTTTTATTACTCCACAAGAAGAAGAGAAATCGAAGAGATTATCTAGACAATATAAAATAAAAATTTTAACTCTTTAAAATAATATTTATTTGATTTTAAATTATACCTTTATTCTGTAATTCTTTTCTAATTTCATCTGCTTGAATATAATTATTGTTTTTCCTTAAATCTTGTCATCTTTTAATTAATAATTTAGTTGATAAATTATAAGAAAATAAATCAAATTTAAAACCTAATATTTGAATAATAAAAAAAAAATTATTAACTCCCTCTTGAAACTCTTTGTCATTATTTTTACAATCTATACTTTTGTTAATAAAATTAATTATTCCATCCAAAAAGTAAAAAATTTTAACAGTATTAAGATTATTTAATAAAGTTGTAATTATTTGTTTAGTCATTATAGTTTCACTTTTTTTGATTTTTATCTTTTCAGCGTATAGATAAAAATTAAGTTTTTTAAGAAAAATTTTTATTTTATAATTATAATCAAGTGATTGCCGAATTAAGTTTTCATTAAAATTAATTACTTGATTATGATGAGTATTAAGAACAATGTAACGCAAAACATTAGATCCGTATTTTTGATAAAAATGTTTAGCCAGAAAAACATTACCTAAAGACTTAGACATTTTTTCTTTACCTCGATTAATGTGAGAAATATGGAACCATAATCTACTTAATTCTGAATTATTATCAACCAAATATTGTATTCTTTCATTTTCGTGATGAGGAAATAACAAATCATTACCGCCACCATGAATATCAATGGTTTGATTTTTAAAAAATTCTTTAATAAATACTACGCATTCAGTATGTCATCCAGGTCTTCCTTTTCCTCATGGAGAGTTCCACATAATTCCTTTTTCGGATTTTTTCCAAATTATAAAATCTTTCTCATTTTTTTTAGTAGATTGGATAATTTTGCGAACATTTTTTAAATTTTCTAGATTTTGTTTGGAAAGTTTAGAATACTCTTTATTTTCTCCAACATGGAAAAATATTTCTTCTTCTTTTTCATAAGCATAACCTTTTTCTAAAAGAGAATTAATAAAATCTTTGATTTGTGGAATATAATTTGTTACTCTTGGTGAATAGGTGGGGAAAAGAATATTATAATTAACTAAATTATTAAAATAAGCTTTAGTATAATGATTACTTATCTTTTTTTCGTCTTTTTCTGCTTTTTCTGCCTTATCGATTATTTTGTCATCAATGTCAGTAATGTTTTGAACATAATTTACCTTTATATTTAAACTTAATAAAAGACGATGAAGAACATCAAAAATAATTACTGAACGTAGATTACCAATGTGAATATGATCATAAACAGTTGGGCCACATAAGTAAATATTGATAACTTTATTTGACTTTAGTTCTATTTCGCTAATTTTGCTTTCAAGGCTATTAAATAATTGGAGTTCCATTAATAGAAAATTTTAGTAAAGTTTTATTTTTACTTACTGATTAGACCTTAAAGAAATCAAATAATTATTTATTTAGAAAACCCTAAGCAATTGAGGCAACAAACCAAAGAAATTGTTAAGAGAATAAAAAATAATTCGGCTAAATTTTTAATTATTTTTAGGGA
>Ga0307514_10002910_pt1 | contig 17050 bp, 21 predicted proteins | sample 16_EM_MG_FD_203088 | JGI IMG/M metagenome (GOLD analysis project Ga0307514, IMG submission 203088) | Populus trichocarpa ectomycorrhiza microbial communities from riparian zone in the Pacific Northwest, United States - 16_EM | ecosystem: Host-associated > Plants > Roots > Unclassified | place...
TTGATTAGCTAGTTCTAATCTAATCTCTTGATCTAATCTTCCTTATCTTATCTCTTGATCTAATCTCTCCTAATCTTATCTCTTGATCTAATCTCTTCTTTTTGTATTTACATGTTTTATTTAAATCGTTCGGATTAGCTAAATAATGGTACATGCAGATAGCATGTGTGACACCGTGAGAATTCACTCACGCCATTGTTCTTATTGTTCTCGCCCAATGAAGAACAAGTTTCCCTTTTGAGCAGTTACCTTGAGTCATCGTCACGGCCACTCTAGTATATATAGTCGGTAGTGATGTGTAGGTAGCTCCTCAGTCTTGATATCCTCTCCCCTCCTCGATCACTCTATATCATTGCGGTCAAGTGAGACTTTATCCTTCGAGAGAACTTAGGCACTCCATTCGCTCTCCTCCGCTCTAGACCTTCTATCACACGGGACGCCTTATTAGTCCCCTCGTGGTAGTAAGCACCGGCTAAGGAGCTCACCGACCCCTAGCGTCGCTCGAGATCCCTCGTTTGGAAAGGAAGCCTACCGGAAGCACGCCCTTCGGTCAGTAGAATCGGAGTGGGTGTACTCAAGACGAGACCCCCATAGTGTCCCCCTAGATCGCCGATTAGAGGCAAGGCATAGGATCAGGCATTGGGAGTCTAGGGTGAGAGTGGCCCTGACAGGTACCGGGGGATACAAAGGTCTTGGCCGCTCAACTGATCTCGCAGATCCCTCAGAGCCGCCTGATACTGGGGACGTCCCAGATGCTGGGGATGTCCCAGATGCTGGGGACGTCCCAGACACCTCCTGAATTTGGTCGTGCCGGTCACTCAATGCATCACTACAGTGAGTACAATTCCCTTGTCGTCATTGCCACCCACTGACAGGTACCGTTCACGATAGGTCATCCTACCTGGCCCTCCATCTTCCCTATCCCCTCGTCCCATTGACTGCCCCCTACCATCCGGCCATCATCATCGATTTTCTACACGCCCGAGATGTATATTACAACGTAGCCTGATACAAACAACACACGATTTGACCCTTGGAAGTCCATCTTTGGCACGCAAAGACGCAGTAAGATGCCCACCAGGTAGGTCAAACAGTCCACGTGGGGTGCTAACACCCTGTGGCTTCAACCGTTTGAGGCTTGTGGCCTAAGCCAAGCGCAGTTTCCCTCTCTTCCATGAGTATGTCCATCTCGTGTTCCAAATAAGTAGATAAGTACAAATAAGTGAATAAGTACAAATAAGTCGAAATAAGTATCACAATAAAAGGCCGAACGCGAAATAAGTGCGAATAAGTGCAATAAGTAAATCAGTAGCAGAAATATGTAAAATAAGTGCAAATAAGCAAGATCAAGGTTTGCTGATGTGAGGTATGTTCTGTTTGTATTAAATTCATGGTTACTTGCTCATTCCCCATAGCGATGGAACAGTCGGCACTTTTCCAAGGAACCTAAATATGTTTTGATGGGGATGAGCGCTGGAGGGGACAGGGGGGGCGTGCGACGTGATGGGAGTGAGTTCCCACGGTTGCACATCCTGGTGAGCCGGTGATCTACGAAGGGCACCAGCAAGAAGCCCAGATCAGCCGGAGAAGGATGTCACTCACTTAGCCAAGCCGCAATTCGCCAGGCCCTGACCCCTGGGATACCCACAACAGTCCTGGAGGTACTTGTGATTGAACCACACAAGCCATGGAGCAGTTTGTATGCACGAAAGCCAGGTAAGAGAACTACAAGAGCCAGGGAGTTAATGCACAAAGAGCGCAGGAAAAACTCCACGAAGTTGTGACAACTTTAGTAAGGACACCTGGTTTTGCGATGCAGGTCATGCTCACGCTGATGAAGGTGAGTATTTGGGCTTCCTCTCTGACCTCTCGTGCGGACACAAATTGTGCGGCGTTGTGAGTATTTTTTTAATGGTCAGAGATCATCTAAGAGTACACTGCACAATTTTTTGGGTGGAGAAAGGTCGAATGACGGTTAAAACAAATGTGTGAAAAAGTACCTATGGATGTAAAAGGAAGTGTAGAATACTGTATGCCTCAGTCGTCTCGTATATCCGTATCATACTCCCGAGCCCTTAAACTCTCCTGTTTATCCTTCACGATTTCCCATTCCACCCTCAAAAACACCCACATCCATCTCCTCACCAGCTCAGCAACCTCAGTCCAAAATATTACACCACTACCTTCAGAGTGAGAGTGGAGGTGCGGAGAAAGTTTGACGGACCACGTCAACCTCAACACGAGGTTTGCGAGCACAAGAAAAGGGTAGTAGGGCAAGGGATACAGGAGCCGAGCCCGAAGACCGAACGGATGGGGTTGTGTATCCTCACTTTTAACGGGCTTAGAGCGAAGTAGATCGAAGCCCCAGTCGTTGGTAAGATCCCACCAGTAGGAATACAAAGAATTTATCGAGGCCGCGAGCAACCTACGTGCATTGGAGATCGGTTTCATAGTCATAACTTTGCTAGGGAAGGGAGACTCACCAGAGGCGGAAAAGTTGATGCTCCCCATGCCACGGTTCATTGCGAACCTGGCCGCCCCTCTCAGTTACAAGATCTAATACGACAATGCGTTGAGCCGCGGAGAGGTAGATGACGGGAAAGGACGTGGCGTATTTGATCGCGTTATAAAGGGGTCTCCTGCTTTGATTAAGTGGTGCCCTATATTCCACGAGGCACTGTCTAAAACGAATGAGATATGGGACGCTGTCCAGAAGGCTAATCAGAACGGGAGGAAAACGAGAACGAAGGGAACGAACCTCATTAACGTCGGTAAAACCCAACGGGACCAACCACCCTGAGGCGGCAGCACAAGCAGACTACCACCCGGTAGCAACATCCACAAGGAAAGCCAAAGGTCCCCGAAAACTTTGGCATAGGATGTGAAGATGTCTGCGAGAACCACATCGAAAAATGACACTCCGTATTTTTCGGGACTGATACACCGACAAATGGCACTACGCATACCATATTGGTGATATGAATAGTTGGGAAAGGAAAGAAAAAACACACGATAGGAATTTCTCCCGCTCACGAAGCTCCAGCACATCATACGGAAGCATGAGACCAATCACAAGACCTAACGCGCCGACAGCTGGAAGGTACTTGAACACGTCGACGTATTCAACATGATATAGGGTTGAATATCGATATATGAGCCAGATGGAAAGACACCACGCCGCGCAGTGGAAGAAAAGCCGATAGACCGGTCGATATGACAAGGATGAAGCGGACGATTGGGTTGTCGGGAGGGCTGACCGGCCAAGTCGCAGAATGCTTGTACCGTCTATCGCGTGTAAATGGAGACCGTGCAGATTCGTGGCCCAGGCGAGAACTCCGGAGGTGAGGAGGAAGAGGACACGAAAGGGGAGGGGAAAGGTGGCCGCGGATTGAACTTCTCGAACCCAGCGTTCGTCCATTTGGTCCGCCTCCAGAGATTATTACTGTAAGCAAGGTATAAGTTTACCGTCCTTCTCCGTCCTTGAGGTTTTTGAAGATTGTGGCATTAAAGGTTGTTGCGGAGGAGCGAACACACTTCGTTTTCTCACGACCACCTCCACCATGTCCGCCTACGGCACGAACAAGTCCAGTGACACAGACTTCAGAAAGAAATGGGATAAACAGGAGTACGCAGAAAAGGCGAAGAAACGAGATCTAGAGGAGAAGGAACGAATGCAGGAGAATGAGGAACGCATGAGGCAGGGTATGTTGATCCCTGCGCATCCTACTTCATTAACACACACGATACTCAGGGAAGAAACCGAGACGGACTAAGAAAGATGACCTTCCAAAGCCCACCGAATTGATGAAACAACGCGAGGCACCTCTCGAGTTGGAGAAAAACCTTGGCAAGACTACGGTCGTGCAGAATACTAGCGGACGTGGACCCGGAGTCCCTGGGTTCTATTGTGAAACTTGCAACCGCACATACAAGGACAGCAACGCGTACCTGGATCACATCAATGGGAGAGCTCGTGAGCCCTCTCTCATGATCTATGAGCAGAGCAGGCCACCACTCACGATTGTCAGATTTACGCGCCCTCGGTCAAACGACAAAGATATCACGATCCACAGTCGAGCAAGTTCGCGCTCGCATACAAATGCTTCGTGAAAAAACGAAAGAAGCTTCAAATGCCAAGTCTTTTGACTTCGAGCAACGACTTGCAGAAATAAAAGCAAAGGAGATTAGCCTGAGGACGGAGAAAAGGAAACAGAAACAAGCGGAGAAAGACAAGGTACGAGCGGAACTCGCCAAGGATTTCCCCTCACCACAGGAGGAGGAGGACATGATGAAGATGATGGGTTTCAGCGGCTTCGGTTCCTCGAAGAAGTAGAGGACATTCGTCCTTCCCCAGGACACTCTCTCAGTCCTTTGACCTGCTGCATCCATCCGCAGCAAGTAACCTAATTTTGGTTAACTGTTTTGTCAGACGCGGGAGGTTCGGACACATCTCCTGCCCGTTCGCTGGGCAGTTTACAAGAATGTATTGACAACGTACGGATACTTATCCACAGGAATAGAACTGCGAATCTACGGTCTAACTAATGATAGCGTAAACTTGACCTCCGCGACCTCCTGTTCTTCAGCGATCAAAGTCTCTCCGCCTTTCCGTTCCTTCTCATCGACAGGAACATTCCGTACCGTCTTCTGCATCACCTCCGCGTGTTGCTCCATGGCCGTTACGATCTCCGCCCCTGACCCACTGTCGAACTTGTAATACACTTCAATATCGTCAGTCGCCTGGAGGCCACCTTTCTTCCTCAGCTTCTGGACTCTGTTAATCATTTCCCGTACAAGCCACTCAGACGCCAACTCTGGGTACGCCTTGATATCCAATCTAACAACTACGTCGTTGTCTGTGTGGGTTGCATACTGGGTCTCGTGTCCGGCAGGGAGCTCGATGTAGCGCTGGACTTGCAGGTCGCCCTCTACGAGTTCAATCCCTCCAACGACGATCTTGCCAGTCTTGACATACTCCTTGATATCGTCGCTCGGCACGTCCGGTAGGGCAGTTTTGACCTTTGCCAGATCTTTGCGCAGCTTCTTCCCAAGGACCGCCCAATCGGCAACCGCCCTGTATCGAATACCAGATGCAGCTTCATCGGAAGTGAACACCACATCTCGAACGTTGAGCTCTGATTGGATGTATCGCTGGAGCGAGCTGCAATCGCTCAGCCACTCCGACTCAGCGTGGAATACCAGCAGCTCTTTGAGGGGTGTCTGCTCCAAAGGTCAGAGTCAACACCGCTTCTGGGGGGAACATCACCCACCTTTAGTGATAGGTTAAGGCGCTCCCGGATATTCCTCGTTAAGTCGATGACAGTTTGCATCCTCTTGACCTGGCGTTCAACAACCTCATCGAAGTACTCCTCCTTCACCTCCGGGAAAATCAAAAAGTGGACAGATCTCATATCCCTACCCGCTGGGTCTTCGGGAATGAAAGGCCTCAACCCTTGATAAATGTTCTCGGTAAGGAACGGGGTGTATGACGACTAGATTCGAGGTTTAGCCGAGGGTCAAACGAGGGAGTAAACGGCATACCATGGTCCGGCAGATGGTAAAGAGAGTCTCGAATAAGGTGTTCAACGCGGCTACCGTATCTTCCAGGCCGTCCTCACCCTTCAACCTCCTTCGGTTGAACCGGATGTACCAGTTTGTAAGTTCATCGATCAATGCCAAGAGCCGGGGAATGATTGTATATAGCCGATAGGCGGCCATTTCCTGCTTTACGAGTAGAATGAGAGATTGGCATCTTGCAAGGATCCAATGATCCATGACATTGTTGGAGAGTGGAGCGTGTGCATTATATTTGAACTCGTGGTTTGCGGTTTTGCGGAGTAAGTTAACTTGACCGAGGAAGAAACGGAATGCGTTGAGCCACGGAAGCAGAACACGAGAGATGACCTCCCGGACGCCTTCTTCGCGGAAACGCAGGTTGTCGCCACGAACGATTGGTGAATTCACGAGGAACATCCTGTATGGCGATCAGATAAATGTAGATGCGATTGCCTCGGAATAACAACAAACCTCGTAGCATCAGCGCCGTACTTGTCAATAACGAGGTTGGGATCAGGATAGTTCTTGAGACTTTTGCTCATCTTCTTCCCGTCACTGGTGTACTCGTTTATCGCGATTCTCAAAATGTTTTAGCCGTAGGACTTACGCAGCGAGTACAAGGCCCGTGACAATTACGTTTTTCCAAGGGGCGGTGCCGAAGAGGTGTGTGGAACAGACCAGCAGGGTATAGAACCACCCACGCGTCTGATCGATTCCCTCGCAGATAAAGTCTGCTGGGAAGTTCTTCTCAAAGGTTTCCTTGTTTTCGAACGGATAGTGAACCTGTGCGTATGGCATACTGGGAAAAGTACGTGTGAAACATGCGCGCGCGTAGAGAGAGGAGCACGCACCTCCCAGATTCAAACCAGCAATCAAATACTTCTTCAACACGCTTAAGGGCCCCTTTCCCTTGTCTTGAAGGGATGGTGATATGGTCGATACTCTCGCGATGAAGGTCAGTGATCCCGGTGATACCAGACAATTCTTCTAGCTCTTTAGTGGAGCCAACGCAGACAATCTTGAACGACAATAGTCAGACCTCGTCACTCTATTGGCAAGACATCTTACCTCTTGCATATCATCGCTAGCCCATAGGGGAATGGGCGTCCCCCAATAACGGTTCCGTGAGACATTCCAATCCCGTGCATTTGCCAACCAATTTCCGAACCTTCCCTCCCCCACGAATTGTGGCACCCTGTGACGGTAGGTTAGCTGAGGTGGACGAAGGTGAGAGAGAAAGCCAAACCATCTTGTTCCGTTGTTGTTTGCCACCAGCTGTTCGACAATCGGCTGGACGCGGATGAACCAGGCGGGAATGGCCCGATAGATAAGTGGCGTTCCAGATCTGAGTTTTGGTTATGAATAGGTGAATGGATATACGGAACAATCGTCTACCTCCAGCAAAAGGGGTACGTGTGGTTGATGGTCGATTGTACGATCAATCTGCCCCTCGCCTTCAGGACTTTCTGGATTTCCTTGTCTGCGGCCTTCGAGCAACGAATGAGTTATGAACCAGCGAAACCTAGGGTACATACTTTGACATGTTGCCCAAAGAAATCTGCGACTTCGCTCGTGAACCTTCCACCGTCGTCAATTGGACAAGGGGGGATTTCTTCTGCGGATATCACACCATGTGCAAGCAAAACACGATGATCATCGTCACCGAAGGCGGGGGCCTGGTGAACAATGCCTGTGCCGTCAGCATCGGTGACATAGTTGTCTACAAGGACCCGGAAAGCCTTGGCCGCGTACTATGCAACAGATGGTGAGTGCTTCATCATGAAGAGTGGATTCACTCCAACCTTCTCCACGAAGTAGTCGAATAAAGGCACATATCGCCATCCCTTCATTTCCGAGCCCTTGTATTGGCCCAGTTTCTTGAATTTTGCTTTCTTTGGATCTTTGTATAGCGTGCGTAGCAGGTTTTCGTGTAAGATAAAATTTTGCTTCCTCTCTTGATCCTCGATCTTGATATAAGTGTAATCGGGATTGACGCAGAGTGCGAGATTGGAGGGAAGAGTCCATGGGGTTGTCGTCCAAGCGAGCAACGACGTTGAGGAGTCATCGACCAGCGGGAAAGAGACGGTCACTAGAGACATAGTCAGCCATGTCTCAATCTGATAAAAAAAGACCCACCAGCTGGATCGTTAACATCTCGGTAATCCTGGCCAGCCTCAAAGTTTGAAAGTGGTGTAAGGCAACCAGTAGAGTAAGGCATGACTCTCAACCCCCGGTATACCAACCCCTTTTGAAACATCTGATTGAAAGCCCACCAAACTGATTCCATGAAGCTTGGATTGAGCGTTTTATAATCGTTGTCGAAATCGATCCATCTCCCCATTCGCTCAACGGTAGATCTCCATTCCCCCGAGTACCTCATGACAATACTGCGGCACTCAGCGTTGTATTTGTCGATCCCCATACGCATAACATCTTCTCTCCCGGTAATTCCTAGGCGTTTATCGGTCTCGTGCTCGACAGGTAAACCGTGGGTGTCCCAGCCGAATCTTCGAGAAACGTGATGCCCGCTGACATGAGCGTGTCTGGTGACAATGTCCTAGAAATTAGGTCAATGGATATGGGAAGCGCTTTCTGCGATCACGCTATGCACACACCTTGATGGTGCCTGCGAGTAGATGTCCGTAATGAGGTAGTCCAGTTGCAAATGGTGGCCCGTCGTAGAAGGTATATTCTGGCCGACCCTCTGAGAGCTTCAAACTTGTCTGGAACGCGTCAATTTCACGCCAAAATCGAATAACCTTCTCCTCCTCCTTGGGGAAGTCGAAGGGCGTAGATACTGAGAACCGACGGATAAGTGAAAGCTAGACTGTGCGATGATCAGATGCCGTACGCACAATCGTGAGTAGGAAAAGTCATGACTGAGGGAAGGGTTGTGTGCCGCCTACCGGGACCCTTTTGTATTGGCGGTTTATCGATATCTCTTCTTGACTCGACTGAGTCAGGACCTGAGATTCTCTGGCTGTCCACTAATCATGTGACCTGATGCAGGCCATTCCGGCAAAATCACAACTTCAGAGGTCCATTGGTTACAACTTGAAGCTTGAAGGGGAGAGTAGTGGGACTACTCTAAATCATCGATAAACAGGTGAACATCACAAATATTTATTACAATTCAACGGCCCTAACACCACCAATCGAGTACAATCTGCCACATGGCGATCCTGTCGGTAAACATCTAGCACATCGACACCATCGCCAGAACCCGCTGACCAAAAACCCATCGGTTGACGACTTCAGTGCTCCTCGTCATCCCACGGACTGAACTTGGGTTTCCTGCGCGGCAGAGAATTCAACCACGCCATCGACTTTGCGAATGAACTCCCAGAAACCACAGCAACGGGATCCTGGCCGCTGGAGGGGGTCGTGTGTGGAAGGACCGGAGAGGTGTGCAAACTTCCCGGAACATCGCTCAAGCTGGGGATTTTCTCTAGACTTGTGTGAAACCTTCCTGCGCCCAACGCTGCGCGCTCTGCAGGCGACGGCGCAAAGGCTTTAGAAAAGAAAGACGAGTGGGCGACACCCTCGGTTAGACGACGAGAAGGATTGTCGGGTTCCATGGGGGTGGCAAGCCCGGACCTGCTTGGATTCAGCGCGTCAAAGAAAGTAGGGACCGTCGGTTTGAAGGGCGAGTTTGTGTTCGGGAAGCTAAAAGCCTCAGCTTCAGGGTTCAGTTTCTTCTTCTCCTTGACTGAGAACCAACGTCTAGGAGTAAAGGCTACCTCAAGATCCCTCGAGGGATCTACGAGGTTGGGGGTAGAGGAGAACGGATCCAAAGCCGACTGTTGGTGCGGAACAATGGTTCGCAAGGTCGCCCGTTGTTGATCTAAATTCGATTCTTCCCTTAGCCGTAGGTGAAAGTCGGAATCGAAATGACCGACGATCCGCCCATCGCGATATTGGTTGCCCACAGTGGGTCTGAACGGGGAGTCATCGATAAAGCTTGAGGTGGTACCACCCCTTGTTTCGTGTACATCCGCCCCACCGGCCCTCCGCCACGTGGTGGTGGGACGACCAGGTTGGATGATGAATGGATCGCTGTCCGCTTTGAAAGAGCGGGAGAGGTCTAGATCAGGGATTGGCTCGGTGAGGGAATTGATGAGTCCACTGGGGATTAGGAATGTGGATTGTAACATTTCCCCGTCTGTAGTCGTAAGAGAGGTTGGATCATCGAACGGCGCAAAATTCGTTGGAGGGCTAGGGTCCGAAACGAGGAGCCCGGGAATGGGAAGACCCGCAGATGGGGACGCCAACTTCGGGGGAGAATGTTCATTTTGCACATTCTGAGGATCCGATTCAGGAGGTTGATCCAAGGTAAGGATAGAAGAGGTAGGCGAACGTTGAGCGGGAGGCCAGGAGGGATTGCTCTCCTGATCGGGCGGGCCTGCAGAGTGGTTTGTGGGGATTATGAGGTTGCGATCTTGTCCCGATTCCTGCGAAAGTCTGGCTTGGCGTGCTTGCTCGAGAATGGTCTTTAGCCTCTCTCTCCCCTCTATAACCTTATCCTCAAGCTCCTTAGCCCGGGCGGTCAAAGCAGCAATAATATTTTCCGCGACCTTAATCTCGGCCTTCTTCCTCTGCAATTCCTCCTCGAGATGTACTCGTCCTCCCTTCCCGTGAGCGCCATCACAAACGCCACTCGACTGGACGCTTTCCACCCATTCGCGGTCGTCCCCAAGCCTTGACCTCAACTTGGCAATTTCGCTACGAAGGTGTGTGATCTTCCGTGTAGCCTCATCCCTCCTGGTTTCAGCAGACTTGAGCTTCCTCTCTACATCCCTCTTTGTGCTTTCTGCGTTCCTCTTGGAGTCCTCTAGCGACTTTGTTCTAGACTTGAGATCGCTTCTGGTTAACTCCTCCTGGCGCTTTTGCTCTCGATGGGCCTCGAGTTCACGATTTAGTGCTTCGCGTTGATGTGAACTGTGGGCACGGAAGTCGGCGATTTGAGAACGAAGGTCTTGTACTCCAGCGTTTGTAGACGAAATGCGACCCAAGAGATCCAGTATCACGGGAGATTGGTCAGAACTCTTCGAGAGGGACGAAGCCGATGTCGTGATAGGGTTGGAAGTTGGCGGATGGAATGGCTTGGGGACTGGCACGCATGTCGATTGCTGGACATTGTGAAACGGTAGTGAGGCGGTTGCGGGTAGAGGAGGGGGTGTGGTGCTACGAGAGGATAAGACTCTCTGGACTCCTTCAGATAATTCGCTTCTCGAGTTCCGTAGTCTGGGTGGCGAACCACGGGCTTTTTTTGCCTCGAACGACGAGAAGGGCAAAACAGAAACGCCTGAGAAAAGTGAGGACTGGTGGTCCTCGTCGGGACGTCAATTTACACACCGTCATATTCGTTAAGGTTATCGAGAGTCCTGACGTTCAGGACGCCTGCAGAAACGCCTTCTTCATCCTTCGACCCGACAGCCGCATCCACCCACCACGAGTATAAGGACCCGCCTCTCCACCATCCGCCAAAGACGCCAATGAACCATAGGTTTGAGACGGGGGTATCGAGGTCAGATGTCTTGTTATCCGACTCGGTAGGCGACACAACGAGAACGACAGTACAAAGGACCAGGTTGTGGTATATGTGCGAGGGGGTCCGCAGGCTTACAGATGCACGGGTCGCGAAATGGACTTGAGAACGAACGGAATCCAGATGGTGGCCGTCGGCAGTGGAGCGGCGCGAGGAATAGTGCACACCAGATGTATCCAGATCTTGGTCGGAGGAGTCATCGAGACGTGTGAGGTGGCGCCGGAAGGATTGTTCGGTGAGGTAGGCACGGAAAGACGACTCGGAGGGGTTTGTCAAGTAGGCTGAAACGGGAGCGGAGTCAGTAAGGACGATTCCGATTGATCCTCAGCGATTGGGTAGCGAAAGACGATAGGATCATGCAGCGGAAGAAGAGGATATTCAAATGATTGAAAAAAAAGAAAATGTGCGGTACGAAGAGGGTTCGCCAAGAAAAAACGGAACGGATGGACTGACCGAATACGAGAACGGCAACGAAGCAGACGGTAGCATATACCATGGAACGGAAACCTAGGAGAGCATATACGGGGAAAGAAGAGGGAGACTGGGTAAAGCTGGTGACTGAGGTGGACATGAACTACCGGATAGCGGATGAGAACAATCCTCCGGGTTTTCCAACTGGCAGAGGTGGGTGGCCCAGGACAGTGGTTTATGGGGTCGAACAGGGCGTTCGAGAGCGCAGTTTCGAAGCTCTGGAGCGGGTTGAGTTCACTCACACAGCCTACAGTGTAGAGGGAGAGCAAAAGAGAAAGAGAAAATCGAGTGCGAAAACGATCAAGATGGGAGAAAGAGACCTTCGCTCAGTCGCGCCGATCTCCGTCTCACCCGCTGCTATTCCTCTTCAGTGTGTCTGCGACCGCAAAAATTTGCTAGAAATCACACAAAAATTCTTGCTCATATTTCTGTAGCGATGTATGCCTTCGTCCAGAAAGCTCTTCACCAACTCGTTTCCTGGCGCCGCCGGGGACAATTGGAGATCCAACGATGATAATCGTCTGATCATCTTCAATCTGCGTTCGACGGTGACTTCTCGAATCGGCTCGAACGTATGTGGCTGATTTCTGTCGCTTTCGAGTATCGCGCACTGCTCGCCGTCGAGCACCCCGCACCGTTTCTCAACAAACACCCGCAAGGTTTCGACACCTACAAGCCCATACCCCTCATGTTGTATCCAGCTCTCTGCAGGACGACGGCTCCCGCTTTCTCTGGGACGACGGCGTTACTTATACCCCGATTCAGCGATCAAGTCGCGTGAAGCTATCTACAGAAAGAACCTGGAGACCTGCCTTACGTTGGCCGTAAATGTGGCCGACACATCCTTGTATGAAGTCTCGTCCGCCTTCCACAGCGCGTGAGCAGTCAAACCATTTTGCGAGGGCGGAGTCCGTTCTTCACGATCTCTATGATTGCCTCCTTTTGGATATCGCCGAAGCGGGACCAACCCACCTCCTGAGCCGCACACACCAACCGCTTCCTTCTCTGCGTTATTCAATATCGTAGTACTTGCTGGGTGATTTCGCCTCCGAGAGGAATTGCCTCAAGCTCGCTTCATTTCTTTTACTGGGTCCTCAATCCCACGTACGGACGTAACCTCTCCACCTTTGGGCCATCAGTTCCTCACATCCTACAACATTGTCTGTCGCTGGCTCGAGGGCAGGCGCGCGCACATCCACATTCTGGTTCGAGGTACCGGTAACATTCCTTCCAGACTTCTGGACTCATCCCCTCGATGTCGTTGTCTGGGGGTAGTCGGGTACTACGGAGCGGTGGTTTGCTCTAGGAAGTAAAAGGCCACGCGTGACCTTGCAAAACCTCGGCAGCTAATCGAAGGGCTTCTCGGACCTCTACTCATTAACGCACGTTACTTATCTCTTCGGTCTCAAAATGCTGGAGGAGTTGAACGTAACTCCGAGATAAACCATTTACGGCTAGGGAAACGTTATGTACGTGAGAAGATTAACTCGATGTCGACAAGCACCTTCAGGATGCTGTCGTAAGGAGACGAACTGTCGGTTATCTCCAGTAAGAAGTGTGATCGATTGTGCGCGATGTTGACCGATGCGGAATCGGTATCGTTCGAGGTCGATCAGAATCGAGCAAATGGAACTAACGGATGACTGTCGTCGATAGCTTGGATGTTTGTAATAATAACTGTATATACAACACGTATAATAATTGATTCTGGTCGATTCTGGACGGTCGTGGGCGACGATGGTTGACCCATATCGACTGGGGGGGATCCAACACGGCACTCGGTTGAAATCGGTCTGGAACGATTCTAGGTGATTTGGGTCAATTCCTATCAATCTACAGCGATTTTTATAGATTACAGGGATGGCTAATAACGCAGTCAAATCCGTATACAAAGACCCATCACATACGTTCTTCCCTGCATCGCCGAGGCTCTTCCAGTAAGCATCGAATTTGTTTTGGACCCACTGCGCGGTACAAACGCTTCACAGCAATATTTCCTGTATACATATTCCACGTTATTAGTGGGAATTATGTCGAAAAAAAGACTAGTATGCATACTTGTAAGGGACCGGGTCCAGTTAATGTTGTGACTGTTCGAGAGGGCATCGAGAAGTCCGGTGCGGAAAAATCGGCCAGGTTATTCGGAATCGCATCGATACGGGTGAACACTTCCCCCTTCGATGCGACTTCCACCGTTCTTAGCACGAGTACCTAGACAGCAAAACATTCATCCTGTCATCAAAGCGGGTCAAGTGGTAGGGGTGACTTACCCACTGTCATCCTCCCTGATGGCCCCCTGCGTACGAGATGGGGATCTTATCAGCGAGCACTGGGTCTGGCGTCGTCGCCTCGAAAGTGGTGGTGCGGTAGCGGGCTGGGGGGCAATGGTGGCAGTTGGAGTGCAAGGGGACTTGGGGAAGAAAAGCGAGTGGTTCGGTTTATGTGTGAGGGTTACGATGACGTAGTTGTCTCGGAGACCCGCCCGATTCTGCCGGGATGAGGTTGGACTTAATGTGCCTCAGACCAAATCTCAGTCATTTGGCGTCGTTCCCAAAGCCAGCCTGATCCTTCTGCTGGCCATGTAGAGGTATTTCTGGGTACAATATTCTCGTTTCTAAAGTTAACTATATCTGACAATTGCACCGGTGGCCACCGGCTATGTATTGCCTTCAGGCCAATGTAAAGATGACATTGAGCTGCGAGCACGATGAACTCGAAAATAATCAGAGTGGGACGGTATTTTTACGATTACATTGAAAGCGCATGGGTACCCCAGAAACCGAAGGAGTGGAATTTGGACTTGTATTAGTTGTAACTTTTTTTCTTTGGCGGCGATATCAATGAGATCGCGCTAGGTTCAAAATTTTATGAAGTCTATTATGTTGAAACTTCCTAGACGCCTCTATCGCTACCTGAAACATAAATCGAAGAGAGATAAACGATAATAACAAATCATGGGATCGTCCCGAATCGCTCAGGGTGGATTTCATCGTCCTGGATCGCTGTTGGTTGATCCCGGTCAAACGGACTTTTTACTGGGGGTTATCCTCCAGCTGGTCATTACTTCCGCTGCTACCCCGCCTTACCCACGTCCAGGTCTTTCACCGGAAGACGGGCCCTCTATGGACACATTTCTCCGCGTTTATATCAAAAGATCGTATAACGGCGCTGGTCTCGGGCAACGCACCCTCCGTCCTCCAGTAGGGATCAGTGCGAGGGAGACAACCGGTAGATACTTCCATGCGACACCACGAGACTCATGATCGCAACTCATAATCAGACTCCGAGGAGATTGTCGCATAACTTGCATCGTGAAGAACGGGGGGGGAGCGTGGTAAGCGGTAAACACTGCCGATGATGTTTTTTTGCCAAGCCATCTGAAGTATCGCAGTCGAGCCGATCGAATGTTATTTGTATAAAATCATAGTTAACGACCGGGAGATAAGAGTTCAAAACGATGAAACCAATTCTGATATGGGGAGAGGAGACGAGGAAAAAGAAGAAAAGTGTAAGGAGTGTGGAGGATGATGTTTCAACGACGACAAAGCGAAGCTAAGACACAGCTTTTAAGAGGACAACGGAATTGAAACGATAGGAAAGCGAAACCACCAGCTTATGTGCAACGAGGATAAAAGGTAAGAGGAGTCGTGAAATGGATGCTTGCTAGGTACTATGTATATGAACAACACATGGGGAGAGGAAGAAAATCGGCGCGCAAGCCTAGAAAGGGTATCAGGAAACTGGAGCTAGTCGATAAGAAACGAGAAGACCGGAAAACTATGAGAGTTGGAGAGCTGACTGGATGATGGTCGTATATACCGGGGTCAGAGACAGTATGAAAGAACATGGAATGAAATCGCAGAACAGAAGAGCGATCCATTCATGAAGAGACGTAAGGATGGATGGATGTGGGTAGGTGTGCAATGTTGGACAACAGGGACAAAGGAGGGAGAGGCCGTATGAGTGAGCGGGGAAGGCGGCGTTGAGTTATCGGGGACGTTAGTTAAGACAGCCTGCGGCCACATAATTGACGCTTGTGACCATAACAGGACCGGGATAACACGGACAAACACGAACCCCTCTATACACAAGGGAACTATAATCCACCATCCAAAACAGCTCTGACGTCATCTACAGTCCTCAGATCGGTTAGAAACGGGCAAAGGTCTGTCAGCTCGGTGTCGTGGGGGTCATTGAACCAAGAAGAGACTGGCACGGCATTGTTAGGGTGGAAGATGTAGGAAGCTGGGGAGTTATCAAGGATGATGGTATCCGACATTGGCCGACCAAGTTGTGACAAATCCTGAGGGTAGGAGGATCTTAGTTCGTAGAAATGACAGCATGGTAAAAACGGAACCGACCTTGACATAATTTCCCTTGTGGTTGTAGCAACTTTCTCGGAACAATCGGTGAGACACCACCCGGTGTATGTCGAGCTTATCGAGAACCGGATCTGCATACTATTAGGAGGTTAACATCATACCGGACATGGCTTTGGGACAATACAAGATGACCTTACCTTGCTCAAACTCGCGGTAAAAACTACAATCTCATACAGTTCTCCCATCTTCTTGAGGAAATTATCGACACCAGGGCGTTTGATAACGTAAACATTATGCCAGTGGTATTCAATCTCTACCGGAACGACGTAGTCCGCGTGCTGGATGGACTGTGCAGGACGTGAGTTTATTTAAAGATTGGACGGGCATGGAAACGGACCTTGAAACTACTATGGAGCAATGTCTCATCGAGATCGAGGACGAGACATTTACGGCCGGCATGTTGAGGGGCGAGGGGAGGTAACAGGGGACGTGGGACGCCATCCTGGGTTGCTGGGGTGAGACGTAAATATGCGCGAAGGAGATGTATTACTCACAGGTCCAATCGGGATACCCACTCCACCGTTCATGATTAGCCGCTCCTCTTCGTCCTCTAGATCATCGATAACGTTCAACTCGTCCATGTCGTCTTCCTCTGTGAAAGTCGTCGTAGCATCAGACTCATCACCAGAGTCTTGTGAGTGCGTACGGGTGTGCACAATATTATCTCCTTTGGACCCTGGTGGCTGAACAGCCCCCGAAGTCACGCCCTCCGTCTCCGCAACATGCAACAAAGTCTTGGAAGGTGCCGAGGTGACGGCTAGGTCATCGGGGACCGCGAGATCAACCGGATTCGCGTCCCTGGGTGGTTGTAGGAGGGTATCGGACGGGGGAATGGGTTGTGGGGAAACCATCGTTGATGAGGTAGAAGGGACACTGGTTTGGTGGGAAGACTGTGCAGGTTCAGTGGTGCGGCCATCTTGCACTGGGACTGAGGACTCTCCAACGGTGCCGACGGACTTGTGTTTCTCCCCGAGAGCTGGAACGCTCACAGTTGGTTGGGCATCACCCGGGAGTTCGATATCATGTGTACGGCTCGAAGGGGTAACACATGGAAGGAGGACTCGAACAAGTTTGTTCAGGAATGACTGCTTGA
>Ga0307514_10002911_pt1 | contig 17046 bp, 16 predicted proteins | sample 16_EM_MG_FD_203088 | JGI IMG/M metagenome (GOLD analysis project Ga0307514, IMG submission 203088) | Populus trichocarpa ectomycorrhiza microbial communities from riparian zone in the Pacific Northwest, United States - 16_EM | ecosystem: Host-associated > Plants > Roots > Unclassified | place...
CTTTCCAACAAAAAAAAGAATCGGTGCATTTGGACTTCTAGAACTCGAGATATGGGCTGAACACTGAACAGTGTCTGAGCTGCATGACAGATTTCGACTTCTCCATTGTTGCTAAGATTTAGACTTCCAAACAGCATAATTGAGTCTTTCACTCCCATGAATGTTTTAGGCTTATGTCTTAGCTTTCTAGCCATATAAACCAAATTGAAATCCAAGATCTATAGCTTCAGATATGACCCAATGACTTAACAGTGTTCCAGTTTGGACTGAACCAACATCTCTTTTCTAAGCTTAACCCTCTCTTTGTCTTCTCAATTTCAGTAGTTAAACTCATCAATCAATCCTTTGATTTATGTGATAGGCCTGCATTTAAGATGAACATTTACCATAAATTAAAGGTATCTTATAGTATCAGACTTGTTATTATAAAACATGCTTTAGTTGTGGAGTTATTGATGTTTTAAGTGTAAAATGATGATATAAAACTTTTATAAAAATGCACTTTTAAGTACTAATCAAGCAACAATAGAGGGAACCCTTCTGTCCTTTCCTCATTTTCTAAAGTAGCAGCCACCGACATTCGCTGCACCTTGCATGTCCAACAATAGCCTTCTTTTTGGTCCAACACTTAGAGCAACACTAGTATCGCAGTGCAGCAACAATAAATAGCATAGGCAAACTTCATCGTGCTCCTCTCGTCCTCCATTAAGGCAACATTTGGAAACCCTCCTTCACACCACCAACGTTGTCTCCACCATGAACAACAAGCTGGATTGTCAACTGTGAGCAGGGTTTGACTGTCTCCCTCCTCGCCTCCTGCAATAGCTGTGCTCGGGAAGTCCTTTTTCATTACCTGTAACAATTTAATTACATTGTTAATGTTTCATGCATACATGAATTATTCACGCATGCATGCAACAGTTGGAGACTCGATTACTGGCTTGGGCTAGTAATGGGGTTGGGCCTGCTGGATCCAGCCTTACCCGTACGGGTGGGCTCGATCCATCCCCAAAACAAAATAGTTACTTAAAATTTAAATTCAAATTTTATGGATTTATTTACTAGCACCAAAGTCAGGAATACCGTACTTTTTTTTGTTACACAATATTTACCAACGCTAGAATTAGAAATATTCGTAGGCGAATATTCACTAATACCAGAGTCAGGAATATTATAGGAAGACCAAAAGAATGAAGCAAAAACAAAACTCTTAGCAATTTAGACAAAACCAGCAATGCAGCTTATCTTAGGTAGGACGCTTAAAGGGTAATAATATCTCCCCTTTCGCGTAACTAGTCTCGTACCATAAAATCTCTGTTGACTAGTTAGGGTTTCTAGTGACCATAATACTAGGTGGCGACTCCTTAAACTGAACATTTCCACCCAAAGAACAAGATGTCAAATATGTTTTCCATTTCCAACAAGAATTTTTTTTAATTGGTCGCCGCGATGTCCGGGTGTAACAAAATGATGATTTCTCTAAGAACTTTTAGACTAAGCTTTGCCTTTTGTTTGTCAATTGCTATAATATTTGTTCTATTTTGTTTATATTGTTATCGCTTTTTATTGCTTTAGCGCACATCTCTAGTGTCATGCATCCCTATTGTTTTTAGCTTTGATTTTGATTAATGCATAGAATGTCAATTTTTTTCTTTTTTTGATCTTGTTTAGAGTTATCTATTATTGTTGTCAGATGTTTAGAATATGCTTCAATGTTTAGATTAAATGAAAAAAATGATTTGGAAATCTGGCCGTAGGATTATTGATGTTTTTTTTTTGTTAGTGTGTGTTCTTGGTTCCTAGACATGGTTTGGGTTCCAAATGCTTAAAGAGTTAGTTTTGAATCGAAATTTGATGTTTTTGTAGGCTATTTCTAGTTGGCAGTTTTAAAGTTTGGGACCTCTTGCATGATTTTGATGTTATTTGTTAATTGTTTTATTCAAACATGTTTAGTTATGGTTGTGTACCTTGTTAGAATGAAAAAAACATGTTTTAGAAGTAAAAAATGCTAGTTTTGGAGGCCTAACATTGTGCTAGGTTTCTGGCCTATTTCTGGGTGACTAGGTAGTGTTCTTAGGAAGAACATTGTCTTAGCTCGATTTGAACTAGTTTTTATTCAATTCTTTCCACAAAATCCTTTGTGCCACTTTATTAGTCAATAATCCAGGGTTTATTTGTATCAATAACATGTTTTCAGTAGGTTTTAATCCTAGAATTTTGATTTTAAGCTGAAAATAGAATCATGATTTTTTAGTGATAATTGAAGTGCATGAATGCTATATTATTGATCATTTCATGATTTCCAACATGTTTGTGTCTTTGGTTTGTACATATCTAGTTTGATTTGAAATCTATGTTGCGAGATTCATGTTAAATGTTATTTAGTGTTTTTCTAAGTTTTGATCTGTTTTGATAAACATTTTTGAGTTTTTGTGTTTTTTTTTTTTTAAATTTGATTTCGTTTTGGATTTTGGTATAGGTTTTGGTTTGTTTTTTGGGTCAAACCAGTGAACATTGGTTCGGTTTATGGTCGAACCAAAAGTTTTGGGTCAACCCGGTCGGGTCAAAATTTTAGACCCTGGTTGGCTGGCAATGATTTTGCTAAATGTTTTTTTTTCTTAAGCGTGTGTTTGACAAACACTCATTAAACTTGTTTTGATTGCTAGTAATCCATTTTTATTCATAAAAAAAAAGAGATTTTTTTTAGCGTTGTCTTAGAATTGTTTTTTGTATTTCTTTGCTTTTTGTGGAGTTGACAACAGGTTTGTAAACTTTCTTAAAGATTTAGCCACCATTTCAATAATTCTAATTGTTTTTTCTTCTGAAAATTAATAGTCAACATTATAGTATAATTGTTGAACTTACAAGTAAGCTGGTATTTAGATATTAAAAGTTAACTAGGAAGTTCTCTAAATTTTTTGAATATTCACCAATTTTAATCAGGAGTATTTTTCACACAATATTCAAGTTGTGGAAAATTCCTTCACCTTTCAGGATAGGTGAAATTTGTTAGGGCACCTACATAGATTATTTCTATAAGGATTTATCTAGGCATACGAGCCCATAAAAAATTCGACATGCCAGTTTTGTTCATGAGCGTAAATCTTTATTCTGAGTCATAGATGGACTATCGGCTAGGAACTCATCAACACCTTTAAACCATGTTCAGACCACACAATGCAGCTTATCTCAAGTAAGATGCACTAAGGGTGCTAATACCTTCCCTAGCCACAATCAATCCCTTACCTTGAAATTTCTAGTAAGACCAGTTCATCCGGGTCTCCTAATGACCCTAAACCAAACAACTAGGTGATGACTCATTAACCCCGATGTTCCGCCATACCGGGCATGCACATGCGACAAAGTGCATATAGAAGCATCTCATGCTAGTCTTTGTAGGTGACTATCATCTTTTAGATGATCTTCTTGAGATTTTTATTGGCTACCTTAACAACACCATTCATCTTGGGTCTATAAGGAGAAGAATTAAGGTGTTTAATCTTCCACTTAGTGCAGAGCTTAGCAATCAGCTTCCCATTAAAGTTCTGAGCATTGTCAGTTATCATTGTTGCCGGCAAGGCATAACAAAAAAACATATCTTTCTCAATGAATCTCTTGACTATTGTTTGTGTCACAAGTGCAAGAGTAGGCATGTACCCATTTAATGAAGCAGTCGATGGCCACCAAGATGAACCTATGTCCGTTGCTAGCCTTTAGGTTGGTTGGTCATATGACATCCATTCCCCACATATCAAAAGGCCAAAGTGAGGTCATATTAAACAGTGATGTTAGAGGTGGATTTAATTTGTCACCATGTATCTGACACTTGTGGTATTTTCTTATATAATCTGCATAGTCCCTTTCCATGGTCAACCAAAAGTATCCAAATCTTTACATTTGCCTTGCCATTGTATGCCCATTAGCATGTGTGGCACAGATTCCCACGTGGACTTCCTGTAATACTTGCCTAGCCTCATTCTCATTCAAACACCTGAGCAAAGTCCCATAAAAAAACCTTATATACAAGATTTCATTATCCAAGTAATAATCCATTGTTATCCTCCTTAAAGTCTTTTCATCCATCTTGGAGGCTCCCGAAGGGTATTCCCAGTATTGCATAAATCGTTTGATGTCACTATACCTTGATTTCCTATCTAGTTACTCTTTAAATATGCAACAGTGAGCTTGGAGATTTATGACTTTGATGCTTATTGGTTAGATCTTACCCCCAATATTGATTTGTGTCATCGAAGCTAAAGTGGCTAGGGCATCAGCAAACTGATTATCATCTCGGCTCATATGAATGAATTTTATTTCTTCAAATTCATTAGCTTACTTTGAGAGATAATCTTGACATGCCTTAGTTTCTCATCCTTATTTTTCCATTCCCCTTTCACTTGATATATGATTAGTAGAGAATCACTATAAACATCAAGCTTTTTAACTTTCAGCTATAAAGCAGATTCTAAGCTGATGATGCAAGCTTCGTATTCAATTGTGTTATTGGTGCATTCAAGTTGTAACCTTACTAAAATAGGATACTATTTCTTTTCTAGGAAAATTATCACTGCTCTAGCCCCAATCCCTTATACATTTACATCTCCATCAAAATATATGGTTCATCAGTCATTCACACCACTATTATTCTTAACCTTTAATACATTGTAAATCCCTAGTAAATAAATAAATAAATCTGGATTAAATAGGGTAACTATTAATTAAAAAATAATAAATTAGAGAGAAAATCTTATGAATTGGGATGAACATTTTTAGGAGATTAATTTAAAATTTAGAGAAGTTAAAGTAATAACATAGAATGTGAAATATTAGTTAACGATAAATCATGAAAACTTCCTAACTAGGTAAAACTAGTAATTTGAAGGAGGAATTTTTTGTAAATTGGGTGATATTATGTGTAAAATAGAAGGAAATGTCAAATAAATCAATGTATGACCCTTTACGCAAGAAATGGCGAATTTCAGTATTACATGCGCACAATCATGCTATTGCGATTGAAAATGGTAAAAAACATAAAGAAATATTTTATGATAATTATGTATAGAAATATTCAGAGAATTAGTCTAAGACCCAAGATGATTTAAGTAAATTATATGGTATGCGAAATTTAGATTTTTGACGTGAAATTTTCAATTGTTCAATTTTACAATATTGAACATATCTCTCAATCTGACTGTTAGATAGGGCTGAAATTTTACATGGAGTCTTAAGACATACTGTTTTATCTTGGGGTAAAATGTAAGGTCAATCAGAGTTCAGGAAGGTTTTAAAAATAAAGACACAATATCGGGTCAGTGTAATAAATTGAAATTTAGGGGGGATAAGTTGGAGTATAATAGTAATTAACCTATAAAACCTAATATAACCATGCTTGCTGCTACTTTTCATGTGGAACAATAGATAAAAGAAACGAAGAGGCTTCTTTCTTGCCTCTCTTCAAAAATCATTTGAGAAATCTTTCTAAATTGTGAGATTGAAGCTTACAAATAGGTTTGTAAGGAGAGAAACACATTAAGGCTGAAATTAAGAAGCTTGGTTGGAAGAGAGGACCTTGAGGGACAAGTATGGATGATGAAGAGGAAGAACAATTGAAAAATAAATTGGCAAGACTCTTCAATTTGAACTCGAAAATTTTGATAAAAATATTCTTCCTTAGTTTTCTCCTTGATTTCATAGTTAGTAAAGGATAATTGAAAAACTCTTAATGTTGTGATTCTAGGGTTCTTGAAAATGTGTATGAAATGAGAGTTTCTTTGAACATAAAGTAATAATAATGGATGTTGTGATGCATAAAAACACTTAGTGTGCTTGTCAAATTTATGTCTCATGTAATTAAAATTTTGACAATCTTACTAGCCAACGTCTAATCGAAAATACAACTTGAAAACAATGTAATTTGGATTAGTGTCTTTATAAACATTGTCGATATGGATGTTTTCTTTTACATGGAATAAGTCTTGATGTATTTGGAGTTGTATAACTCCAGATATGATTAAAAAAAAAACTTATTAAAGGTCCAGATCGACATAGTACTGGACAGATTTTCGGTGCTACTATAATTGTTAATTTGAGCCTTAAAACTATGTAATTTGGAGTTGGTGTCTGTACAACAGTTGTAGGTATAGATATTATCTTTCAACTGGAACTAGTATCGACTTATTTAGAGTTGTATAACTCCAGATATGAGAGAAACATTGAGTAAAGGTCTAGACCGACATAGTACTAGACAAATTTCTTATGCTACTGTAATGAGTGAGTTTAGACATGTAGATTGCAAATCTGGGTGTTATGTCCTTCATGAAAGTTGTATCCCTATGTATTATCTTTCTATAGAGATAAACCACGCTTGAAAAAGAGTTCTGAAACTTTAGTTACGATTAAAACACCAAACAGTGTTCGGGGTTGGGTGGACTAAATCAGCTAGGACTAATCAAGCTTTAATCTTTACTTGGAATTTATTGTTGATTAAAGGTTCTAACACTTGGAATGATGTAGTAAAAAAAATTGATGAAATGAACACTTAATGTTAATACCTATGTTTCGGCCTATAGAAATTTAGATGAGAGAATCCTTGAGAATGTATATGTTGAACTTGATTGGGTACTACTTGACAATATTATGATGAACTTGATGAGGTTATGGAAAACAATATCATCCTTGAACATGTTTAGTAGTACTTTGTAATTGGAATGCGAAAAACACCTTATGTCACATGATAATGAATGAGAATTTGATGTTGCCACATGAAGAACATAAAAATATGTTTGTTAAGGGAATGACATAGGCTTCGACCACCTTAAGAGAGGATAGCAAAGAAAGACCCTCATGAAGATAGTAATAAGTGATGGTTCCTCTTTAAAAATGCTTAATGAATGTGTAATATTGTCATGTAATATAAACATTACATGTTTCCCTTTCTTCATAAACTTTGGAAGTGAATTTAGTTGTGGTCTATGTCCAAAACTAGGTTGAAGTATGGTCATTAGGAGAAAAACATGGTATTGACCATATACGTGAATTTAGGAAAAAGAAATGTTAGAATGACTTAGTTTTCATTGAAGATTTTCAATGTCAAAATACCTTAGTTTTTCGTTGATGATTTTCAGTGTCAGAATGACATAGTTTTCATTGACGATTTTCATTGTTAGAATGACTTAGTTTTTGCTCACGATTTTCAGTGTCGAAATGACTCAGTTTTGTTGACAATTTCAGTGTTATAATGATATAATTTATGTAGATGGCCTTCATCAAAATTAGGGATGAATGTCTTGTTACAATATTATCATTGTACAATTATACAAACATGAGAGATGTTTAAATGAATGTATGTGTGTTCTAGTATATGTGTAGAAATGGTCTTTGACATTACCTAAATAAAAATGTACTAAGTAATGGTCATTTTGTGTATCAAGAGGTGTGACCGGGATTGGATCTTTTACCGGGCGAGGACACACTACGAGAGGGACAGGTAGGTGGTTTCCACTTTTAACTAATTATTATTAAATCCTCAAATTATTTATACGTAATGTTGCTACCTGATTTTAATAGATTAAAATTACTTATGAAACACAATGAATAATGATGTGATTAGTTTTGGCTAATGATATTCATATTGGATAACCGAGATTAAATGATGTGATTAGCTTTGGCTAATGGTATCCATATTGGATAACCAGAATTCATTGATAAGATTAGCTTCGGTGAATGATATCCATATTGGATAACCAGGAATGATTCATGAGATTAGCTTCAGCTAATGGTATCCATGTTGGATGATTGGGAATGAATGATAAGCTTAGTTTTGGCTAATGGCATCCATATTGGATAACCGAGAATAAGCATTAAAGATTAACTTTAGCTAATGATATCCATGTTGGATGGCCGGGAGTAAAAGATGAGGTTAACTCTGGTTAATGGGGTCCATACTAGGATTACCGGTAATAAGTATTATGAACCATCTCATTTGAAAGCGTTTACTAATATGATGAAATAAAGAGTATGATGTGTTAATCACAATCGAAATTAATGTTTAAGAAACCATATACAAAATTGATCATAGTTAGGAATGAATAGTTATGCATAAAAGAATTCTATATGTACAAGGATTCTTAGACTATAATACATGTCATCAGTTATTTGTTAAACATAGCTCAAATAAAATAATGCGGCATAAGGTTGTGTAAAGATGTGGAGTAGAATATTACAGATAGACTCGGTAAAAAGATATTAATAACCGAATTTGTTGGCAGTCAAATGGGTTTACCATAATTATTGGCATCCGCGAGGGGATGACCGGATTATACTCAGTGTCCATAGTATTGGCGACTAATGATGGGATAAGAATGATACTTAGTGGTTGCAGTGTCGATGACTAAGGATAACAAATGAACAATATTTAATGTTTGTAATATCTGTGACTAAAGACATGACATAAATTGATAGTTGATGATTAATTACCAATATCTATGAATATGACAACTTTTAATGTTTAGTTGCCCAAAAGAACAATGACCAAGGAAGAAAAGTACGATTTGGTTAATTATAAGATGATGATGTAGGTTCTCTTTTCCCTATATTTCTATTTAAATTGACAAGTTCTTTAAATTAGATCATGGGCAACAAAGGTTACTTCCTAATTGTCCCTAATAAAAAGGGAATTCATATGGTCATCTTTGTTTTGAATGGAGACCATTGTGTTGTTGTTTTTAAATAATGGGAATCATTATTTAAGACGTATGTATAATGGAAACTATTGTGTAAGACCATTAATTGATGCTTAAAAATGGATTTGAGATGGGGGGTTGATTGGCAACTTAAAACATAATATTGTTTAATGTACTATTAAGTCAAAGCAAATGTTAATGGGGTGATAATGTAACAAACGGTTGTGACACCTAGAAAATACAAAATATGGTAATGTCACAAACAAATTATGTTAAGCAGTTATAGTGATGAGTAAACATAAGATTAATACATGTGGTTACTTCAAGGATTGTACCCAAGGAAATTGATAACTAAGGAAATGAAATATTAATCATTGATTGGGGAATCAAAAATTAAGAAAATGAGTTACTACATGGTGATGTATAGTCGGCAACCTTAGATTTGAATGTATTATGTAATTCATCATAAAGGCAATGTCGAAAGTGATAAATATGAACTTAGACGTCATTATACTATGAATACTTAAAATTGTGTTAATAACTTCACCATGAAATGTACTAAATCGTATAATTGTATTTCTAGCATTTAGTTATTGCATCTCTTTTATTATGTATGTGTGTGTGTGTGTTCATCACACGTATGTTTTAAGTAAATGGAAAATGGAAAGAATATAAGATGAATTGTGAGAAGCGATGTGGAAGAATCAAATGGAGAAACAATTGAACTGGTGGGTGGTCAAAGGCTACTGCGTGTATATAATAGAGTTATTTGATATTGTGTTACCAAGAAGGATAAGAAAAGAATTAAGGAAATGTATAAGTTATAAGGGAAACTCTGCTGTAAATTTGGTAAACCAAAGAATCAATACTGGGATGTATTGTTAGACAGATTGCAATACACACACACACACACCCCATTATACTCAAACATGATGATTAGAAATATGGAATTTACATGGAAATTTCAGGTAAATACATCCTCATCGGGAAGGTCAAAATTTAGCATTATCTGCTAAATGGTCAGGAATTATGCTCCCTTTTACATCCTTCCTTGTTATATAGACAATATCGTATTCCGCCAACAACACTTTCCACCTTACTATTCTACTTGACAAATAGGGCTTTTCACATATGTATTTGAGTGGATCCAGTTATAAGATCAATCAGGTCGTGTAATACAACATATACTACCTGAATCTTTTTGCACTCTAAATCAATGCACAACATAGCCTTTTATTATAGTATATTGGGATTCATAATCATTGAACTTATTGATCAAGTAGTAAATGGTTTGTTCTTTCCTCCCGATTCATCATGTTAGCCTAGCACAAATCCTATGGTTGTTTCTGTCACCGTCAAGTATAAAATCAAAGGTCTTCCTGATATAAGGGGTATTATCAGCGACAAGTTTTGTAAATATCTCTTAATCTTGTCAAATGCTTCTTGGAAATCATTAACCCATACCCCGAGATTTTTCTTTCTAATCAGTTAGAATATGAGCTCACATGTCATCGTAACTTGGGATATGAATCGGGTTATATAATTCAAGTGGCCAAGAAAACTTCTCACTTCCTTCTCTATCTTAGGTGTTAGCATATCTTGGATTACCTTTACTTTGTTTGAATCAACTTTTATTCCTCAACTACTCACTACGAGGCCCAACAGGTTTCTTTTTTTTTTTACCTTGAATGAACACTTTGTGGGATTCGATTTTCATTGGAATTTTCACAACCTTTCGAGCAATCTCCTTAATACTTGCACATAATCTTTTTTTTTTATTTGGTAAGTATGACCTCTACTTCTTTGTGCATCATATCATTGAATAAGGTGATCATTGTCCTTTGATAAGTGGCTCATACATTCTTCAATCCATATGGCATTACCTTGTAACAGAAGGTTTCCTAATATGTGAAAAAGGTAGTTTTCTCTTTGTTTTCCTTGGTCAACCTGATTTGATTATATCCCGATAACTCATCGATGAATGAGTACATGGTACTCTTCGTAGCATTGTTGACTAAGACGTTTATATGGGGTAGAGGAAAGTCATCCTTTGAGCTTGCCTTGTTCAGATCTTTATAATCCATGCTTGCCCTTATCTTTCCATCTTTCCTGGAAACAACAACTATATTAGCCACCCATTAAGGATAATAGACCACATCTAGGAATCATGCATCTCAATGCTTCTATATTTTTACTTTCACCTTAAGCAACACATCTAGACACATTCTCTTCCATCAAGGGAATATGATGTACCACGATGTGAATATCCAATCCATGCATGTTTGTGTAAGTCCAAGGAAATACATCTGTATACTCTTGCAACAAAGCGACCAAACCATCCCTTTCCTCAATTGTAATAAATGTACCAATCTTAAAATTTTTCTTATCTTGTTTGGTATCCAAATTTATTACTTCTAATTCTTTATTAGTGGGTTTCCAAGTTTTCTCAGATTTTTTTTACTAACCTAGTAAACTTTTTTATGTTCTCTTCTTCCCAATTTTCACCACCCATTACGATTATGTTATCAATGTTTGGTCAATTATTCTTAGTTTAATGGGTTTGTGGATTGGTGGAAGATTCACTTTTAGGATTCCTGAAAACGTAAGGAGTGCTCGTGTAAGTGTGTCATTTGTATGAAAAAATAAAAGAAAACGAGGACATTTTAGACACAAGAAATGCATGGTCTCATTAAAATAAGAAGGCTCATTGATAAAGAAAGTCTTATGGTATCATTTGCCAAATTGCCGTCAAAACTAGAAACATGTAGAAACAACAAAACACAAAAAGACAAAACACCTCAAAAAGCATGGTTAAACATGAATAATTACTTTTTTTAACACAACTAAAACAAGCTCTATTTTTCAATTCTGGTATGATTCCCTACTAGCCAACATCCTGACAAAGGCTTTTGCTGGGATTTCATTGACGGTGTGAATAGACAGCTGCGATAGGATCTCGTCTTCTGTTTTGACCTTAATTTTATCATATGTTCCTCATTTTCACATTCTAACACGGTAATGTGAAGGTCTGTTATGCTAGATCTTATCACCTTTGTAGGTCTTAGGAAGGTCATTTGGAGTGGCGAGATGATAAGCTCTTCCTTATCTGACTCATTTCCTTCAATTTATGTCATTATTGCTTCCCTTTTGATCCTGGCGACCCGCATGTAGTCGTCTTTTATAGGCTTATATCCAAGCTCAAATCTCTTATAAACACATTTTAATTTCTTCACATTGACTTGCTCTGACATCTTAGTGTCAGGATTAAACTGAAAGGGAATTTCATGTTTAAGGAAGCAATTAGTAGTCATCCTTGCTACTTCCAAAATTTTCAGCCTTCTCAACACTGTAACCTGTGGAACCCACTCAATGTTCATGATCTCAAAAGTGTGAATGTTCTTATCCCTATAATCTTCAACCTTAATAGATAATACACTTGTATTCTTTATCATGGAAACTATTTCTTTGACCTGGACAATTACCAACATCTCATTCATAATATATTTTAAGCATTGATGCAAGGAGGTAACCACTCCAGCCACATGGATCTATGATCTTCCTAATAATATACTGTAGAAAGGATGAATATCCATTACTTGTAGCGTCACCAAAAACACTTGTGACCCTACATAAAGCTCCATTTCTAAGGTCTCAATTATTTGTTTTTGTGAGCCATCATATGTTCTTGCCATTATGGTATATGGTCTTATATGTGACTCATCGACGAACATCTCCCTCAACATGTGTCTTAACAGCATGTTTAATGTCAAACCATTGTCAATCAGTACTTTTCCTATTATGACATCTTTGCATTGCATTGTGATGTACTTTGGTCTGTTATTCCTAGTACCATCAAAATCCAACTCATCTTTAGTGAAGTACAGATAATTTAAAGCCTGGATTCTCCTTACTAGGTGTTTCATGGTTTTTTGGTTGATATCTTGAGGCACATACACCTCGTTCAACACCTTTTGCAGAGCTTTTCTAAGTGGTTTGAAGCTCAAAAGTAATAACGACATTGATATTCTAATAGGAGTCTTATTAAACTACTTAACAAAACTATAATCACTATATTTTATCAACTTTAGGAACTCATTGGTATTTTTCTTGGTGAAGGTTTTGTTCACTTTTTTGTCAGATCAATTATTTCTTTTCCTTTCATCTTCCTTTGTTTCTCGAGCTCTTCTGAGGTAAAGCATTTTCCGCTACAGGTCAAGCCTCTGACTTCTGTTTGGAAAACATGCGATGATTGCATTCTCTCAAAGGATTACCTATAGTTATATGGTAAGGCATTGTAGTTTCCTTTACCTACCACTGTTGATTTAGATAAAAATCAATTTGGACAGTCCGTCTACAATGAATTGCACCTAGTAGACTTTCTTGTTTCTGCTAGGTTCATCTACCACGAACATTTCTTTATTTATTACACCATCAGTTCTAAGAGTTCCTTGAGTCAATATTTGTATTACCTCATTGTGGAAGCCTTCATATTAGTTGATCACATGGCCTTTCTCACGATGATACCTATAGAAATTCCTTCTTGTTGACACTTCTTCATAACTACCCTTCTTGTATCGAGCTTCTACCAGCATTTTGTAAACCCTATTTAGTGACACATTTAAGCTCCTTGGGTCTTTCATCGCTAATGCATTTACTAATCCACTACTTATGACATGATTAGATAGAGGATTTATATTTATATTTGGGGCCTCATCAAATGTTATCCACCCAAGTTGGGTTAACTACATGAGCTTTTTCTTAAAGGCATTATAGGTAATGATGGTGTGTCCAGTGACACCAACGTGATGCTTAGAGGTGAGTTTTTATTTGTTCCAATTAGGATTGGGTAGCTACAGTGGCGTGAGTGGTACTAGAGCTAGTTATCCAATGCTCAATAGTTTTTGGTACATCTCATACTATGACAGTGGGGTAGTTGTTCTTAGGTTCTTTAGCAAAAACATTTGTGGTTTTCAGCTTAGTTGATGGCTTGGTTACTTGGGTTTCATGTTTTTTTATAGGAAAAGATGAGTTGAAATTATTGTTGGCAATCTGGGATGAAAAGTTTAGAGGATTGTAGTTTTGGAAATGGTTTCTTTTTCCTCTTTAGCGACCCTCAATATGATCAACATCTTTCCTCTTCCCATAAAACCCTTTTTCTCAGTGAGCGCAGAGATTTTACCACTCCTTATCCCTTGCTTTATATGCTTGTTCATGGCTACAATGTTAGTAAATTGTTGCGCTGAACTACCCATCACATGCTCTAGTATGACACCTTGAATGTATTTGCAAATAAGGTGATCATATCCCTATCTAGAAGTGGTAGATGTACCTATACAACTAAGTCCCTCCATCATTAAGCATACTCTCTCATGGTCTCTTTGTCTCTTTTCTCTAGAAGAGACAAACTTGATCTATCAATGATGATATCCATATTGTACTTCTACTGTTTGATAAAAGCATCCACAAGGTCTTTCTATTGTTTGATCTTTATGTTATCTAGTCTCGTATACTAGCTTAGTGCTGCCCTACTCAAATTATCCTGAAAGAAATGCTTCAATAATTTCTCATCATGCACTACTTTAGTTATCTTATTGCAATAAAAATTGAGGTGAGTGACAAGACTAGTTCTGGTGTACTTTATAAACTTAGGTACATAGAACTTCTTTGGTACTACCAAGTTTGAGACTAGACATATTTCAGCAGCCTGTACAGGGTCATACATGTCCACACCCTCGATAACCTTTACTCTTGTTTCTAATGCTTCTATCTTATCGTAATCAATGTCCTTAAAAGACTTTGTTTTGTGGGATTCATTGGCGAATGCATCTATGACTGTTAAGGTCGATATAATTTTTAATGATTGTACAAATATTATATTGTATTAGGGTTCCTAACCTTGTACACCCATCCTTTCTTCAAGCTAAATTGTTGTCTGTGTTTGGGTAAAGGTCAAAAGCTTATTGGACGGGCTTCACCAAAGATTGAGTGTTTTCTCGAGCAAGCTAGTGATGCGAGTTATGTTAATCTTCATGGAGTCTAACTTTTCTTGGAAATTGGCATCATGGTAAGCATGTTCTTCATCTTTCATGTTTCTTTGGTGATGATAAGCTTGATTGGCGGTGGTCGATGGTTAAGGACTGGCAACTGGTTGTATATGATGGTGTTGGTGGTTCTATGAGAGGGGTTATGGAAGGGGTTGTTGGTGTCAGTATGGTTAGTGGTCACGATGAAGAAAAGGCTTTAATTTGTGATGGAGAAGGTTTGGTTATTGGTGGCGGTTTGAGTGGTTATTTGGTTTGGAGGAAAAGCAGTAAAGGTTGATAGAGACTAAAATGTAGTCGCAGTGGTGGGTTACTTGGGTATGTGATTAATGGTGGTAGTGATAGGAGATGATTAAGGCTAGGAAAGATTCTGATTTTGCTAAAATAATGTATAAAAGAATTAATTTTGTGGTAGAGCTTTTTTGTTCAACTATGGAGAAGGGAATATGGTTACTAGTATTGAAATTTGAGAGGTTGAGGCTTATAGGTGTTTGATGGTTCTTAGGTGGAGGAAAAACTGGAGAACTTTCCGATGTTAATGAAGGTTAGCTATCACTAGTTTTCTCCTCTAGTTTGAGAGGTTAATCCTTGGTCTTATGTTTTTCTTCACTGGTTTTTTTTTTCTTTGGTTTTTTGCCACTAGTTGTTAAGTCGATAAGTTGGTTCTTTGGTTGAGAGGCTAGTGATTTTTCTTATGTGTTTTTTTTTAATTTCCTCCCTGAGAGGTTTTGTGTTGATGTAGGTAGTTGTGTATGGTGGATTAGAGTTCTTTTGTGTTATTCATGTCTTGTTCCTTGAGAGGCTCTTCGAGTGGTAAATACTCTTCGTTCCCCTTTTGATTCTTTTTTTTCCCTTAAAATCTCATGTTTTGGCTTTGCAAATCAAGACTGCAAATTTGTGCTAAATATTGATGACGAAGGTTGGAAATCTTGAATTAAGAGCTAGAATATTGATATTGAAATTTGTGATTAATTGCTATGATTGATTAATTGGATTCTGGACTAAAATGAATCAATTGAAAAAAATTAGACCTAAAACTTGAATTAAATGGGCTTAATTGAATTAATTTAACTCCATTGGACTTAATTGGGATTAATTGGATTGAAATGGTTGAACTAAAACAAATAAGACTAAAATTAAATTATTAAAATAGTTAATTGGTCCCTTTAATATTTAATCCTTTTCATTACGGTCTTTGGCTTTTAAGTTTTTCAATTTCATTCAATTAAGATGTTTAATCTTGAAATCTTTTTCAATTAAAACCCTAAATTGAATTAATTGAACTTTCTAATTTCAATTTAGTCCTTGGTATCTCAGAAATTCCTAAAAATCTTTTTTTTTATTTTATCCCTAATTGAATCAATTTATTCCTTCAAATTTAACCATTTGTTGCAAATTCATCTTTAGTTCTTCCCATCTTTATTTTTAAACCAAATTGACTCTAATTTCAAATTATTTTTTCAATTAAGCCCTCCATTGATTACTAACTTGACTATTTATTTCAAAATAATCCTTGAACTTCAAATCTCTTTCAATCTTAGCCAAATTAAATCCAATTAAGCCTTTTTATAAATTTTCCCTTCAAATGAAACATCAATTATGGCCCAAAAATTCTTGAACTCGATTTTTGCCTGTGATACTCAATTATTGGTCTAATTTCGACCCCAACTATATTTTTTGTTTTTTTGTATTTTTTAGTTGTGTAGTTTTTTTTCTTTTTTATGATTATTTTAACACCTAAAAATGACCAAATTTACTGAAAAGATATATTTTATATTTTTTTCTAATGCTTTCAAAATATATACATAAAAAAAATTAGAGGTCAAAAATTGAATTATAACATACAAAAATAACATTTGACATCGCTCTTATTAACTTGGTTAAGATGCATTTCCCCTTTTATTTCTCGGATGGTTTTTAATTACCAAATGTGCACTTTCAATCTTTTCTTCACTTAGCCTCCCCTATTCTTCCATATGAATGGTCAAGTTCATTGACTGACCATTTCTCTTTATATGTGTTATGAGAGATATTGAAGGATTTACATTCAAATGAGAGCGATTAAAGGATAAAGTAAAATGACTCAGACATTTCAATCTCCAAATTCAATATAGCAATTATATCCCGCATCTTCATGATAGGCTCATGTATACCTTTAATGCCATTAAACTTTATGAAGCACAATTTTTTATTGGGTTGCTCATTAATGCCTTGTTAAAAGTCTCAAATTGACCCTGAATACCTTTGAGATATTCTTTCGCTTTGGCACAATTAGGGATGGATGCACGAATACTTTTTCCAATATGAAACTAATAGCACATAAG
>Ga0307514_10002912_pt1 | contig 17045 bp, 16 predicted proteins | sample 16_EM_MG_FD_203088 | JGI IMG/M metagenome (GOLD analysis project Ga0307514, IMG submission 203088) | Populus trichocarpa ectomycorrhiza microbial communities from riparian zone in the Pacific Northwest, United States - 16_EM | ecosystem: Host-associated > Plants > Roots > Unclassified | place...
GCAGGTTTTTCGCGTGGAGCCTGTGCGTATCACTCCTATTGAATGTGCTAATTTGCCCTGATGTGCTCCAGACACTGCGAGAGCTCTGGCAGGAATGTAATTAGCGCCATAAACTGACATCCGATACTTCTGCTGACCTTTGTTCTTAGGCTCTATTTTTTGCATACTGGTCATAAGTATTAAGACGGATTCATTTGAAGGTGGGACTACTTCCAAAGTGTAACCACCAACAGGTGCCATTTGCATACAAGATGTATCCTCGGGAAGATGAGACGGGATGGCGGCAGAGCGCCGCATTCAAGAAAGCTTTCTCTATCGACGTTGACATTGACCTCATTGGCGTCTGGTAGGTCAACGCCCTTTTGATGTCTGTTTATAATATTCACGGTCATGAAATCATCTTATACACCAGGGATACAGTTGGATCTGTTGGCGTCATCCCTAAACGCCTGCCGTTCACGACATTCAATACACATGTAAAGGCCTTCCGACACGCTCTCGCTGTGGATGAGCATCGCGTCCGTTTCAAACCAAATTTTTTCAATCGGCCTACTCACGAGGAGCTCGAGCTTGGCCTTAAGAGGGGCGAGGTCAAGGTAGATCACAATAAGCCACACAGGCGGAAGACGATGCGTGACCTTGAACACCAATATACCGAAGGAGGGAGGCACCTGACGGATGTCAAAGAGACGTGGTTTGTTGGGTGCCATTGTGGTGCGTGCTTCCCAGATGATTTCTATACCGTTAACTAATGACTCGATACTAGATGTCGGAGGCGGTGCAGTAAAAAATGAGATCCGTAATAACCTTGCTAGGATCTCTCTTCGTTGGCTTCAGGCTCGATACCGGCATTCTGTTCCACTGAGACACATTTAAAATGATCGGACTCAAACACACTACCCTCTGGCCGGTCGTAAAGGATCGACCAGCTCCAGTGACTTCCTTTGCTGGTGACCCCCCTCCCATGACACGTCCACTCATGACCATGGGAGTAAATGGCACTTTTGACGACGTCAACGACTTCACCACCGAGGAGGAAGATCTGGCTGACATCCTGAGTCCCATCAACGACATGCTGAAAATTTCCAAAGCTTGGTAGATATTAGAATGTATTCCTCAAAAGATCCGATTCCAAAAGGACGATGATTCTTGGGTACGAAAGTTGTCGTGAGTCTTTGACGTCTTCATCGATCTTTTAACATTCGCATTTACATTCTCAAGATTCAACCGTGCAAGAGGTCGAGTTATTCCAAAACAAAGGGCAGAGGGTGTCCTCATGCACAGAACGATTAAGTTGCGGATGGACCTTGTTCGAAACAAAGAAGGGAAACCCTACAAACCAAGGGCGAAACTCATTCCGGGGATAGAACCTACATAGGTAGATTACTGTGCAGGATGGCGATGTTTCAGTAAAACCTTAGCGTTTGTAATTTCACTCGAAAAACCATAAAAGGGTGCGGAAGGAGACGTCATGCAGATATTCTACGAGCAGCACTTCCGAATTTTGTAGCTGGACAAATATCCGAAGTTAAAAGATATATATGGTTCTTGGACTAGGGGTATCATAAGTAGAATGAATGATTCGTGGAACATGTTTTATTTTCGTAGCATTTCCTAGGTCATGTTTGGATTGAAATCCTGAAGGTATCGATTTTCCTAAACAATGCATACGAATTCCCATGGTCTGTCAAATACATTGCATCACGTTTTAACTTTGTTCAATACCTCGTTAATGGCAGAAAGCGATGTCAATGCAATAACTTTTCAGGGAAAACCCAATCCTATTCATCCTCTGTGTATGTATTTTCCACTGTTCCGTTTTCTCACTTTTGGTTATGTATTCTCTGTTAGTCGATGATCCTCACGCAGATGTCATATTTCAGTCTTCTGATGGAATCCGCTTTCACTTTCAAAGGAAATTTCTGGAGGTTGCAGCTGGCGCATTTCCAGGAGCAGAGTTCGAAACAAATGGAGAGACTACTCACCTCACTGAATCTGCAACTATATTAGAGGTTTTATTCGGATTCATGCGCCCAAGGCGATATCCAGACGTAGAAGAATTAGAGTTCACCTTATTGGCCGAGGTCGCGGAAGCCGCAGAGAAATATGAAGCGTTCGCTGCGATAGAGCTTTGTCGACTGCAAATGAAGTAAAACGACTTTTCTTGTCATGCACATTTGTTCAATGGATGCTTCTCTCTTTGCTTTCATGACAGGAACTTCCTCCCGAAACATGCTATAGAAATTTTGAAGCACGCGACAAGGCATGATTGTGCAAAGCTTATCCAACATACAATCCCCTATCTAATTCGGCAACCGCTTCCAAAAATCGCTGATATGTTGCCCGTTCGTTATATTTTACCTTGGGTAAGCATCAGGTCCAGCTGTCTCGTGCCTTGACATGAATTACTTTGCATAGATTCATTACCACCAGGCGTTCGAAACTATGTTTGCTTCAGCGCTCACCTCAATTCTCTCCTTAAAGATCGCTTCACCGAGCACAGGCTCCCGTCCAGGAGTTCATTTTACACAGTCATTGCAACCACAAGTTTGTCATGCATGTCTCCTTGTAATGATCAGTAATCTTGAGGCGCTCAAAGCGCTTGAATCAGTGGAGGAATTTCAGAAAACTCTTGTGAAGCAGAGGACAAAAACGAAAGGGTGCATTTCAGCTGCATGTCAGTATACCCCAGCTTTTGAGAGCGTGTGTGCCGAGATGAAGGAGAAAATAGAAGAAGTGACGTTCCAACTATAGTCCCAACTTTTGGGAACGACATCTTGCAACTACGCACCGAGATCCATCATCCAAGCAGGCGTCTTGTCAATCAAATTTTGCGTTCGGTAAGTTTGTTTTATTGTTTTAAGTTGGAGGTGCTATGTACTGAGTAATGTACTCGTTACAGCTTACAACGATATTATGACGTTTGTGACGGAAGTTATCTTCAAAAAAATAGGCCTATAATTGTACTGTTAGTGATTACCATTTTATTTGAAGGTGTTCTCTTTTGTATCCATGTTGCATTGAGGATCAGCGGCTTGACATATAAACTAATACAGATAAGCGTAGTACGTCCGAAGCAGTCTTTTGTAGGGGCACCGTTGAACGTATTCCGACTCATAATTTCTCAGTTTGCATTGGTGGGCCACTGAAACACATTTAAAGTTGCGATAGCTTGACTTTGTCCCGAAGACAATTCCATTCTCGTCGACGTTGAGTTATTTGAGGGGTGGATTATTGCTATCGCGCAGGAGAAATTGGATTGGTTGGAACAACTATGCGGGCGGACGACATAACCTCCACTTACAGGAAGAGGCCTTGGTACCGGTGTCACAAACATTTTGATGCGAGAGGACCTAGAGCGAGAAGAAGTGATATATCGAATTGACAGACAAATGGGACTGGGATCGAGCCATGATTTATTTTTCTCATCGAAGGATGAAATCAAGGCTGATCAGCATCAATACTTAAGAATAACAAGAAATTAGAATCAGACGTTGGGCGCATAGGTGGTATACATGATTCAAATCAAACAACTTCCCTATACTTTCGTAAACGATGCCCGTCAAGGGAAATCAGGCTTTGGATTTGACAAGAGCCTTTCGTACATTTTCTCGCCTCTGCTTCTTCGCCAGCAACACATTAAATCGCGCAAAGTCATTTAACGAACGCCGCTTCTCGATAGCTGCTCGTTTCACTGCCCATCCAGACTTATGCCATTTTTCGACTATCTGCTCTTTTTCGACAAGCTTCTTGACTACACCTGAACCAGCAGCACGTGGAAGACCAGTAAGTTTGAACGGCGTAAGTGTAAGATGCTTGTAAGGGAAAGGTTGACGAGGAACGCCTGTTGTAGGGCCGTCGACGATTGCCTATGATTATTGGTCAGAATAGGGGAAGTACTGCTTAAGCAAGACATACGCGGTTATGGTCAATTATTTCAGTAATTGCAGCAATGTTGTTGGCATGTGGGCCGGACCTCAGAAGGACAACTGGTCACAGATATTTGAGCTATCAAATAACTATAAAAAGTGGTACGAACCCCGTCCCACCTCTACAAAGCGTTTGAAGTTTGAATCCTAAGTCAAAAAATGCAGGATTATTGGTTGTCTTTTTTAATGAAGTCAAAAAATATGGGAACAATTCGTCATCCACACAACCACAAAGTAATCCATCCTTTCTCCACACGTTTTTCGCAATCGGCTACATTTGTTGCAGATATGAAGTTTCGCTTACCGACATCGTATATTTTGCGTTGGGATATAACTTTGTGTAGTGGGGATCGTCTGTTGTTGCTTAAATTTCAATGATCAGGACGTTTGTTGTTGCTTATTTTACTTGCAGAGACGTCCCACGGTCAATTCCCTTTTACGATCCAGAAGTCTAGGTAAATTCAAAGCCTCCCCTATTAAATACGAGTTCAACACAGAAAACTTTGGAAGCTTAGTATATGAAATTTGACTGCATAGTTGTAACTGCCAAATGAGCGCCAAAAAAAATATTAGAAAGAAAAAAGAGGCCTTGTGAGTCCAGTTTTTCGAATCTTCGATTGGGTCATGAATGATGGTCACATGTGTCACGGGCTGCACTTTCGCTTTACAATTACATAAATGGGTTTGCTTGTGCTGACTGCTATACTACGACGACAGCGAGCAGTCTACAGCTAAATCCTACAATACCTGTCTTTCTTCTTTAGGGCCTGGCATTTACTTGCATTTGGTCCGGGACTCAGGAGTCTTTGTTTGGAAACCGATTTGGATTCTTTTGTGAGTCATTGAATGTATGTACAACTACTTATTGCTAACCCACTTATTACGGAACTCTTCAGCTGTTTCTGTGACTCTCTTTATATAATTGTTGTTTAATGCCTAAATATTTTGGGAAAGACAATGACAGGAATAGCAAGTCTCCATTTAATTCTAAGTACCGGATGTCCCCACCCACCCAGTTACCAACTCTACTTCTTGACGAACCCCCGTCGATGATAAAGCAATCTGCTGACTCCGTAGACTATCCTGCAGCCGACCCACCTGCAGGTAGCACCGCACATGCTCACCTCATCGATTTTGACACTTCAACACCGTTATCACAGTCACGCACAGATGATGCCGATATCTTCGACCAAGATATCGACTACGACAACGAACTGGACAGGACGCTCTCTCCACCATTTCGAGAGGCCCAGCTTCCTCAGGGGTCACCACCTCCCTTGCCAATTCCGCCGAGGGTTTTCTTGGACGTTGAAGTCGCTGACTACGGCCAGGACGACAAGGCTTTGAAGGGACATAGTCGGGCTCCTACTATCTCTTGGTACGTGTAGTTCTTAAGAGAGGTGTTGCAGAATTGTCGCCTGTCGCCTTTGACGACATCACCCTCCTGGTGCTGTAGATCTAGATCCCAGAGAATACATCTGCAGTGATTTCGGGCGTCTATCATTGAATTATCATTTGATACCGTCGTTTGGGATCATTATCACATTTCACCGACTATATACTGCATTCATACCACGTGCTGGTCAACCTTTGAACGTGCAGTCCTTCAACTGCCATCGGTCTTCGGATTTTTTTTTACCTACTTCAATGCTTTTCCTTCAAAATCTGGTGAACAAGTTTACTGATCCATCTTCGCCTCAATATAGTGTGTCCACAAATACTGTTTCGTCAACAGCCTCTTCTACGTACTCAAGTACGGCCAACTCTTCAGCATTCGACAATTTTACCCGCACTATCCGTGGTTATGTGCCTGCGTCTATCCTTGTCCCTACGTCCGAGCCGTCTCCTCCTTTGGTTCCAAGTCCAATGGGCTATGGCCTTTTTAGCAAGTCATCAAGGCCATTATCACGCCAACCACCGCTCCAGGAGCATCGTAGGGTTGCAGGCCAACAAGAGTTTGAAAGAGAATACGAGCGGCAAGATGATAGCGACGACAACTCGTCCCGTGGCTATGGACAACATCTTCCGGGTTTCGCAGATCGTCAACCACAATTCTCTTCAATCACGAATGTACCACCTTTGGAAGGGCAGCATGCTCTACGCGCGGCATCCTCTGGCCTCGCACAGGCCATGCAGCGTAGTGTGCATTTGCAGAAATCAGCGCCGGAACCTATTAGCTGGGCAAGATGGGAAATTTTTTGCGAGCGGTATACCTTTTATCTTCTACTTTTGCCTCTTTTAACGGTATCTGGTCAAACAGAAAGCTGCTCCTTTTAGGCTATACCTCAGGATTGCAAATCTGGGATTGCTCCAATCTGACCTCTGTGGATGAGGTGCTTAACCTCAACTTTGACTCAGCAGAGTGGAGAATGACAGTTGGAGAAGAAGGTTCAACTACAGAGAGGTGTATCGTGCATGCATCGGTGTTACCTTCTCCAAGTAATAGATCTCTTTATCGTTGTGGCGCGGACATATTTTTGTCTCACCGACCCCTGCTCGGAATCTTGTAAGCGTTCTCACATGCTATTCGTTTTTACTCTTACCTGTGCAACAGGCTGAATTCTTCACATGAAACTGAACCACAGTCAATCTTTCTGCTTTATTCCATTCAACATAGACCCCGACTCTTGCGGCGCCTCAATTTTTCGGGTTCCCCAATAACATTCACAGCCAATGATCATTTTATTGTAATTGTACGTACCTTTATTGACATGAATCCATTTAATCTCTCAGGGCTCGAGCTAGTCTACCGCAAACTCAGCAGCTCTACATATTTTATCTTCGTCGACGTTTCGCACCCTTCACACCATTTCATCAACATCTCTGGAATTATTTATTCACCACTCGTCTGCAGCTAATGTATCGAGTTCTTCCACTACTCTGTCGAGTTTAACCAGTACATCTATGGTGTCAGCCACATCATCAGGCGAGGGAACGGCAAACGTTACTACCAGCTCCGAGAATCAACCAGCCCGACCGGTATTTGCATTGTCTCACCGCCTTCTCGCCTACGCGTCCTCATCTCCCCCGCTATCTACTGGGCTTTGCTTAGGCAATGCACCAAATCAATTGTCGACTTCCTCAAGTACATCCGGATTGATAGCACCTGGAACAAGTGTATCCTCTTCATCCTTTGGCTTTGGCTTTGGCCTCGGAAAGATTACAAACATGACGCAAGCAGACGTAGGGCATGCAGCCCTCAAAGTCGGAGAGAGCGTGTTTAGTGGGATGAAATTTTTAGGTGGAATGGCCTTGGAAGTTGCGAAAAATCGGGTCACCTCTGGACCCTCTGCTGGGTTAGGTATCGGTAATGCCCTCCCGGGTAGTGATGGAGGATATGAAGGAGGCGAGGGAAGATTCGTGTCTAGGAGTGCACCTAACTTCCATGTTGATGTCGAAGAAGCTGCCGCTCAACGCGTCAGGGAACGACGACACTCGGCTTCTGCTTCTTCAAGTGCTCAGGTCCAGTCGATTGCACCTTTCACGCGCCCAAGCTTAGAGGGTCATTATACAACCGTTGTTGACCTGGGTCCGTTGCTCCAGGGGAATGTGGGGACACCAGTGAAGGTAGACGAATTCATTGTTTCTCGTGGGCAACCTGTTGCGAGGTTGGAGTTCTCCCCGGATGGTATCAGCGTCGGGGTTGTCTTAAAGGACGGGCAGTCATTGAAAGTATTCAGACTGCAACCGAGTCCTCGTGTTTTAGTTTCCTCTTCTCAACCTGAGATTAGTGGAACGAGTGAATTCGAATTTCCAACAGCGACTTCAGTGCAGGTTTATGATTTGAGGAGGGGGAGGACATCCGCAATTGTAGAGCATGTTGATTGGGCAAAAGATGGTCGTTACGTGGGCGTCGGAACAAGGAACCGCACTGTTCATATTTTCGCACTCAACCCGTATGGCGGGAAAACGGACATTCAAAGTCATCTTGAAGGACGGGTAAGGAATACTGAAACTATGGTAAGTTGTTTCTGTCTTCGAGCTTAAATCAATGATTTAATTTTTCAAATAGGGTTTTGTACCAACTACGTTAATGCCTGTCGCAAGATTGAGAGGCTGTAAGTCGCTCTCAAATGCAGATCAATTCAAAGCTGCACTTGCATTTACATTCGTCTCGGATACGGAGCTAGCAACGTCGCCCAATCTTCTCCCTCCGTTGTCACTCGCTTCGGTAACCCTTTCACCGACACACTCCCCAACTAGGCCGAAACGAGGTACCAACTATCAACACATCCTCCTCTTTAATCCGGAGGATGGTGTATTGTCTCTTTGCCGGTTAACGTTAGAAAAGCAGCCTACTCGAGAGACGGGCATCGGTAATGTAGCAGCTTCTGTTCAGGCGATGGGTATTAGTGTCTCTTTGCCCGGTATGGGTGCCGTGGGGAGGTTGAGTTCATCTCCCTCCAGTAAGCTCGTCCACATTGGGAAAGTCGAGCAGAGTACGGAAGTCGGAGCGAAGGTCAATGTGGTAGCGACGTATGATTTGAAGCGGGGAAAGGATTGGAAAGAAGTTTTGAAACCGATGCGAATGTCGTTGATCAAACAAACTAATTCTGTCAGCGGCGAGTATGTTGTTTTACCTTTTAAACCATTCAGTCAAATAACTTCGTTGTAGCTGGCTTGCTGAGGCGGAACTTTCGACATGCTCCAGTTCTCAACGGGTCCTTCCCCGATCAATCTATCTCTCTCATCAATTTTCGTTCTATACTCTGGGAGAAGATTATCACGCTTTAATCCGAAGTTATCAATTTTATATTTCTGGTTTCAGGCTTGAAGTTCGCAAGGAAGTTGAAGTTAGTGCATTTTCACCTGTGGGCAATGATACAACTTTTACCGAAGACTTCACCTTGGAGGATACACACCCCGGTCATTCTTTCTTCGACGAACCTATTGCCTCTGCTATTTCAGGTAGCTTTGACAATTCGAACATTCCTCCAATCCTACCTATGTACCCGAACGGGCAACCGGGATCAAGCACCAATTCGTTACGCAACTCAATTCCGATTCGTGCTATGACTGGCCTTGGGGATGGTGTCAGTGGAAGCATTGGTCGGATTCGTCGAGAGATACATCGAGTTCGCTCACCACAGCTATCCACACGTTCCGATGTCGCCATTACCACTAGCGTGCCGCTAGAATTTAACGAGGAAGATGAAAATTTGCTCTGTCAATCGTCACACGAATGTCCTCCAACATCTGTGGAGACCTCCGGAAGGGTCATAGGCTTTACAACTTATGTCAAAGGCATAGCAGGTGAGAGCACAAGAAAACTCTTGGATGCAGATGTTGTTGGCACCGTTGATGAAGAAATTTTCGATGGATGGGATACAGCTGACAAACAAGCAATTGAAGAGGCAGAACAATTTGATGACCTTGCTGCTACAATCAGACAAATTGCTGAAACTGAGTACTATCCGCAACAACAGAGGCAAGATGTCTTCATGCCTTCATTGTCAACTGTGAAGAAGGGGAGGTGAACTGAAATAAATAAATTGTATGTTTTCGTGTTGCTGGATAGTACAACCTTTGTAAATCACAATCAATTTAACTTACAATGAAACTTAGGCATGAAATGAATGTTATTGATACAAAAATAGTGATTGTCAGGGTTGATCTCTGGCATCTGAATTCCACTGCACGATTTCTCTTATTGATTCAGCTTCCAATACTTCTCACCATAATCAAGCAGAAGTTCCTCATTCTGCTTAATTGTTTTAACTGAAACAAAAATGGATTATCAGTGGATGCTTCAATAATTTTAACAAAATAGAGTCAATGCTCAAACTTACTGGTATAAATTCCAATTCTTGAGTCTCCATTGACCGATATGACTGTAATTTCAAACCTTCAATGTATCTCCATATCAAATGTGTAATTTGTCTTACTTTTTGCTTCACAGTTTGGCTCATCTGAATGATTCAGATACCTGGTTTCATTGCCAATTGCATGTGAATCCAGAATTATGTTTCTGGTAAGCTCAAAAGAGTAATTATATTTGACATGTTTTTGTATACTCCAAGCCATCTTGTATCAGTACTTCTGTGCAAAAAGCAAAAAAGGATGCTTACACTTCAAGAGCCTCAATGTCATTATCATAAAAAAGCTCTCCTAAATATTCTGATAATACATGATCAACTGAAATTTGATTAGCGATAATAACACATACCACCGAGACACCGTCCCTCTATGATATCATTTGAAGCAAATGCACCAAGACCAAACTCTGCTTGATGAATCCTGATTTGCTAAAAAAGGGTCAGTATTCATATTGCAATTCCAAATAGAAATGAATATACTGGAAACCGAGCTCTCTGTAAACTGGTGTTGCGACATGTCAAATTACGACCACCTGCTGTGTCATCAGTCTAGAAAATAAACAGTAGATTCTTGTAATCAACTTTCCTTTGAAACACCTTCATGAAATTCAATATACATAACAGTTGAATATAAAACTTTGACTAACCTTGCATCACATATCAAGCATGCTTCAGGATCACATTCTCTATTTGACCTTTGGCAGAGACAATTATTATCCATACAAGCATTAGGCCCAATGCACTGGCAGCCTTTGTATTTCAAATTGCCTTCAAGTTCAAGTAATAAACAAGTCAGTATTGAGCACACACAAAAAAAAAAATACAATACAATCATTTGAGCATCTGCAAGTTCTCTGGCAATGATGATGATTGTTGTAACAAGTACAATTTGAGAATTGGTTGCATGGACCAGGATGATAGCATGGCCTGACCCTAAATTTTTTTGATATCAATCAATATTAATATAATAATTTTTAAACCAAAGACTTACAAATTTGTTGAAAGATTATCCACTGGTAGCAAACCAGTAGGTTTTGAATTGTAAAACACAAAATTCAGCATATTCAACTTACTAAAAGATAATGAAGGAATGGAGGTTGTTAATAATGCATGTTCTGTCTTCTGTTTGACAATTTCATCTGAAATATGTTTGATACGATGAATATATAGCTAGAACAATCACAATCAGAAAAATATTCCCATTATATGGACTGTAGCATACCTCTGCACAGGACTTTCTGCAAATAATAGCCAAGTCACAAGGGCTGGTGTCAGGTGAAAGAGTAATTATGCTCCTAACATCTTCACTCCATGATTCCTTGACAGCAAACTTTCGAATGAAAGCATAATGATAAAGTTAGCAAGAGTGCAATGAAAATATTATAGCAAATCATGTACCTGTTCTGATTTAATATCTCTTTCAAAATGCAATTTATAACAATTGTCACTGCAAGGGGGTCCACCCAGCAATTTGATTGCATCTCCTGTCATCGTGGGCATTGGAGGAGAAATGGGATGTGACATGTCTTGATGATAAATATTAGGATTGTAATAGCAGAGTCAGAAAAATTTCCTCACCATGGGTCTTGCAGTGGGAGCATAGGCAATTTAAGTTATCACAGAATGCAATGACATCCTTCATGACAGTGTCGTAAATATTCATACTTGGATCTACATAGCTGGAGGGCAAATAAGATAGCATGCTCATTTGAGCACCAGGCCACAATAGTTGATCACTAAAGCAAAAATAATGTTTGTAAATATGGCAAATGGGAAGAATTCAGTCTATGAGCAAATACCGTTGGGATATGTCCCAGATAAGACCTTGGGAGTTATTACGCCTGAGTGGGAGGTGATACATTTGAAGAGTGTCAATGTCCAAGTAGCTAAAGTTATGTGTATAATGAAGCCGGCGAGCAGTTTCGGTGAATATCATTTCCCCTACCCGAAGATGAGACAGATTTAGTGAAAAAAACAATCTTACTGTCGGGATCCCAAAAGTCGGTTTGCCATCCAAATGTGCAGAATTTAGAGAGGTAGTTTAAAACCTCAAATCTTTCATCATCTGCAAAAGGATTGAAAGAGGCGGTCCACAGCAAGTTTTTGGGACACTGGACATTTATGGAGGCTGGGGTGCAAGCCGTGTAGTGTGGATAAGGAACCAGTGTTTCTTCTAGGAGAAGGACTTGTAATGGAAAGTTATCCACAGAGACCAAGGAGAGTTCATCCCAGTCTTCCACAAGAAACCATTCACCAGTGTCTTGATCTGATTTTCCGGAGTAAACAGAAGGATCTTCAAGGGAAAGGACTTCAAAAGACGTTTCAAGTTTTGAGAGCGCAAGTAGTAGTTGTAGACAGTAAAATTGTTCCCAGTTGTAAAAATCCTTCCATACAGACTTATAGACATGGTAGGCGGTTTCACCTTTTTCGAGCAGAATATCTTCATCCGAGTTTTCCAGGGTTTCGACAGTGTCCAGGGATAAGGGAATTTCGTCAAGACTCCGGGAGACCGTGACATGGGTGTATTCGGATAGAGGACTCGGAAACGAAGACATTCTAACGAAAGTCGTAGTCTTGTCGTAGTAGGTCGTAGTCTTATCGTATCACTCCGACGACTCAGCAAAGTTAGATCTCCGACTTGGTCGTTTGCATCATTCATTAACATTTACCAAAATGGCAGAGAAAACGAATTCCAATCTATTGTTCGCTAACTTTAACCAGGATTTTTCGTATGCCACTTTGTCTCGTAATTTGCGCTTTAATTGGTTTACGTTTTTTGTGTCTAGATGCATCTCAACTGGTACGCGAAAAGGGTACAGTGTCACAAACTGCGACCCCTTCGGGCGAGTTTACACGATGAGTGAGGTTTCTTGTCAATTTATTTGTATTTAGCCCACTTTTTGACGACGTGCCAGACGATGGCGCACGAGGGATTGTTGAAATGCTATTTTGCACATCATTAATAGTGCTGGTTGGAGCAGCAGACCACCCGAAGTCCACACCCCGGAAATTGCAAATTATGAATACGAAAGTCAGTCTGTCAGTGCATTTGGTGTTACGGAACTGATTTCATAGCCAGCGCCAATCCATGATTTGCGAACTTTTGTTTCCTTCATCAATCTTGGCTGTGAAATTGAACAGGAAATCGTTAGTCATCGTTCTGGAAGCCGAAATTTACATTTACGACATCTCGAATATGCGCCTGCTACACGTTATTGAGACAACACCAAATCCTGAAGGTAGATTTCTATGCTGCAGATGATAAAGGGGTTCAATAATGTTTGTATCTAGCAATATGTGCTCTCTCTCCATCTGCTGAGAGCTCCTACCTCGCTTATCCATCACCGGTACCGTCACCTACATCAGTTGCTCCTGCAAGTGCAGCCCACAGCACACCTTCACCGAGTCAATCGGGCGATGTTCTTTTATTCTCTACACGTTCATTGACCGTTGCCAACGTTATTCAAGCCCATAAAGCACCGCTCTCGTTCGTATCTATCAATTCTACAGGTACTCTGCTCGCAACATCATCTGAAAAAGGCACCGTCATTCGCGTATGGAGCATTCCTGGAGCAGAGAAGCTTTACCAGTTTCGAAGAGGGACGCGAGAAGCGAAGATCTATTCCATGAACTTCAATCTAGTTTCAACACTACTCGCCGTGAGTTCGGCGCATGATACGGTGCACGTCTTTAAGTTGAGCAATAGGGAAACGTCATCAAGCGCCGCAAGCACAAGCACAACTATTTCAAGCCCATCGGAATCTGTAGATGGGACGACGAGTGTGTTGGATGGAGGGTATGAATCTTTTATTGAGAAGAAGAAGGGTTCTGGTGTAGGGTGAGTTGTATTGGAGAGTCTATACTTTTACTTATGGAACTAGGTCAAACCTCAAGCGGAAGTCGATGCAAATGACCAAGAGCCTGACGCACTCTGTGGGCGGTTATCTGCCTAATACCCTAACAGAAATTTGGGAACCCACGCGAGATTTTGCGTTCTTGAAACTTCCTACCTGCGGCGCAAGGACGATTGTGGCTCTCTCTGGGTATGTCCCTCCCCGTTGTAAAAAGACGACTGTAACACAGCGTGACCATGCCTAGGACCATGCCTCAAGTAATGGTTCTTTCATCTGAGGGTTATCTATACCTGTATAGCATCGATTTAGAAAAGGGGGGTGAGTGCTCTCTGACAAAACAATACAAGTATGTGACCTTTGTCTTTTTCGAGCGCTCTGTGCTAATTTATGGATAGTCTACTTGATTCAGAGGATCTATTGTTTGGCTTGGGAGATGACTGGGCCGAGAAGTTTTAATTTTTACCCAGATGTTCTTTTTTTGTAGCAATATCAGTTACTGGGTTGCAATCGGAGTTGAGCACTAGTTAGTGTCGGAGTCATATCTCGGAGTCATATCTCGCGGGTTCAAAAGAGTTGCAACAAGTCATCCTTGTTAACCGCACAGCCTTGCAGGGTTTACAAAAACTGCGGCCTACTCCTCAAGGACAACTAAAGTCAGACCAAAAGCCGCATCAACGAGGTCAATTGTTTCGTCAACTACGATCAGCACCACCATGGATTCTCAATTTTCGACTGAGGACTCGGATCTCATCGCTTCCCTTCACGAGCTGTCCATTAAATCACCTAAACTCGTGAAATCGACTAGCTATGCGGCGCCAGGCGACCCCAGCATAGAAATTCGAAGCTGGAAGATGAATGAGTTTAAGTACTACGACATTCCCTCTCCATTTCCAACTCTCGCACGAGGGCTGTTCTCTAGGAAGATGACAGAGATTAGGAAGTCGGCGAATCCATATCGGATAGTAGCAAGAGGATACGATAAATTCTTTAACATTGGCGAAGTTCCTTGGACGACAGTGGGTGTTTGTTTTGTTTCCAAAAGACTCATTTGACTTACATGCTACCCAGTGGGCCTGGTTGGAGGAATATACAGCTGCGCCTTACACACTTTCCCTGAAATCCAACGGATGCATAATTTTCATCGCTGCACTCAATCCCACAAAACTTCTCATCACATCGAAGCACTCTCTCGGACCTGTTCAGAACTCGCCAATTAGCCATGCACAGGCAGGGGAGATTTGGCTCAGGAAATACTTGGACAAGGCAGGGAGGGCTGAAAAAGAATTTGCAGCCGAACTTTGGGAGAATAATTGGACTGCTGTTGCCGAGGTACATCCCTAGTGGAATCCTCGACCTTTTATATCTGACCCCGTCTCAGCTTTGTGATGACTCTTTTGAAGAACATGTACTCGGATACCCGCCAGAGAAGACTGGTTTGCATCTTCACGGTCTAAACGTCCGTTCGAAAGAATTTAACACGATGGCAACTGAGGTTGTTGATGCGTTTGCAGAGAAATGGGGTTTCATCAAGACACCAACCAAGCTACTTCATTCGGTTCTCGAGGTCAAGGAGTTTTCCGATGCTTGCGCAGTACGGGGAGAATGGGAAGGCGAGCCAGTCGAAGGTTTCGTCGTAAGGACACATGTCGCAAATCCACCCACTTCTGGACGGAATTATGGTTCGCCCTATAAGTCCGGCTCTGCGTTATTCTTCAAAATTAAGTTTGATGAGCCATACATGATGTATCGCGACTGGCGAGAAGTGACGAAAATGTTGCTCTCTGGCAAGGGGCCTATGAATCCATCTACTCTTCCAAAGTCAAAGCTGAAGCGGCCGGAAACAAAAGTATACGTCAACTGGGTCATCAATGAGATCAAAACAAATCCCAATGCGTTCAAGGACTATACTAAAGGAAAAGGAATTATTGCGACACGGGAGAAGTTTTTGGCTTGGTTGAAATCAGAGAAGGGTGAAGACGATCTGGAGTCTATGAAGAAAGAAGACGGAGGAATATCAACGACATCCGATGCCCGTGACTTTGGAAAAACTGTGATTCTTCCTGTCGCCATTCCTGGATGTGGTATGTATCTCACCTTCCTTTACATGTCATCTTAAATGACGGCTTCACAGGCAAAACTTCCGTTTCTGTTGCCCTGTCGCATATCTTCGGGTTTGGGCACACCCAAAGCGACGATATTCACGCTAAGAAGGCCGCTCCTGTTTTCCTCAAGAATGTCGTGAAACTGTTACAATCACACGACATAGTCATTGCTGACAAGTACGTCCTTTGTTGCGGGTTGACACCTCTATTTATCTACATCCGAACTCAGGAATAACCATCTCAAACAACATCGTCAACAATTGAGGGACGCCACAGCTATGATGTCCCCTCCTGTCCGTCTCTTGGCCCTGAATTGGGCTCTTGACGACCCCCCTGCTATGATTCATCGCATCTGCGGCGATCGTGTCTTGCACCGCGGTGACAACCATCAAACCTTACGTGCAGACAAATCAACGGCAAAATTCCATGAAGAAGTGATTTGGTCGTTCATCAATGATACACAGGACCTAGCGGCTGCTGAAGTAGATGCTATTGTTGAAATGGAGATCGAAGAGAGTTTTCGGCAGGCAGTTGAACGTGCAGTGAAGGGCGTCGTCAAAATCCTGGGATTGGAGCTTCCCAGTGAAGAGAAAATAACTGAGGCTTTGCATGTGATAGAAGGATATGTTCCTGCAACGAAGAAGCGAGATGAACAAAGGAAGAAAGCCGGAGCGCCGAGATATTATGCCCTCTTGCCGGAAATGGACTTATTGGATTGCCTCGATGAGCGGCTTTCTAAATCGGACGTGGATAAAGAGATCAGGGATGCATGGGTAGCTTTGAAGGAAGGAGGTCGAGTGCTAGAACGCCCGCATGTGACCATCGTTCACAAAAACAGTATTCACACTGAGGCGGATCTATGGAACCGCTGCGTTGCCCTCCACGCGCAGGTGAATCCACCTTCTTTCATGGGTTATCTTGGAAAGGTGATGTGGAATGGGCGTGTAATGGCGCTCACGCTAGAAGATTTCACTGTCGAGAGAGATGGGGCGGATGGTAGCTTGGAAGGAGCAGAATTCGTGCAGAGACTTCCTCCCGACGTTCGCAAAAGACTACACATTACTGTGGGGACGATGTCCAGGGATATTTTGCCTGTAGAAGCGAAGTCGATGATTGAGTCATGGAAAGATAAGTCGGAAGACGGAGTGAAGATTCTTAAATTGAATGATGTCGTTGTCAGAGGAAGGATCAAGGGTCTTTTTGGCTAAGTCAATTCTATTGCATTGCTTTTATATAATCCACAATTGTACACCGTAGATGCTAGCTTATGCTATGAGCAGTGAAACAAGCGTATGTGCTGAATTTTCAAACCGAGAGCAGGTACAATTTGCACGTATCAAATTC
>Ga0307514_10002914_pt1 | contig 17043 bp, 16 predicted proteins | sample 16_EM_MG_FD_203088 | JGI IMG/M metagenome (GOLD analysis project Ga0307514, IMG submission 203088) | Populus trichocarpa ectomycorrhiza microbial communities from riparian zone in the Pacific Northwest, United States - 16_EM | ecosystem: Host-associated > Plants > Roots > Unclassified | place...
TGTTTAAAATATTAGAGCAATTATTATTATTATTATTATTATTATTATTAATATTAATGTTGAGAGAGAGAGAGCGAGAGAGAGAGGAGAGGTATACATCTCTCTTGTGAAAGCGCCCCTTCTCCTTTAGTTAGGCATCCTCCCCTCCATCTGTTACATCCCTTCTCTGTCCGTGTGTTGTGTTTCTTAAATTCCGTTTGGGAAACTACTGAATCTGCACCATCAGCATTACCATATTCTCCCATAAATAAACTCCAGTCCTTAATTATTTAATCTCTTTCTTAATTTCATTGCATTACCACTGTTAGTATACTGCTACTAGTCTGTCTGTCTTATGATGTAACATCCTCCGCCATTAGTCAGTAGATAAATTTAGTACAAGTGTGACTCATTTTAATTTTGAGTTCGAAGAAAGAAGCAAAGACAAAGACAAAGACCCAAAAAAAAAGGTGAGGCGCTGCGGTGGCTTTCAACTACTCCAACACGCACTGTATGTGTTTCCATCTCCTTGATCCGCCGACTGTTTTAAATTTTTAGCTAACGCACTTATGACTGACCCCTGCTTTTTTTTTCTTGTAATTTGTAATTGTCTAAACGAGATCTATGCCTATTTTTTTTTTGTTATCTCTTTCTGTTAGCTTGTAGACGATGATGAAACTAAACATTCTGCTGTTGAATGTGTAAAGAGAAAGAAGTATTGCTGCATTTGCTCGGTTATTAGGGTTTCCATCTTTCTCTTCTTAACTCTTAATGCCATGACTACTAAACGCGCCTACAAGCTGCGTATCCTCCATAATTTTGTTTTTCTTTTCTTTTTAGGGTTTCATTTGCTCATTACAATGCTCATGCCACTCTTTTTCTTGGTTCATCTGCTTCTTGTACTATTCATTTCAGATCTGTCCTCTTTTTTTTTTTTTAAATAAAGGCATCCCGTTGAATGAAATGTTACTTAATTGGTAATAGTTGTAATCGTTGTTGTTGGCCTTGACCACAATTCTTTGAAATTTTGTGAAAAGAGGAATTTGTGGCACATTCTTCGAGTGTCAATTGCCTTAAGATTGGCAGGAAATCATCCAGGGTTCTTGTGACCGGAGGAGAAGATCACAAAGTCAATCTTTGGGCTATTGGTAAGCCCAATGCTATACTGGTCAGTTCTCAATTCCGTTCATCATTTCTTTTTACCATTTTCTTTCTGCTCTCTCGTGTCTGATGATTCTCATTCTGTCTAACCCAATATTTCATGCAGAGTTTGTCCGGACATACAAGTGGGATTGATTCGGTAAGCTTTGATTCTTCAGAAGTCCTTGTAGCTGCAGGAGCTGCGAGTGGCACAATCAAGCTTTGGGATTTAGAGGAGGCAAAAAGTATGCTTGTGATATATTCTTTCACCTGTATAAACACTGGAATTTTGCATATTTCTATCGTTTCTTACTCATTATCTTTTCTGTGTGTAGTTGTTCGCACACTCACTGGCCACAGATCCAATTGCATATCTGTAGACTTTCACCCTTTTGGAGAGTTCTTTGCATCTGGTTCCCTGGACACAAATCTTAAGATATGGGATATCAGAAAGAAGGGCTGTATTCACACTTACAAGGGCCACACTCGAGGAGTGAGTGCAATCAGATTTACCCCAGATGGTCGTTGGGTTGTATCTGGTGGAGAGGACAATACAGTAAAGGTTATAACTGCTTTCTTTCTCTTGGTGTGCATCATGTCTACACTCAATACACGTCATGCCAGCAAATACCGTTGCTTGTTTGTAAGAAATAATATCTCAAAGGTCCTGTGTCTGCTGATATGCATGATAAGGACCTCATATTAAGGGACCTTAAATCACACGCATTCTGGCATGCATTTTCTGTTGCTCAGTTCTTTTCTTTATGTCTCCATCCTTGTGACTTGAATTTAAGAAAGCAGAGTTAGTTGCAAATATATTGCCCTAGCACGCTGTCTAGTGCCAAGGGACTGACAGTAAGTTCAGACTATTCTTTCTCAAGTCAACACAACTGGTGAATGCATTAGGATAATTTTTAGTGTGTCTACAACTTGTGAGTTCTTTTTTACTTAAGATGACTGCACATACAGGTTTCTTTTGTTTGATTCTTGATTCTTTATTTAACGAACTCTTTAATGTGCATGTATTTTGACAGCTGTGGGATTTGACTGCTGGAAAGCTATTGCACGATTTCAAGTACCATGAGGGCCAGATTCAGTGCATAGATTTTCATCCCCATGAGTTTCTTCTTGCAACAGGTCAGTTTATGGTACTGTGGAAAGCTACTTGTCTACTGTGGTTTCATTTTATTTTTAAACTACAGTTCAGGACATGCTTTATTCTTCATTGTGTGTTTTTTCATTGGTGTTGACTTGTTATTTATCTTACATTGTAATTCTTTTCACGATAGCATGCATTTTGACACTTTTGCTTTTAATAAGTCAAATAATATTTTAGTCTCGAATTGATGATTTTATCTTTTATTCCATATCCCATAAAGAATGTTTAAACAAAATGGCAAGAAAATCATTAAGTTTAACTTGTTCTATGTCTTCCACTTAAGGATTGCCACCTGCAGTATATGTTGATCCCGTGTCCAACTGAAACTGAAATTTTGTTATTCCAATGAATGAAAGAATTAGGTGTATGCTTAGGTAAGTGCACCTATTTTTATAGAAAATTATAGGTGGGTGATCGTGTTTGTTGGTACTAGGAATCTGTATCTGTGAATAGAAAGTTGCATTTTCCTGGAAAATTCACATCTAATTTGTTGCCCTTGTATAGGTTCTGCTGACAGGACTGTAAAATTTTGGGACCTTGAAACCTTTGAGCTAATAGGTTCTGCTGGGACAGAGGTAATTTTATTCCTCAAGGGACACCTTCAACTTGGAATTGTAAATCTTTTCTAGTTTTTTTTTCTTTCCTTACCAAAGAGTTTTTCTGGAACCTCTCTGCCTTCAGACAACTGGAGTGCGTTGTTTGACCTTTAATCCTGATGGGAGGACTCTACTGTGTGGATTGCATGAAAGTTTGAAAGTAAAGCTCTCTCTGTCTCTCAATAGTTAGTGCTCCAGGTCTACTGTTTTTTACTAACTTTTGATCCAACTTCTTAGGTTTTCTCATGGGAACCAATAAGATGCCATGACGCCGTGGATGTGGGATGGTCTAGGTTGTCAGATCTCAATGTTCATGAAGGAAAGCTTCTTGGATGCTCATACAATCAGAGTTGTGTAGGAGTGTGGGTTGTAGATATATCGGTAATACACACTGTTTATTAATTTCTGTTGGTGTATAGATGTCATTTACTTTCTGGTGCTGATATTTTAAATTTGAACCTAAACCTGATGTGTCTCTTGTGTCCCTTGCTCAGCGTATTGAACCGTATGCAATTGGAAATGCCAACCGATTCAACAGTCATTCAGAATCTAAATCTGGTGCAATTGGGAACCAATCAGTCCTGCTTGAGAACAACGCAAAGACTAGCATGGGAAGGTTATCTGTTTCACAAAATTCTGATGTTTTAGTAAAGGAAACAAAATCTCTTGGAAGGTTGGCAGTTTCTCAAAATTCAGTTTCTGGGAATGAGGCTTCTAAAGAATCAAAGATTTTGCCATGTAAATGACCTCTGAATCTTCAATTCTTGGTTCACTGTTGGTTTTGGCGTTCTATTTTATTTTTCTCCTTCCTTTTTGTCTTTTATAAAAATTGGTTTAAACTCAATTCTTCAGCCAGATTGTGACATATGTTCCTCATTGCTTCAACATACTAATTGAAGCTGCAGGAAGTGTACCTGGTACTCCTCAAAGAGTGAACTTAAACACTGGGTTGAAGACAACTATGACCGGACCTCTAACAGTTTCTAGCGGCGCAGCCCCAAAGAGGAGTTCTACAAAGATCCTTTCAGCTGCTAATGTTCCAGTCTTGAACAAGGCAGATGTCATACCTGTAATTGTCCCCAGAACTAACTCCAGATCAGAGCAAGTAGCTGACTCCAGAAAAGAAATTGGTATTGCTGCTAGGACAATGCCATTTTCTTTGCAGTCAAAGACAACTGATTTCCGGAAATTTTCAAATAGTAGAGAGGACATGGACCAGCCAACTACCTCTACCCAGTCTGAGACAACAGGTTGCAAGGCTACAGAACCGATAAGTGTCGTGGATAGGAATATTACTCCTGCAGTTAAAGCCTCTATTCATGGAATATCAACTGCTGAACGAAATATTGGGGATGATAGATCTATGGGATCTGGAAACTATGAGTCAGATTCGACAACAGAGCCACCCACTAGTTACCAGGAAGAAAACTGTAAGTGTTACCCATTCAAGAAAAACTCTTTGCCATTGATTGTCAGTATGCATGTGTAAGTGTATGATGCTGACATTTCATGGCTGCTTCATAGTTGCCATTGAATCCTTTATCTTATTATCTGTGTACAAGTAGCTTTTAAAAATCCAATAGATCAGAAGTCAAGATTTTTCTACTAAAATCTTACATAAGATCATTATATTTCAATATATAAAAAAAAAAAATTCCTTCACATATTCGATCATCATAAATGCACACCATACATTTTAAGTCGTTCAGTCCAACATTGTCAACCAGCCTCTCCTAGAGATGATGACATTTTAAGTAGAGGATTAAAGGGGATGATTTATTGCTTCTTTAGAAATTATAGGTTTCAAAAGATAAAAGTAGTGTTTTTGCTTTTTTAGAAGTTAATGGGTTTGAGGGAGATTCCATGAGCAGATCTCTCTGATATCTAGCTCCGAGTTGTGCTCCTAAAGCTGCTGATGGCCGTCCTTTACTGAGTTTTTAACCTGCTATATGTGTTTCCCAAGTTGGTAGGCTGTTTCATTGAGAGTCTAGGATTTCTGCATTCTTTGGGAATGCTTTCGAAACCTTCCTCTTTGCTTAGAAATCTATGTATTCAAGGTGTACTTGTGTGGAGAATAGTTGGATTCTAATGGACTGGGATCAGCTTCCATGATGAAATTGATGGTAAGAGCATTACAGTGCGCACTTAAACCTTCTGATTTGCTTGCTGTAGGATGGCAGTGACACAAATTATCTATTGCTAGCAAAGTGACTTGCTTAACCACAGACAATGATTTATAAACAACTGCAATTGTAAGGTTTGCAGATAATGTTTTGATACAGTGCAGTTGAGAGTGGGATAGGTGAGGCTTCCTTTTGATAGTATCTAGGTTGCTATAACTGAGAAACTTGTTCAAGGAATTTCTAGGTGCAATTGGTGTGTTGTAAGTAAATTTATGCTTTGTTGGTACTCCACAGAGGTTTTTCAATGTTGCTTAGCTTATTTTCAAAGATTAACTATGCTTATACCTTTTCCTCCATCTTTCTTATATGTCTTTAAGTAACTAGCTTAGTTATTTTTATTTTATGTGAAATTACAAGTGAAAGAGTAACAAAATGTATCTGACTTTTTACTGAGATGCTTGGAATGACAGTGTAGGGAATTTCTTAGTTTTGTGAAAAAGGCACTAAGGTTGGTTCAGCTGATCTAATCAGCTCTTGCAACTTTTATATGGCAGCCTAAGCTATTTAAAACTCATCACCTTCCTTAAAAAGGCTGATAATCACTTCAATACATTACCCTTGCTCATGATTATGTAAATATTGAGTATCAGATTTAAGAATAAACATGGCTTATATAGCTTGGAACAGCATAAAAAAAATCTAGTAAAGTGTCCCCTGTTTTTGGCTGGTGGAAGGCGTTTTGTGAAAAGGGCAGGGATGATGATGATAATGAAGAATGAAAAGTGGATGTTTGTGCATTGTTGGTAGAATAAGTCATAGGGCTGTCTACCCATTGAATGGAGCATGGTTCTCAGCTTTTCTCTATGTTTCATTGACGTTTTGAGTTGGACTTTGATTTGTTTAGTACACTTGTGGCTTCGGATTGGCATATTTTCACTCTTTTGTCAGATGAGATGGAATGCAAGGCTCCTATGCTGAAAATAGTAATGTTTTTTCCAGGTGAGACTCGTGGACATAAAATAAACAGAGATGCACCCACCATCGAGAGTCAGAAAGGAGGTACATCTGTTCCTGATTTCTACTCGAGGTTTTTCAAGAATTCAAAATGCCTGATCAATTTCATGTTAAATATATAGGAAGAATGCGTTCACTTATGATAAACTGGGAGAAAAGGGGAAGATCTTCTAGCTATGAGGGACCTACTTCCGGCACTTCCACTGGGACAGGATCTGTGGTGAATGTGCTCCCTCTTAATATGGTAGGAATAGATTTCAACTTTTGTGTGTGCTCTGTTCTCTTTCTTAACTTTCTGATCATCTGAAGAGTGAAGACCTGCAATATTATTTGGGATTCAGGACTGTATGACATGTTTTCAAAGCTTTACACAATGTATCATGTGCAAAAAAACAAAAAGAGGACATGTTAACCATATATGTTCGCTTTTAGGGTCTTATGTCTTCTGTACAATAATGATCTATCATTTTGTCTTGCTTGTATGAATGAAACAATTATTAAACGGAAATTGCACTTGACTCTCCTTGCTCTGTTATGGATGATATATATATATGAGCTTTTTATGATACATAAAATATTTTATTATTCATCAGTACTGCAATGAGAAATCAAACTGTGTTCTTAGGTTGTGGTTTAGATAACAGCAAGATTAGATTGTAATTTTCTGAGGAACAGGACTATCACTAGCTTAAGATAGGTTTCATAGCTTTCTTTGAAGAGGGATATTTTGTTTCTCTTTTTTGCTTTGGTCAAGAGGGATCTTACATGACATTCTCCAGAGTATTTAGTGGATCAGTGTTGCAATTGTTGGAGATATTACCGAAACTTGATCTTGGTTTCAACATTCTAGAATGTTTCTAGGTCCAGGTCCTTCCAAGAAAACTATTTGAAAGGGCTATTTAGTCAGAGAAGCAAATTGTGCTTTCATAGAAGTGTAATGCAGCTGGTCTATGAAGTTGTGGGTTTCTCATTGGTAATTATAGGCACTTCTTAGACTCAAAATCAAATGACTGGAGATGGCATGAAATTTGTAATGGAAGAAAAATTTCTCACCTTCTCTCCCTTAACAGCTTGCAAGTTGTATGCATATCTTCAATGATTTTTTGTTGAGATGAAAATTTCTATTCCAGCTCATGTTTTTCAATATTTTTTAATGTGCTTGTTTAAATCTTTACATTTCATTGACATTAATATGCTGATTTGTACACCGTTTCAATTCTTATTATGTTGAAGTTTAAACAGAGAGGACGCACCCCATCCATTGAAAAGGAAACGGTTTCTGCTTTTGACGAGGATGTTATTGCAGACTTAATGGAACAGCATGACCAATTTGTCAGCTCTATGCAGTCTCGTTCTGCCAAGTTACAGGTGACTTAGCAGGATAAGCGGGTGTGTGCATGTGTGACAGTTGTAGACATAACACGTTCTTTTGCTCCTGCAAGGGCAGGGGAGAGTTGATAACAGACTGCACCAGTTTTTTTTTTCCTTGCATTTTTCCCACATTGTTCCATGTAAGAGATGGAGATAAATTCATTACCAATAAACAAACAGTCTAAATTCTTCTCAACTCACAGCCCATAGATGAATAATTATGGAAACTATCTTGCAATTTTCCAGAAGTGATTCTTTTGTATGTTTATGCATATAAGTACCTCAAACTGCAACTGTAATTTTTTGCTGTCCCTAACTGATAAGCTGCCTTTTAGTATGTCCATAAATTTATAATTCTTCATAATGCTCATATTCAATCAGAACCCCCTCCCTAATAGCTGGTTATTACCTTCTATCTGTACTTCCTGCTTAATGCCTTCCAACTGTAAGTTAGCTGTCATAATCTAGTTATTACTTCCTTACTGATATGTTGGAAATGAACACATGCAATGGTACACACCTGCTTTCAGCAAGAAACACACAGCATTTACCAGAGCAAATTCTATAGTTCCGTGACTGGGTTAACAAGAGTCCTTATTATCATTCATATAAATCCATTACAGTTTTGCTCTCGGATTTTAGTTTCTTCTCCTACAAATGGCTCTCAATTGATGGGAGGACTTATTGCCAAACTGTGCACAACATTCATTATAAAGTTTATTTTAGTCCTTACATTTGCTTAACATTTGAATTCAGCAAGTTTTTCTACTCCCAGCAGCTAATCTAGCTCTCTATGAAGTTCATGTCTCGATTAAGTGCTGAGGGGAAGAGTTATTTGCTTTGGCCTTACATGAATTGATTTGCCACCTCTCAAGGAGGAGCAGGCCTTTTCTATTAGCCATCAATATGCTGATATCTGTTTGCCCCTCAGATAACTTACTATTGAGAAACTCCTTTTTTTTTCTTTTTTTTTTTATCTCTATTGCTCAACATAATCTATCATTATCTTTTACATGAACCTACTATTGTTCAAATTTTGTGTTTGTATATATTTGCTTAAAGGTTGGTGAATCCAGTTAGTTTAGGCCATTGGAAGTGCTTTAATATTTCTGCATCCAGTTATATGCCATTGAAAGGTTGGTGAAACTTGTCAATGATTTCCTGTAGGTTGTCTACAGATATTGGGAGAGAAATGATGTTAAGGGGGCCATTGGTGCAATGGAGAAGATGGCTGACCATGCTGTAAGGACCTATTTTCTCACAGTATTTGACAAGTATACTGGATACTACAATTTATTTTAACTTTCATTCCTAACCTTTTGTTTCTTCTTCATATGCTTACTTTCAGGTCCTTTCTGATGTTATCAGTATCGTGGCTGATAAAATTGACATTGTCACTTTGGATATATGCACATGTCTCCTGCCACTTCTTACTAACATGCTTGAAAGTGACATGGATAGGTAAGAAGTTTGAGATATTTTGTACTTTGTAATACTTTTCATTTAACCAGCTTACTGCTATTGGTTTATGTGTTTTTTATTATAAGCATTCCACCAAGTGTTGATGTCACTCCACATCTCTTTCTTTATCTCTACAAAAGGGAGTGCCAGTAGTGAAGGATGCTACTGTGTATTCCCTATTTATTGTTTATGTTTCAGCAACTATTCCTATAAAGTTGTTAAGAGAGAGACGGCAGATAATTGCTCTTCTTATCTGACACGACAGATAATTATAGATTAATGAATCAACTAACTATTTGCCATTGGCTCTCTTTGGTGGAGGCACTGCCTCCGTTCTGGCTGAATGATGGTAAAAGACGGGTAACATTTGGCCATTCAACCAACTGAATATTTGGTCAAAGACACTGGATGTTGTCAAAACAAGCAACTCCTTTGCTTTTTAAGTCATTGTCATTGCGGATGATGCCTCTTTTGTTTCCCTTTTAAAGGCAGGTGGGTAAACATTTGAAAGAAATCATATTCCACCTATACTCATAATATTTAAACAATTCAAATTACATGCTTTGACTATTAGGGGGATGAAAGGCAACCACTTCAATAGCAGTGTACTTGGTGTCAAGGTCCTTCACAGCGTAGTGCTTGAAGTGATGATAGAAATGCCTTTGAACTGCATTTCCTTAGCTTGGAGCATATGGAATGAATTAGTTATGTGTGGAGTCCATTTTTACTTGGGTGGTTTTCCATATGTTATTTTCTACTTTACAGCATACACGTCATCTGCATTACAAACTGACCTCTGCTGGTCAACATGCATTAGTGATGTGGCACAACTTGTTGGTGATAACAGGGATTTCCCAGGAGCTTTATGGTCAGCATGAGCTAATCGCAGCTCAGCTCAAGACCAAAGCACCATCCCGATACACAATGCACCCCTCTGCCCTTTAAACTTTTTTCTTACAATTACTTGATTATGTTTCTCTTTAGTTGCTTTCATAATTCTGTGGTCTGAGGATCCATAGCTAAATTGCCTGTTGTATTTAGGCATTTGAGCATTTCCCTGGACATGCTGCTGAAGCTGGTCAGAATGTTTGGTTCAATGATATATTCAACACTATCAGCGTCAACATCTGTTGGTGTGGATATCGAAGCAGAGCAAAGGTGTGCACCTTTTTGTGATGTTTGCGATTGATTTCCTATGCATACTACAAAAATTGCTTTAAGACGGGTACACATCTTATTTGGTTCATAGGCTGGAACGTTGCAATATCTGCTTTGTAGAGCTTGAAAAAGTCAAACGCTGCCTGCTTACCCTTACAAGGTAACTTTAATTCTCTTAGTGGCGTTGAGAGCTGTGGCATTTATATTCCAATGTATTGTGTCTGGATTCTTTTCTTTAATCTGTTTTGTTCAATAGGAAAGGGGGATCGGTTGCAAAGTTTGCGCACGAGCTAAATCTAGCTCTTCAAGAAGTATCATGACCAAACTCCAAATTCTTCCGAGTGGCGACTGCTGATTGTTTTAGCCATACATGGTTTGAATTATAAGTTCTTTGTGGGAGGAGCAGAGCTTGTGCACTTGTAGGAGTTAAAACTGCTTGCCATGGATCTGCATTCTGAGTTTTCTGCCTGCTTGGCCCCAGACCTCCGTGTACATTCATGATAAATGGAGGCATTAACCACTGATTCTATCTAGTTTACTGAAAAAGACTTGAAAGCTAACAGGGGTGTATCTTCATCGAGTGCTTGCTGCGGAGTCTTGGCACTCATCAATGTGGTAATTGGTGGAAAAGGATTTACCCACCCAGTATGTAGGAGACAGATTGTAACGTTGGCATGTATCAATTTCATTCTTTTTTGAATACCTATCATAAGTGGAAATAGAGAAACTTGGCTTAAGAGTGTACGATTCTTGCTGCTATTCGCCCACTAGGTTACCTCATTTTTTCCGCTTCCTTTCGGTCCCCCCCCCCCAAAACTGACCAGCTTTTTCTGTTTTGGGTAAAAAGCTATTTTGGACTTGAACAAACTGGCAATTGAACAGTACAGGCTTCAAAGAAAGCAGCATGATCAGCAATCGATAATGATGCAATGTCATAACCAACCAAGCAACTGAATAGAAGAACTAAAACGATAAGCTAGAAGTATCACAAGTAATTTTTGAAGGGAGACAAATTGCCTGGCATAATAACTAATGAGATTAATATTATACGAGGTAACTAGAAATTTTCAACCAACCAAGAGTTGAAGTAATATCACTAATAACAAACTGGCGACAGAGCTATGCAGCTTTGAAGACAAATCTAGAAAATATGAACAGCCTCCATAAGAATGCTAAGAAGATGAGTCAACAGCTCATTTCATTGAGAAAACTATGTCCTAGCCAAAGCTTTTCAATTCAAAGTAAAATGCAATTCATGAAGCTGGCAGGAACGGCAGGGAAGAGGTACACAAAGACTAGTACAAATATTCAGTTAATCTTCCATTCAATCATAGCCATACCATTGATCTTTAATCTGATCAGAGCTGTACAATAGGAACCGGCTTTTCATTTAATACTGTCATGTATACTAGAAAAGGCAAAACATCAAATTTAATTAAATGCACTAAAAGAATCAGAACAGTGTGATTGTTTATGTTGTTTAATGCTTATGGATGTTCATATAAGATGGTATATAATGAGGAAGCATAGATCAAATGTAATGTAGCAGTGAAGAAATGTCTCATCGAAATAGCAAGTGAATAAGCAAAACTGCATTTGAATTGGATTGAAGAAGAATATTTGTATATACACATCATTCATGTTATAACAACAACAACATACACACATATATGATTGTTATTATTGTTATGAAATTAAAAGGAAGAGCAAACAAAGAGAGAGAGAGAGATGATAGGATAAGTGAGTGAGTCGATCAATCAATAAATTGCAATTCGTCCTCTCTGAGATGAGCAAAGAATTTGACTCCTCCTGAGTGGACAAACTGAGTCTTGTAAGGAAGATTAGCGGAAACTCGCCTCCCCTTCCACTGGCTCACGTACTGCTTCACCTCACCTTCCAATCCACACAGATCCACTTCCTCCGCCACGCGAGGCACGTGGTAAACCTTCACCGGGGCCTTCACCCTAACCCTTGCTCCAATCTTCTTCTTCGCTTCTTCTTCTTCTTCATCATCATCATCATCTGAATTGTTGGATCCCAAAGCCACCGAGCACGAAACAGCAGTTTTTCTTCTTCGTCTGCTACTACTACTTGTTGCTATACTAGTAGCTGTAGGAGTAATAATTGAGTAGCGGCAATTAAGCCTTGGATTTGGTGAAATTAAGGCATTGAATTTGAATTTGTTGGTATCTGTGGCAAGGAACGCCGAACTGACTGCAGCGGTGGCAGCCGACGATAACGCCAAGCTCGTACTCATCGCGCTCTCGCACTTTTTTTTTCTTTCTTATGGGTCCAAACGACTAATGTAGTTTCTGGTTTCTACCACATTCAGTCAGTCAGATATTGTTTTATTTATTTTTTGTCCTCGATCCTTATGGCTATGTATTTCTCTCCGACTATCTCCTCTCCTCCTTACCCAATATTTTTAATAATAATAATAATAATAATAATAACAACAACAATGGAGTAAATGTTTAATTATTATTTTTATTCAATTTCTTCACTGCACCTAATATATGGGCACTCCACATAGAAATTAACCTCAAAAAACTTGGTTACTTTGTCAATTCGTAAATTATTAAATTAATTATTTTTATTAAAAGCATAGTGTTTTATTTGATTTTTTTAATTATTACACTTTGATTTTAATTGAATTATTTGAGTCAATTTTCGATTCAATTCAATTAAAAACCCAACCTAATCAATTTTTATATTTCTTAAATCAAGATATCTGATTGAGTTTAACAATCATGATTCTCATTTATATTATAAAAATAAAATAAAACAACCCTTTATTTTCAAAATTTCACTAAAATTAAATTTTCATTCTAAAATTAATAAATAGAAAAAGTTTGATACTTTCAATTTTATTAATAAACAAAATGAGTATAATACTAGGAGCATCTAAACTCATTCTCTTGTTCTTCTTTTTAATCATTATGTCATTCTCTGAAGGGAAAGATGTAAAGAAAACAAAATTAAGATTTATTTGCATGTTATTATTGCAATAGGAAACATCTATTTTATACAAGAAAGTTGCTATAATTACGCTATTCTATTCTAAGTAGTTTAAATGTAAAAAGAAACTAAAAGCCATTACAGGAAAATTATATTAAATAAAATATATTCCCTTTGAATGACCATATATTTCTTAACACTTCCTCTCAAGTTGGAGAGTGGATGTCAAGAACGTTGAACTTGCACATCATGGTCGAGAATGCTTCCTTTCCCAATGGCTTTGTAAAAACATATGTGACTTGATCTACTGAAGAAACGTATTGTGTTTTAACTGAGTCATCTTGTATCTTGTCACAAATAAAATGACAGTCCATTTCTATGTGTCTAGTTCTTTTATGAAAAACAGTATTGAAAGCTATGTGCAAAGTTGTTGTGTTATCACAAAACAACAATGGCTTCAGATGCAATATTCACAAGTCCAATAACAATGAGCGTAACCAAGATAATTCATAGTATATATCTGTTATGGTTCTATATTCAGCTTTTGTTGAAGAGAGAGACATAATTTTTTGCCTCTTTGTCCACCAAGAAATAAGGGTAGAACCCAATAAAATACAATAGCCTGTAATGGATCTCGATGGATGATAACGGTGAAAGATTAATGCTACGGCGAGTAACAATGATAAGAAACAAAATTGACACGGGGGAAACATATACCTTTGTGAGAACTGTATGATGGAGAAGACGAATGGTTGGGAGATGTAACTTGGTTATATACATAATCACGTAAGACAGTTGAAGGGTGATAATGACGTTTTGAATTGCACAAAGGTGTTGGTAAATGAGCATCATGAATTAAATATGGATGTTTAGAATGTTGGTCTAGAGTTTGTGTAACTGGTTTAGTCAAGGGAGTAGTGATAATATGAGGTAGTACATAATTATTGTTTATGGAAGCAAGATGGCTAGACTTATAAGGAAAAATGTTTTCATGAAAAACAACATCGTGATTAGTGAATATTTTATAAGCATAAAGGTCATAAAGCTTGTAAGCTTTTTGACCAACAAGATAGCCGAGAAAAACACAACATTTAGCACGACGAGCAAATTTATGAGTAACATGCATGTTGATAGCATATACAAGACACCTAAAAACTCAAAAATGATGGCAGGAGGGTGGTTTGTTATAAAGGCGTTTGAAAGGAGTTTTGATGCTAAAGAGTGATGTGGTTAAATGATTAATTAAGTGAACAGTTGTAGAAACACAATCTGCTAAAAAATATAAAGGAAGATGGGCTTGAAAATGAAGGGCTCGTGTAGACTTAAGAATATGACGATGTTTGCTTTCTACAACCCTGTTTTGTTGGGGAGTATAAATACGAGTATGTTGATAAGTGGTCCCTTTGTGTTTTAAAAAATCATGCATAAAGAGATTTCTCCTTCATTATCGACCCGAATATTAGCTATAGAAACATGGAATTGTGTTTGGACAAATGAGAAAAAAAAATCATGATATAAATTTTGTATTTTACTTTTGTGATTCATAAAGAATATCCATGTAAATTGAGAATAATCATCACTATAGTCAAAAAATATTTTGAACTAGAAAAGAATGCAACTTTATAAAGCCCCCAAATATCACAATGTATTAATTCAAAAGGTCTAATAGACAAAATTGAACTAATAGGAAATGATAGTCGATGTTGCTTTGCTAGTGCACAAACACCACAAGTATTATTAGACTGGAAAGAAAAATGTAATAGATGTTTTGCAATAAATCCTAATCTAAAGGAGGACAAATTCTCTAAACAACAATACCATAAAGTTGTAAAATAGGAGACTTGAGGGCTGGATGGATGTCGTTGTTGGTTTGCTGTCAAAACAACTAAGTAATAAAGACCATATCATTGTTTACCCAAACCAATCATTATCTTCATCATCAAGTCCTATAAAATACACCAATAAAAAAAGAAAGTTATTGAGCAATTTAAATCTTTGGTAAGTCTGCTAACAGACATTAAGTCCACCTTAAAAGATGATACTCCAAGCACATTGGTTAAAACAATACCAAAATTTAAAGGTAAAGAGTCAATGGAAGCAATATAAACATGTTTTCTATTTGGTATAATGATTGATGACAGAACACCATTGTTGTTGTTAACAAGTAAATTTGAGGAGGAAATATGTGTTATGTTGCACCATTATCAATAATCATCTGGCGTAACATGGATGTCATTGGCAACAAGCTTGCAAAGGTGTCAATATTGTTAGCTTTTGGATTGGCCATAGTATTGTTTGGTTGTATTGTGCCCTTCCTCTGCATGATGGAAATTATTTACTGAATTTGTAAGTTTGAAAGTCTAGTCATAAGTAAAGATGCCTCATGTATTAGCCGATCCTCCTCAACGTTGTTGACGGAAAACTAAAGGCCATTATTGCGTTTGGATTGAGCATTGCCTGTGGTAGACTAAGAGTGATATTTGTTGTTGGATGGGTGCTCAGGATGTTCTGGTGGATAACCGTTCAATTTCCAACAAGTTTATCACATATGATGATCATGATCATAGTATGAACAATGCAAGGGTTTACGATGAGCAGAGATGAAACAAAAAGGAGAACCTTGTCCACGTCTAGAAGCCAGGGTTGTTGATTCTATTTTGCGCACAGTCATTGTCGCACGTTTGCGGCGCCGCAGCGAAAACATCCACCCTCAAAATTTTGTATTATCTAAAAGAAATTATGTGGAGACAAGGAATTCTTGTCTTTTATTAGTGGAAAAATAGAATGGGAGTCGCCACCTAGTATTTTGGTCACTAGGAACCTTAACTGGTCTCAGAGATCGGGTACGGGGACTGGTTGCATAAAGAGAAGGTATTAGCATCCTAAATACGCCCTACCTAAGGTAAGCTGCATTGTTTTATTGTCTGATAAAATCTAAGGTCTTGTCGTGTTTTCTAGTTGTTGGTCCGTCTATGGTTTAAGAAAAGTCCTCCTCGATAAAGAGATCCTTATCTTATCGGGTAAAACCTAACTGTTCTGATGTCAACAAAAGAATTTAATATTCGAAATACGTATTACGTATAAGGTCGTAACCCCAGATATTAAAAGAAAATAAAATAATTTTTTTTTGGAATTTTTGAAATATTGGTCTAGTTCTCGTAACTTTAATAAACTGGTTATTAAAGCCAAAATGCATGCTAATACAAATTTTTGAATCTTTGTTGTATGAAAATATGATATGATTTTTTTATTTTATTTTTGAAAGACTAGGCCGTATGCATGAAAACAAAATATTTTTTTTTATTTTTAAATGTCTTGACAAAAACCAAGTATTTTAATATCAGATTTGTATCTTTACAGTATAAAAATACAAACCAGTATTGATTAAAATTTTTTGCAGAAAATCACAAATTTTTTAAAATAATTTTTGAAGATTTTTTTTTATGGTTGTGCTAGACCCGGCCCAAAAGGAAACTAGGCCGAAATTAGCCAAAAATGAAATCAGACCTACTTTCTACAGGGCTGGACTCAGCCCAACCATGTGGGCTGGGTTGTCCAGCCCGAAGGAACAATTGGCTGGTTACTGTGCTGAGCACAGTAACCAGGTAATTATAATTAGCTGGTTACTGTGCTGAGCACAATAACTAGCTAAATTATATTTCTTTTGCTGCAGAACGTGAATTGCTCATGTTCTGCATGCAAAGGAAAACAACAGGGAAGAGGGGACAAAGAAGGGGAGAGGTAACTGGAATGAGTGATTGTGGTTGCTGTCTCCGGTGATTTCTCACGGTGGCGCTGGGTGGCGACAGGCGTTGGCGTTGCAGTGGCTGTTTTTCTTTTTCTCCTCTGCTTCTTCTTCCTTTGGCTTTTCGCTTATTCTACTGCTCCTCTAGTTTCTTTCCTTTCTCTCCTCTGGTGCTGGGGAAGGAGATGCCGATGGTGATGCTGAGTTTCGTTTGCTGGTTTCTTGCTTCCTTGACCTTCTCTTCGTCTCTTTTCTTGTTACCGATTCCTCGTTCTGCTGCCTCTGGTTCTTGTGGATGGTGTTGTAGGAAGATGAAGCTGATGGTGATGTTTTTTTTCT
>Ga0307514_10002915_pt1 | contig 17041 bp, 23 predicted proteins | sample 16_EM_MG_FD_203088 | JGI IMG/M metagenome (GOLD analysis project Ga0307514, IMG submission 203088) | Populus trichocarpa ectomycorrhiza microbial communities from riparian zone in the Pacific Northwest, United States - 16_EM | ecosystem: Host-associated > Plants > Roots > Unclassified | place...
GGAAATGGGAGTTCGCGTTTCCTTAGACATAACGAACGAAAAATTATAGGCCAAAAAATGCCTCTACTGGAAAAGTGGTTGGCAGTTGCCACGGTGGCGATAGATGGAGAAGTCGAAGTTCTGTGGAGCGAGAACATAGTGGACACGACGATCACTTGCCATTGGCCAAATACAATATTACCATCACGAACGTCAAAAAAAAAAAGCACATGAAAACATATTCCATAGGTGAGCATATCATACAGGTGCTATACAAGAACAATCCGTAAGAAATGAAGTGAGATACAAATAAAAAAATCCTATGTTGGAGGCCAAGAATTACTTGGTTGGATGTCCTTAGTCCAAAACTGCCAGATATACTCTCGATAATCACCAACAAATCCAAACCAGGGTGCCCAAACTTCTCTTCCGGCTCGCAGTAGTGCTTTCGGCCATAGAGTCGAAGAAAAATCAAGATGAAGTGTACAGTCAGATTTTAATGTATGTAAGTGAAGTTCTGGATTGAATGGATCATAATATGCATGGAAGAAAAGATTCCTGGCCCTGATGATAGACATGCTATAAAGTGCCGTCAGAACATCTATATAGACGACAAACACAAACATACCGGTACATGAAGAAGAGTATTATTTGCACAAGAACAAGAGCAATGCACGTTTTCCGACTGAATGAAAGAAATGGATGCTTGACAAAGGGAATGTTCAACTGAAGGGATGAGTCTAAAGCATCGTAGATACAGCACATGAGCTTACAACATTGGTATCTGTCTTGATATCTGAATACACATTTTGTCTTGCTCTCCGTGTTTGTCTTGAAGTCTTCACCAACTCTTCAATACGAGGATAGTCGGGCCCAAGAATTTCTCTGTCACTAGAGGGAAATAAGGTTACAAATCAGAGAGAGAGGGGAAGACAACATTACTTGTCCAGGTCATCAATATCGTTGACCAAATTGCCAAGTCCTTGTTTAAGACGCGACAGCAATTCGTCTCGACAAGGTGGAACACCTCCCTCCTCCACCTCCGTTTTTGCCTGATCAGACACTGACTCCTGCTTGACTTCACGGCCCTTGGCGTCTACCACTCGAATCCCATTTCGAGAAGCATTGGAATCCTTCTTGGGCGAAGTACGTGACGATTCCTCTCGTCCAAAGGCATCGAGAATTCGAATGTTGGCTTTTACTCGACGCGGGCTGTGAGGTGACGGTGGTAGTCCATTTTGTGTGCTGTCTGCTTGCACAACGTCCGAGTCCTCATGTAATTCAGAATGTGCATACGACGTCAACGCGTCCTTTATCTCCGGAGTTTCTGGGTCAAAGCGAACCTTTAACAGACCCTTCTTCGCAGGAGTGACTCCCCAACCACCAGGTACACCAGGGGTTTTCAGATTGAGAGTCGAACCCTTAGAAAGAGAGTTGACTGGAGTAAGCAATTGCCCTTCCTGTAGATTGGACTCAACGAGCTTTGACGAAACTGGGCCAGGAGTAAGAGCCCAGCCACCAGGAGGTTTTGGAGTTTTAGCCGAAAACTGCTGAATAGTGTCGTCTACAGGTGTTCTGGGATGTTGATTTTCCTTATCATACCCGTTTAAACTGGGGGTCGCAGAATCGTCACCAACACTTTCCTCAGTCTTGACTTGAGGTTTAGGTGTTGCAAGCCAACCGCCAGGAGGCTTCGGTGTCTGCATCCACCTATTCTGGTGAGGAGTACCGAAATCCGGCATTCTAGGCATCTGTACGGGGGAGCTACGACGGGAGTTATCACTTGATGAAGGAGTCGGCAGTTCAGACAGTTCCTTGGGCGGCGAAGGCGTTTTGAATTCAGATTTGACGCTCCTGCGGATCGGCCCTGGCGGTAGAGGTGATGGCGAGAGCAAAGTACCAGCAGCAACGATATCCGGTGCCATATCATCTTGGTTGTTTTGGATTAAGAGTCCTTTGCCATAGTCCTCTGATGTCGCTACAATCTCTAACGGAGAACTATGACTGTCGGGCATCTCAGGAGGCTCGGTCACTCTTAATTTGGGTGTTGCACTCTGCGAACTCACATCAGTCTCCCTCAAATCTAAAGTAAAGAAAGTGAGCTAATCAGATCAGCACTTTGCATGAATTAAGGGTGTACCGTCCGTTTCAACGTCACGAACTTGATTACGACCATTTGACACAGGTTTTGACGAATCATCCGAATGTCCTAAATCCAATGCAGGCCATGCATATAACGATGGCTGTGGGACACACTGAATCTGAGTAGAATCATCTGACTCATGATTGTCGTAGTTCGCACCGCTTCTATTCATGGATTTGTTTGTTACCACGTTGCGTGGCGACTTGGATAATTTCGTCCTTGCAGATGTTGCGAGGTGACCCTTTGAACTCTTTACAGTGACCGGGGAAACATCCGTCTTCGTCCGGGACTTGGATAATTGAGATGGGGAATTCAAAGCATTACGTGGTTTGGATTCACGCTGAGTATGATTGTGCGATGGAGTAGGGCTCGACATCCGCAACGCTTTCTCGGGTAAATGAAGAGAGAATGGTCGTGTAGACTGAAATTTCGTCGAATGTGGCACATGATGATGTCCATTGGCATGGCTGAACTCATGGCTCGAGCTATTTGACCTTATCCGACTATCACTGTGCAAAGGTGAAACAGGCGACTTCTTCGAGTTCTGCGGCGAAACACTGTCACGCCCCACAGAACGAGGCGCATTCCAATTTCGCTCTCGTTTGTGCACAGGATCGACAGGAGTTACGGGACGACTGTGCTCTTGCGAAAGCCAAGGTGACGAGAATGAATGATTTCGAGAGTGTCGGGGCGATGAGCCGTTGTGCCAAACGGGATGAGGCGAGTTCCAATTTCGTTCCCGTTCATGTACTACGTCACCTTGCCGATGGTGTTTGGGAGATATTGAGCCGAGTGAGGATAACGACGAATGACGAGACAGATTAGGGGATGGGGTGCCATGCCGATGTGATTGGGGCTTGTTCCAATTCCGTTCTTTGTCATGAGCCGAGTCAACTGGGGTGTGCGAACGGTATTGGCCCGGCAAAGGGGAAGATGGTCGAAGAGATGAGGCTGAATGCATATGGGACAAACTACGATGGCGACTCAGAGAAGATCGCGGGCGTTCCTCGATCCCCGGCTGCAATATTGCGTGTCCAGCAGGAAGCGAAAGACTCATAGACCGTTCTCCCAAGGAGTCATGCAAGTTGTACACTGACATAGATTCAGCAACGAGCCAGAAAAATGGACAAGTGGGACATGCCTCCAAAATTTTTACGTGTAGCTATTGTGGAAGCAGAAACGGATGAGTCCTTGTTGTTCAAAGTGAGAGCATTTGGTGAAGCTGAAGCTGAAATTAATTCTATACAAACGCAACTAGTACATGCGACCTACGTGTTCGTGGCCTATCATTTACAGTGCGTGTTTTCGAAGCCATAACCCTAATATCGGAAGTATGGTTATCATCAGCCGCTTCGGATTCAACGCGCAGAGTGGGGGGTGGGGAGACTACAAGTGTGTTAGAACCCTCTTCCTTGTGACAGAGCAGAATTCCCAAACCAGATCTATCAGAAAAATTGTCTGTCGAACTATCCAGGGCGTCAATTGCATTCTGCATTTCCGAGTCCCGATCAAGTAAATCTGCACGATGGCAATCAAAAACGACCTGGCATAGAAGACAATGCACATACTCGACTTGAATTGGGAATTTTCAAAAGACATCCTCGAAGAATGTTGAGGGGTACTGGTAGCAACTGGAGGCGTGGTTGGCGAAGAATCAAGTCTTGGAATCACACCAGAATCTTCCGCATCCTCTGAGATAAAATTTCATGCAAAAATTCGCAACATACCAAAAGAGCTTGCAAAGTTCGAAGGAGAATTCGCCATTTCACCAAAGCGTTTCCGAAGAAATTCTTGTGTCAAGGGTTGTGGAGTTGCTTTGAAGCGCGTTCGAGGCCGTGCGGGTGATTCTTTATTTTATTAGCACAACTTACAAAATGCAAATGCAAATGCAAAACTTACTACTGGCACTTTCCCTGGCACTTTCCACCTCATCGTCACTCAGGCTTCGACGTTTTCCTTTGATATCGCGAGCTTCTAGGACATGGGGTGTATCGTCCATGTCGGTAGCACCGATACTGCTACTTCGCCGACGGTGTGACCGATCTTTTTGAGGGGTATCACCAGGCTCACGGAGCGCCTTGTTGAAGATATTCTTAAGACTCGACTGGGCAACACTTGTCGTGGCACTGGCAGTCTCGATGTCATAGTCCGATTCTCTTTCAGATGGATATTGATACTCCGTATCTTTGTCGTTGACGCGCGTAGGACTTCCATCACTGTTGGGCAAACGAAAAAGCAGAGCACGGAGAGCCGCGGCGGGGCTGTCTTTCTGTGTTCCCGTTGACAGTGTTTCTATACGTGGAGGTGCCTGAGGTGTTGTGTGTTCTGTTGGTACGTCGCTAACGTAGATATTATCGTCGGACATATCAATGCCGTTCAAAGTAACATTGACCAGTTGCGAAAGGTCGGGCAAGCGAGAAGGAACTGCCTCGGAGGTGCTAGTATGAATACTCCTGTCAAACGGCACAGGCGGATGGCGAGTCACTCGGAGACGGGGGGTAACGCTTGGGGTGGAGCTCGCCATTTGCTGGTGAACCAAGGCTACACAGGTTCGAGCCTGTAAAACACCAGGCGCCGCCCGTGTGGCAAGTAGAGAGCTGAACTGTCAGTGTAGACATTGACCAATGACAATGGCAAATCCAGGCACGTGATCAAACGACGTTAAAAAATGTTTTTTACTTCAATGTTATGTACAACAGCGTTTGAACAATATACAACTAATTTACATGGGTCGAACACTCCAAAGCCTGTCTAATAAATTCCTCCCGCAAATTTTTTGACGATAGGTTCCCAGCAGTCGCCCAGTTGCATATGCTCACCCTCGCATTTCTCAAAGATAATGGCCCGTCGGAGGTCCAAGTTTCGCAAACCTATCCAATTCTCTAGATAAATGGGCTGCATCCGCATGGGAAGTAAGACTTTCTGTGTATTCGAAAGAGATTGAGGCGATTGAGGTAAATCAGCAGGCTTTCCTTCGCCAATGACAACTTCGGCACCAAACCAGGCACTCTCCTTGGGGACGACGGTCTTGTCCTCCGTAAAGATGACCAGGACAAGATTTCTGAGCGACGCTAAATTACTCTTGAAAGTTCCATTACGCGTATCTGCTAGCTCGTTGTTAATTGAAGATAAAAAATGGTTTGCGGACAAGTAGGAGTCCAGATTTGTTGGGTCCCGATAGTACTGTGCCTAATAATTCGAATCCACTCACAATGACACCAATTGTCAGAGGATGATGAAAAAGGACTCACTGCAATAATATTCTCTTGTGCCCACTTGCTGTAAACGGCTCCTTTCACCGCATTCCGGGCCATTTGACAAACGAAATCGTATTTCCTGCAAGGTGGTATATCCGATACGCCCATATGTTGCGAACCAAACGTGATGAGGTTGTGTACAGGAGGGTCGTTATATCTCTCAACGTAGGCTCGTAGGAATTGGCCACCTATTTTCAGCATACACATGCAGACAAATTGCTTGATACAGTTATACACATACCTTGTGAGAAGCCGATGGCGTCGAAGCCTTCCTCCAGTTCAGGTATTGAGGCAATTTGGTCAGCAACATATGCAACTTGATCGTTCACATTTCCGTACTGCACCCGGTATTAGATGTCGGCCAGAAGGAATTTCCTGATTTCACTCACAAACCCCGCTCTGCGATCGTTTTCAAGATCCCTGTCGATATAGACAGAGTGGACAAAGATTCCGGGATGAACTTGCTTGACCAACTCTTGGAATTCTAACATGCCCGTCGAATTATATGAATCGCCTGTGGAGTCTGTTAATCCTAGCTCAAGCCCGATGAGAAGGAGAAACTCACCCAGCCCATGCCATACTACAAGCGAGCGTGGCACCTTGCATAATGCAAGAAGAGGAGCTATCAAGACAACAAAGCAGAACTTCATCGTCTTGTCGGAAACAGAGTGGAAGGCGCAGTACAGTAATAGCCGACTCCGGAAAAGGACGGGGTAGACCGGGGTCCACATTCGAACCTATGACACCACTTCCCACCCGACCCTTCCGCTATCTGGGAGTCCCGAGTATTTTAGAGCCCCCTTCTGGCCCACCGACGTGTTGTTCGTTGATACCATGCGTCGTCTGCCTCCAGGTTACGGCCTGACACGTCGTGACGGTGTTCTAATCCTCATTGGCGCTTCCGTTGTATACATCTTCACTTTCCTCTTTCAGCGCGGTGATCCTTTTCTGAACTCGACGGTTGTCGAAGATAGTCCGTTTGCCAACCAGAATGCGCATTTTGCTACTTCCGAAATTCCGACGAATTCGGACCCTTCTGTCGTGGACCTTGGTCTCTCCCCTATTCCTGAAACGAAGTTGATTACTCACGCGCCAGGATGGACTTTGTTTGAGAATCTGTACATGTCGAATGGCACTTTATACATCGTTTCGTCAGACCCCGGCAGCTTTCCTAAAATTCGTATGATAACGAGCACGGGGCACATAGCTCTGAACACGCCAGAGAACATCCGGTTACGAGAGCCAACGGATAACGAAATGCAAATAATTAATCCAGACCAAGCGGCTACCAAATGGGGAGGAGACATCACAAATAACGAAAGAAATCGCATATGGAGCATTGAAGGAATTTCTGTAAGTCCCGAGAAGTCGACTTAGCAAATCCTACTGAGCTTCGGCAGTTATTAGTGAATGAACCAGGACAATTTCTTAACCATTACTATCACTTCGTCGCTGAACTTTTCCTTGGTGCTTGGGCTTTTCTGTATGGTGCATTCAATCCTGCTGGGTTGGTCCACCTGTCAAATGCCATTGGTCAATCCAATTCGTATTCTCAGCCTTCTTTCAACCTTCGCCCTAAGAAATACCAACCACCACCTCTGTCTCGTCTCATCCTCCTCCACGCTACGAGCACTGAGTGGAAAGATAAACCAGGTTTCAACCAGTTCTTCTTTCACGCAGCATTTCCCTCACTCGAGATTGAAGACTCAGGCAACTGGAATGACCGAAGCGCCGCGACCTCAGTCAACTCCAAGTCTCCGCATCTGCCCCAGAAGGCATGGCATTTCCCAGTTGCATTGCTCTCTGACCGAAGTGCCGCACACCGTGGTGAAGCGTGCGGTTCCAGAACACAAAGAATCGCTGCAGAGGCTTGGGAATACATGGTGAAAAAGCAAGGCATCGACCTCCTTGGACAGTGGTGGAGCGACATCCGACACAGGGTTTACAGATTCGCAGATGTTAAAATAATGGAGCAGAACTTTGACCCTCCAAAGGTGGTCGAGGACGTCACAGACCCTCAAACACTACTCCCCCTGCCTCCGGACGAAGTGGTCATCACTTATATCAATCGCCAGAGTGTACGCCGTCATCTGATACCGGAGGACCACGACGCACTCGTCACATCAATTGAGGACTTAGTAAATCTGAAGCAATCAGAAGGAAAGAACTGGGTATTCAGAGATGTGCGGCCGGAACTGCTTTCGAAGGATGAACAAGTTAAACTTGCATCTGAAACGACGGTGTGTAATTTTCTGTTGACAGTGTCATTGCTCTATCGTTTCCCCTTGATTTAGATAATGCTGGGCGTTCATGGCAATGGACTTTCACACCTTGTCCTGATGGCCCCGAACCGCCATTCTGCTGTCATCGAATTATTTTACCCGGGAGGCTTTGCACACGATTATGAATGGACCGCACAGGCTTTGGGCATAAGGCATTACAGTGTTTGGAACGATACGTGCGTATGCAGGATGTGATCGTCTCATGCTGACCCTCTTCCTCAGATACTTCACATATCCTAATGAACCAAACATAGCGTACCCAGAAGGATTTCAGGGGACGTCTATACCCGTTCATGGACCAACAGTGGCTAAACTTATCGAGAATAGACTAGAAGGAGGGTTGCATTACATAGACTGAATTTGGCGAAATGTTCTTGTCGTGCGTCTCTTGTCAACAGCAGTTGTTTGCACAACTTACAAATGTACTTCATGATCGGTTAATGAATAATTTTGAGACCCATCTCTTAGACGTTTCGTTGAATGATCCTTGTACGTTTAGCTCGCTTTGCTCGAATATCGACTTTGCATACACTCTAGGACAAGGCGACAGACATTGTGAAAAATCTTTTGTTATTCTTCCCTCATCATCCAGCAACCAAACGGACGAAACTATCGAATTCAATGGTAGATGCAACTCTGCACTTGGCTTACCCGAGACTTAAGACAACCTTAGAGACATACACGCGATTACCTTGAGAAAGAACAGAAGTTGAACAGAGCGCGGCCGCAATCGAGTTAACACAACGAGTGGCGAGAAGGGCAAAACGCCAATCATTGGACCGGGTTCAATGGGTCTTCCTTTGGATATGCGATGATGCGACGCGTAAAGTTCATTTTGGGCTACGATGAATAAATTGCACTTTACCTCGTGTTCGACATGCTGCCAGTGGTCCAAGACGTCTGTTTAAACGACATCGTTATGGGTAAAGTACTACACAAATGCGTACGTTGTTTTAAGTATTAAATACCAGTTTCTCATGTTTCTCATGGTTCCATCCGCTAGCATGCTGAATTCTATAGCAGCATTCCTCTGAAATATCATAAGCACCTTACTACCGGGATGGAAAATCAAGGGACTCACGCGATACCGGCGGTTTGGAGTGTCGAAAGGAAACCACAAATCATCGCAGAAAGGGCAATCCGAGCAATAGTTTTGCCCTTCGATGGAGCTAGCGCACCCAGGACTCCAATTTGAATACCAAGAGAACCCAGATTAGCGAAGCCACACAGACCATACGAGGCAATGGTATAGGCTCTGGGACTCAGGGCACCCGCCTTCTGGAGAGCAGAAAGTTCTAAATAAGCTGCAAACTCGTTTGCAACCAGCTTCGTAGCGAAGAGCTGAGATACTTTCAAAATTTCGGCGCGAGGGACACCAAGGAAGAATGTGATGGGGTAGAACAAATAACCAAGGACAAGTTGCAATGTGAGCTGGTGGATTCCAAAGCCACGCCCGATCCACGTAAGAAGGCCGTTGATACTAGGAAGAAATTAATGAAGCTGAAGGACTTTCTTCTTTGCATGTCAGAAAATACGTACGTAGCTACGAGTGACAGTACGGTGAGCACATTGGCGAGGATCTGTCCTGCCACAACTAAACCAAAAATTGCACCCTGGCTGAAGGCATGCAGAGAATTCGCAGGTTTGTTACTTTCGTCCGTGTGGCCACGGTCAATGGCGACTCTGCCGCGGGTAACAGGTTCCTCGGTTTCAGGAATGCGCATCTTGCTGATAGCAAGTGAGGCGGGAATACTCATAACGGACGAAGTAACAATGGTCTGAGGAGGAACACCAAGACCGATGTATGCAATCATTATGGAACCAGCGATGGTTGAAAATCCCGAAGTCATGGTTACGTCTATGAGAAAGAAATGGGCGGGGCGGCGATAGTGAGTGTAGAAAGCTTACGGAGCTCAGATTCTGTCATCACTGTGTTGGTAAAGATGAGAAGGTGTTTTGATATGAGGATGAGAAGAGCTATGCTTACAGTCAACGTATGGACGGACCAAGCAAGCAGACTCGCCCTGGCCAACCCAAGGTGATGCAGCAGCGACAACAGCCTCAGCACCTGATACGGCCATGATTTTGAAGAAGAGCCATGCGCTGTGGATACATATTGTGTTAGCAGCAATATACATGAGCGTACGGATACTATACAATTTGCCGATGACCCATTGCATGACACCCAAATAATACATCATCTGAACGAAAGCAATGAAAAAGATGACCGCAGCAAGCTGGGCATGTCGCTCGTAAACAGATAGCACCACTTGAGGTAAATCGTGAACTCACAACACCAATAAAGAACCAGTGAGTAACACTTTCTTCGAAAAAGAAAACTGCGCCAGCATGGGATTGTTCCAAAAAATCTGCTGCGAGCCGAGCTATCCAGCTGAATATATCAAAACCAGCTTTAGTCTTCAAGACAAACAAGGCAATCGTTTGCTGTAGAAATAAGCCGACAATCACTGTTGGCCTTGTATCCAGTGTAATCAATGCTGAGAAACATGCAACGTCTGGGTAACATACCAGGGTACTTGACTTCGATGTTTGGAGGTGAGCCATAGTCCAGTCTGGAAAATGCAGAGGCCAACGATTGCGATTACTCTGTCTACATATTCAGAACCCTTGAAGCCAAATGCGGATCCAAAGACAATTGCAATGAGGCAAAGCCAACCAATTGCAAGTCGAACACGGTAGCTTAGGGAATACCAAGGTCGTTCGACGAAAGGAACCCAGACAGCACCAACAGGTTTTGTAACTACACTGTTGGGAACAAATCGAAAAATGATGACACTAGAAAAACGTTGACAAGGATCAAGCCGAAATGCACACAATAAACCTACAGAATAAAGAACCAGGCAAACAACGTTTGAACAATCCTGGGAGATATTTGCTCCAAATTAAAATTTCCTGGAATTCAAGCTTTCGGCCACATACCATCGATGTCTTGTAGCGGGCAAGACCGTGGATGAGACCCACCACCCCAGAATCAGTAGAGCAAGTGCGCCTAGGATGAAAGGCTTATATTTAGTCACACGACTCTGCAGGGCTTCATCATCCTGAATGACAGCGATCTGCTCAGGGTCCTCGACCTTCTTCTCGCTGGCCTCAGTCGAATGCGAGTTGGATTCATCGTGAACAGCGGGTTGATAGGCTATAGGGGACGCCATTAGGGCCCAGGAGAGAGAGCCTGAGAGAGCACAAGTTCCAAACTGGCGGTCCTTTAAACGACCCCCACCATCTCGCATATAACACAGCCAATCGGAATCGACGACTTTATGATAGAAATGGAGCCGAGTACCAGCGAGTACCTCACCACGCTGAGCATTCGGACAAGCTCATGGCAGAAGCTGATGCACTGAAAGGGAAAGATAACGGGATTAAGATACCATAAAAGGAAAATTTTCTCAAAAATAATGTTCACTAACCTGATTATCTCTCATCATTGCCAGATGAAAACGAATTCCACATGACTTCCTTCGTCGCCTAGTAACTGAGATCAAAGCTCATAGCCTTATCTTTCTTTCAATTTTTTTGGAGGTTCTGTGTGCGATTTTCTGCGCTTTGCGGAATGTGGAGTTTGACCGAGCTATCGGCCCTTCTTCGCATGCGCAGTTCTTCCGTAAAGGTTCATTAACGTTCATTTTCCAATGCATTCTCTCTCGAGGACTCCTGCATGAGCTCTTCAGGAATAGCTTGATAGTCATCCCGTGGCTTAAGTTATACCAGGCATTCTAAGACGCACAAAAACCTTTGAAATCCAATATGTAAACTGTTAATATCCGATCACCCTATAGCCTTCCATATATAGCCAGAGTCAAGCCAGAATAGACTTGGAGGAAGTAGGATTATTAGTCGACTCTGGAAGGAGTCTAACCTATTTATATCAATGGCCTTGAAGTCCCAACAGGGTAACAGTGTGTTCTATAGGACATCTCAATTTCAAACGTACGGAGTTACAAACCATCAACGCCTTGTGTCCAGAATATGTCCCAAGAGATTCAGTGGATCGAGAGCAAGGTACAGTTTCCAAAGTAATTAGCAATTGCGACCTGAAAGAGACATCAATCTGAGCGTAGTGCATTCATTAAAGCAACGACTTGCCGTAGAAGATACATGACTTAAACCTTCAAAGTGTTCACCGTCTTTCCACTGGCAATGGCCAACCACTCCCCCGTTGCCGTTGAATACCCTGTGTTCATCGTCATCCCTGGAATTTGCGGAGACCACGCCAAGTTAGTGACCTGAGCGCTTGCGGTATATGCCAAAACAGGTTCTGTAACAATTTTTTTCTTAGCATCTGGCCGAGGAGAATTGAGCCTCGATCCTGCACTTCTAGGTGATGCGGTTGCTTGAGTATAGGCAGAAAGGTCCCAGAGCAGGACCTGACAATCATCCCCTATGATTGATATTACTAATGAGCACGACTTGATAGAAAGAACATTAAATTCACCCGCTGTTGCCAATAAAGGCCTATCCGCAGATCCCCAACCCAATGTATTGATAGGCGCATGGTGGCCTCTCAGTTCGATGACAGGCTGGCCAGGACTTCTCATGTCCAAGATCTGAACATCATTTCCATCCATATGGAAAGTAGACATGTAATTTTGGTCGAGGGGGTTAAAGGCGATCCTAAGAAGCGGTGATGTTGGTGGCCGGGCAGACGAAGAGGGATTTGCCGATGGAGGTATGTTCTTGGGGGCTGGTGTCTCGTACAGAATCGTCGAATGCTCGAGGCTTCGCAGGTCGAAGGCGCGCAAACTCCCATCTGCACCAACAGACACGAAGATATCCGTGGAATTAGGCAGCCACGCAACATCGTACACCTCACGGTCGTGAGCGATCAACTGTGTCATGGCCGTCGATGTGTCAATGTTCCAAACGGTACATGTTGTATCGATGGACGCAGTTACGATAAGATTTGGAGACTTTTCGTTCCATGAGAAATTCGTAAGCGGTGCGCCCCCGGATTGGTTTTGAACTTTGGATTGCTGCAAGTGACACGCAGAAAGTTCTAAATATGGCACCCAATGTAGAAAATGAACGCATACACACCCCCGATAAAGCAGTCTTCAGCGTCAAACTATGTCCAGAAGACACAACAGGCGGCCGCCCAATGTAATTGGAGTTCGAGACGGGACCATCCCCACTATACTCGAAAACACGCAGCGCATCTCCGGTTGTAGCTAAAAGTTCCGTGGATGGCGACTTTTGTGACCAAGAAAAAGTCTGTGCCGACGCAGGTTGCCACTGCAAGCTGGTCGCCGGATAGCCATGGTATGCCTCACACAGTGTCACGAAATCAGGATAATCGGTGTAGTCATCTTCCACGAGCACACGTTCATCTTGCAAACCAACAACTGCGATTTGATTTTGATAGTTTTCTAAAAATGAAGCTACCCCTAGTCGAAATGCAGATCGTGGTCTTAGTTGTTGTCCGGGTGCTGAGGTTTTACACCAATCAAGACTACAGATAGGCCCTATCGGACTGTCAATGGACTCAAAAATATTCAAGAGGGAGGATACCCACAGGGCGCTTCGTAATGTAGCAGAGTGGTTTGGGTCATGGCATAGCCTTGTTCAGTGTCGAATTCAGATCGAGTCCATTGCACGGCCCGCCAAATTTCACGTGATAACTGTAATAATATCACATGACCACGAGAGATTTGTCTTTAGTCTTATTGATATTTGTGTCTTGTCACAACCCTAGTTACAAGTTACAACCTCTAAATCGGAGTTTCAATCTATGTAATGTGACAAGTTCAACTGGCCGAAAAGTGGCCCACGAACTTAAATTAAAATGACCCATAAGGCAACTGTTACGGCAACGCATTTATCACCGCCTGACTCGGCACCCACCGCAAATCTTCAACTGTTGGAAATTCAAAACAGTTTCCTAGAAACCGCTCTGAACAAGTCCTGAGTCAGTGAGTCATCAGTGAGCTGGTAATTGAAATTTTGGAATCTTGCCGGGCTATAGAGTCAAATATGGATTTCAAAGTTCACACCCGTTGTAATTAGTACGGCGCCCTTTTGCGGTATTCCTTTCAGAAAGTTGGACCCAGCTTTGTAGTTTGGTCGAGCGATAAGAGTATTTGACAGTGGCGGTCCTGACCTCCGTTGTTGGAAGGGGTTAACTCGGAGTATTGGTAAAGGACAAGGAAAGATCTGATGCATGCGCTAATTCCGAGTAGTATACGGCTGAACGCTGCTCGCAGGCGAGTACATTCAAAGTACGGCGCGCCAACTGCGCATGGTGTTGGAAAGGACTTCAAACTTTCAGGCAATTACACTGCAGACTCGAAATTTTCCTCATTCTTTAATCGTTGAATATGAATGAGATGTGCAAATGTACAGCTGAAGCATATCATATTTTCGGAGAAATACCTCAGTGGTGCAATGCTTCAGATGGTATTCTGTATAATTGCAATGCCAATTGTAATACATGAAACGTAAACATATTCAGACACAGTACGAAAATAAAGATGGCAGCGACCCTGATTACTGGCAAGACATTGATTCAGGTTGGAATTGGTGGTGGTACCGAGATGAGATTTGTCATGGCGGCCAGTTAGTTGGTCGATTAGTAGATGTCGTCCAGTCGAGGTGTAGACGACAAGTGGTGGATGATGGGCGTCGCATGGCCATAAATAAGGATAAGAACAGACTTAGAAGAGAGCAAGAAGAAAGCAAGAGATAACGGAGCTGTGAAGGTAAGAGCCGGTTAGCCAGAGTTTTTTAATCACTTTCCACGATAGAGATTGCGCCGCATTCTTCGCAATGGGTCCACATTGATCGCTGACCACCAATACCAGAAGCGCAGGCAATTCGAAGTTTCGGAATTTGAGTGCAGGTGGAGCTGTGAAACGTCAAACTTAGGATAAGTGGTAGCAATAAAAATGCGTGTAGTCTATAGCCTACCCATGGTGAACAAAGGTGCTTTTTGGCTGAAGGAGTCCAATTTGATTGTTGTTGGATGAAAGAGTGAAGTCAGGATGATCGAGTACTACCGTGTTAGTGGAGAAGAAGGGTGATGGGCAAACACTAAAGACTGGGCACACGGCTAAAACTATATCAACATATACCCATGTGTGGCGAAATTGCTCAACACATACGTGAATCAGAAGAGGGGGAGTCAGACCCATTGGACGAAAAAGAGCTAGCGTTGGAGTAAAGACGGCTGTGAACGGTAGGAAGTACTGGCTCAATGTCTGACATAGCGACATCGTTGTCAGGTTCCATGTTTGGAAATGGGATCAATTTTAATTGCTTAACCTGTTTAGGCGCGCAGTAAAACATTAGCTCCGCGCGCTTGATACGGTGGATAACTTACAGCAGGACCATCTTCATTGACTTCAAGTTTTCTCTTCAAAGCCATGACTGGATCAACGAAGAAGGGGATTTAAAGCGCGGATTAAAGTAACGTCAGCGGTCCGGGGGGAACGAGCGTTTAGAGGGTAAAGCATCTATTGCTTTCGTGCATCTTATATAGCCTAATGTTTGACCATGTTTGTACAGTTTAGATAATAGTTCGGATGTCCATAAATGGATGTGCTCCGATTGGTTCCGTAAAAATGAACCCTTTTTTTTTTGCGCGATTGACGGATGTCACGAAGGATGTCACAATCTTTGCATTGCCGAATATGCCGAGTATCACAACAGAGTTCAACAGCCTCAGGCCTTGCACAGGATCCTCTGCCATGGAGGAATATATCTCGCAGATCGTTAATCCCCTTCTTCCGTATCTCAAAGCCAATTTACCGCCGCCTCTGTACTCATTTATTGTCAACGGGCTCTCATACACATTCACAGCTGTAACAGCCATTGCACGACTGTCCAGAACTTTCATCGACAAGAATTCATCGGAATGGAATACGACAGCAATATTGCCACCCATCATCACCATCCTTGCCGCCTATATAGCATTAGCAAGTCTTTACCGCACCGCTTCCTGGATGATACGTATCACTATCTTCTTTATCAAGTGGGCGTGCATTATTGGCATCGTAATGGCAATCACACAATATTTCGCGAGAGAAAATCAAGGCGGCAATGGGAGGAGCGTTTTTGTGGATGTATCGCAGGGAAGAATTTCAAACCGAAATAAATATCGCCAATCCACGAAACCGAAACCATGGGATTCCTTCAAGACTCATGAAGAGTGGCAGTACGAACAACGGCGAGAGACCCACGTGGCCCATTCTCAAGTCCAAAAAATAATGAATTCCATTGTGACTGCAGCTGGGCGGATTGTTCAAGGCGACTGGCTGGACGCAGCGACGATGTTGACTCGAGGCGATGACGAAACAGTATCAATGGACGAAACACAAGGCCAAGGGCGTGTCGGGAAAACTCGCTCAAGATAGATTTCATTCAGGGTTCCACAGTGTAGTATATTACCTTCAAATATGTTCCATAACTTATCAATTACTATGGGCGGGTACAGCAGGGTACGAAAAGGAAGCCGGACTACAAGGATTTTGTCGCTTCAGGATTGGTGAATCGGTACCTGAGAACGAAGGTTATTAAGAATTAAATATGGGAAATTCATCATACTGTGCGATTCGTCCCAATTGTGTAAGACCGGACAATCCAACGAAGAAATTAACCTGAAACTATTCAAACAGAGCCTGAAATTCACTTTTAAAAAGACTTACCGCTGCCAGACTGTAATTCACAGGGGTAATTACCAACGAGTATCGGACCCAGATAAACCCAGTCCCAGCAAGGGCTATGGCAAAGGTACTTAACATTTTTTTCAGAATTGAAGTAATTTGCATCCTAACTCACCCAAATTTTGGGAGACACTCAATTTATCAGCAGGACGACCAAGATCTTTCAGTCCAGCAGCGACCAAACACCATTTCATCAATGGAGCCCAGAAAAACACCGTCTTGGGCCCTGCAAAAACCGTCAGACAAAAAATATAAAAGAAAATGGTGAAACCATACCTGCTGGGTGATTCACGAAGGCGGAAAACCTTGAGGTCGCTACGGTGGTTGCAGGTCCAGACATTTTAGAAATAGAAAGAAACTAAGGCAAGAAGTGAAGAGAACACTAAAATTGTTTATGTAAGCAAAGCAGGTTCAGCCGTCAGCCCATGTCCAGTATGAACGAGATCCGCGCCAGCTTCTCACGGCTAGCCTCTCAGAGGCGTAAAACACGACCCGAGAAAGCTTCCTTGGTCGACTGGCTTGTCGTTGCATCCAGTGCGTCAGGAAACGACGGTTCAGATGGAAGCTCGCAATCTGTGGAGGAGAATCTACGCCGTGCACTCGATGCTGCTTTGGGTAGTCTTGGAGCTCTTGGAGAGGTGTATGAGCAGAGAGAAGTGAGAGTATTGGAGGAATTGCAACGATCTCGTGAGGATCGTGAAC
>Ga0307514_10002916_pt1 | contig 17041 bp, 16 predicted proteins | sample 16_EM_MG_FD_203088 | JGI IMG/M metagenome (GOLD analysis project Ga0307514, IMG submission 203088) | Populus trichocarpa ectomycorrhiza microbial communities from riparian zone in the Pacific Northwest, United States - 16_EM | ecosystem: Host-associated > Plants > Roots > Unclassified | place...
GAGGTGTCAAATGGGGCGCCTCAATATGGTTTAGTCCGTGCAGGGGAGCCTGGCCAATTTTGCATATCAACGAAAAAAAAATTTCTCATTTGACTACCACTATTATGTTGCACTCGCGGTGTGCCAGGATATATATCTTTTGAAAACCTCTGACTGTGGTATCACATCTCCCATATATCAGTCACAATAGCAGGTCTAGTTGGAATTGTGTAATTCGAGTCTACGTATGTATAATAATGCTAGTGGCAGTAGAAAGGTATTGATTGACCGTATCTACCTCTAAAGAACAACTAAGACCATAAGTATAGACATGAGAGTTAAGGGACCGGGGGATCAATTCTAAATCCTTATCCTTCTCTCACGACGAGGGGGCACCATCAGTCTTCTCTATGTCCTCAGGTAGGGCAGCCTCCTGGGCAGCAGCAACCACCTTTTTGGGATTTTTCTTAGCCTCCTCTTTTGCCTTCTTGGCTTCTTCTTTGTCAACGGTTTCCTTGATCCAGTCGTTAAGCCCTAGTTTGTTCCTGTTATTGGCGCTCTGAGTCAGCATGCAGTTCTCGCCTGGCAACCAGCGGTTATTTATCCACCTTGCTATTTCAATGGCATAAAATTGCATTCGTTGTACTAATGAAGGTTAGAGTTTACGATTGTCTCACAGTAACTCTATTTTCCGTAAATGTCTCACCAAATATGGTTGTGGTCTCAGTGTATTCCGCCTTGGGGTCGTTCCTCATCAAGGTGCCAAAGTTGAAGTCTTCAATCTGTAGATCCACGACATCAGCACAGCGATTCCATGTACTCACATCGAAGAAATCTACGTACCTTTTTCTCGTATGCCTGCATAAACTTCCTCCATCGCTCCTTTCCTGCCTTGCTCTTCATAGAGCCCTCATCAATTATCTGGCTGACATCAATCTCTGGGAAGTCTTTCTGGAAATGCTCGTAGATCTCTTGGTCAAGCTTGGTGAGTCTCAATTCAGATCCCTTGACCTTCTCAAGGATGTTCCAGTAGGTTTGAGCATGCAGGACAGCCTTGACAGCAAATTGACGCTCGATCTATACAGATATTAGCCCCGAGCCCAATTGGCCACTAAGATAATGTATGAATGCAGCATAGCCATACCATAGGAATGGGTATAGCCACTAGATATCCTCACATGGGGTTTCACAAAGCAGAAATGACAGACTCACATCTTGATGGTTCTGAGGATTCTTTGGGTCAAAGTTCGCTGGGACTCGTTGGACGGCAGCCATTCTTAATAAATTTGTATCTAGCAAAGATGTTGGAATGGAAGGTGTGGAGTGAAGCGTAACCGTCAAGGATGACTTCACCCAGGCCTCAAGCGACTCTGAAAACTCAAAAAACGGAGCAACTCTAAATAAATTGGCCTGAGGAACGGGTAAAGGTTGGAGGTAAGCTAAGCTGGAGCTAAGGACACATGTGTCGATACACAAGGGACTCAACACTGCAAGGCTTGGCCCTGCTAGTTGACGGGTAATTCCCGAAATGGAGTGTGGGTTCTGCTGACTGCAGGGCTATAATTATGCACGTTGTAAATAAACGACATAAATATTTGCTTTTTTCAATAGGCATGGATTGAATAAAGCACGTATGTTTCAATGTCTTCAGGGATCATATCAATCGAGATCGGATCAGCGTTGAGTCTATCGACAAGCGAACTCCTTTACAGACAAGCTATCTTTCGCTGCACCAACTAATTCAAGAATAACATAATAATAATGCATGGACATTAAGGCTCTCTTCGGGAGAAAGGTGTATAGACTCCAAAAAAAAATAAAAAATGCATGGACATATGTCCATAAACGCCTCCAATAATGCCGTAAACAGAAGATCGCAGCGCCGAAAAACCAAAGTTCTGCCCACGTTTACCAAAGAAGATTCAATTAAAAAGGAGATGGACTTTTTACTGTTCCACTCACAGTCCGGCTACGGTTGCCCATAATTTCGAACAACTCTCTTCTCAGTCTTTCAATTTCCGCTCTCACACCTATATTTTCCTTCGAGACTTGTTCTAGCATCTTCCTCTGCTCTGCAAATTGCTTGATCATGTCTTGATGCATAGTCCTGATGTCCTTTCTTATCTCCAATGAGAATTGCATCATAGCCTCTTCCCATCCAGCAGCATTTAGCGTATGTCTTTGTGAAGTAGCCTCCCACTTGGCTCCAGCTGCTGCCTGAAAACTATCGTGTGCTGGTCGGATGGTGCATGGCAAAGAGGAGAACCCCGTTGTACTCACAACTTTTCCTGCCACGGGGTGTACCACCGCCGCCCCACTCGCAGCCTCTCGAGCTACAATCCCGCTAACGTTGTTTTTATTCTCCCTGTCTTCACCCCAAACAGATCCTATCTTCCGGGATTTGTTAGGACCCGAGGGAGATCGTAAACAGCCAGTTCCAGTTCCAGTGGGAATTTTAGAGTCTAAATTGCTTCCTGTTGAGGTGCTGGCAGTTTTCCTTATGGAGCCCATAAAGCTATCTGATTCGTACTCATCTCTGTCTGGTAATTTCCTCTTGAGGGATTCTGCATTTTCCCCAGTGGTGCTGCCCTCCCTAAATTTTGGTTTTGGTGTACGTAGGTCATCTTCGTCAAGACCTTGCATAAGCCAAATATCCGATTCATCAGAGCTTTCCTCCATGGCCTCCCCTAGGGGTTCGAGCATGAATTCGGACACAGGCGCATCCCCTCCCTGAACTTCGTCCGAGCCATGACCTGCCGCTTCCTCCATAGATATTGTACCATCTTTGATGGATGACTCATCTAACACACAAGAGTTTCCCTCCTTTGTCTTCTCAGTCGGTTTCGTTTGCGCTCCCGAGTGTATACTCGATATACTTAGCGTACCCTCATCCAAAGCAGAGCCTATTTTTTTAGTCCCTCCAGATCCCTTGAGCAAACCACGACGAGAGTTTGGCCTTGCAGGCATGTATGGCGCAAATAGTGCAAGACCTCTAACCGCACTACCCTTACTTGTTTCCCCCCTGATACTCTTAATATCGCTAAGTAGCTTTCCTGGGTCCGTCACTTTGGTGGCGGATGCGAGCGCACTTTGGACTGATTCGGTCAAGGTCACACTATCCGACTGATGAACAATAGATATACCACAAATTGTGCCTTCCTTGCTTGATAGGTCCATCTTAGGCACTGCCCCGCTCATACCTTTGCTACCGTGTTCGCCCAAGGCCACAGACGAAACGCTGGTCGATGCCGATGTAGGAGTAGGGCCATGCTTTTTCCCAATGGGTTTCTCATCCCATATTAGCGGAGCTGGAATAAGAGCTGAAATAACACTTCGTTGATCAGCTTTCTCTATTGCACGTTCCTTCGGATCCCTCAAATGAATCAAATTTTCAGACTCCTTTTCTGGGACGGACATGGCTTTGGTAGGTTGCTTTCTTTTCACAGGTGAAAACATATTCATGTAACTGGCTGTAGATGGCCCCACCAAGTCTTGCCAGGTCGGCAGCACCGGTAACTCAGGAAGTATTGGAAGGTTATTTGGGAACGGCGCAAGGGAACTGGCATTGGTGTCAGTGTTAGAGTCTTCTGCCAAAGAGGACAAAGTTGAATTGTGTGGTTTGATCATGAGAGCGTGAGTTGCAATGGATGGAGTTAGGTCTGGATATCGAGAAGGGGAGGGTGGTATAACGGTAGACTTCGATGGTGATGAAATTGAACCCGGTCCATCTGTCTCCGGAGGCAGAGCAACTTCACCAGAAGATACCCACTCCACATCTAGCACCTTTCCCGCTTCAGGATCCACAGTCTGCTCGCACACCTTCGCTCCTCCACCATCAAAGACAAAGCACTTTCCATGTACCGTGCCCACAGCTACCATCCATCCCACATCACCATTGCTTTTCCCGGCATCTTTACCTACAGCTGGCCTCACAGAGACGCTAGTCGCTGGTGCTCCCATATGCCAGCTCCCAAGAACATCTCTCCTCTCAAAATCTGCGATAAACAATCTTCCGTCCCCCCCCACAGTCACTGCTCGAGCCTTGTACCCGGGTATAAATTCAACCCCAGTGATGCCAGCTCCGCCTGAAATACTGGCATCATAGAGATGCTCAAAGGCATGAATATGTTCCCCTCCGCCACTTCCTACATTTCCTTTCCTCGCGGTGTCCCTAGCCTTATCTCCTCGCACCAACCTTGTCGAGTCATACGCAGCCAGGACACCGTCTGCGAACGCAAGCACAAAGATACTCCTCCGAGTAGGGTGAAATGCACAGCAGACTACTGGCTTCGCAGATGCTTTTGGTTTGATGTCAACCGTATTGTTCAACTGTCGGTTATGTAGCTGGATGACTGGAGGGTCGGCAGAACATGACAACAGGAAATTGGAATCTGGTGAAACACAAAAGGATGTTATGACTGAGGGGTGAGCTTTTGCTGCCTCGTTGACCCTGTCCTCTCGCAAGCTATATGTCTGCACAGCGTTATGTATACTGTCAGTGAAGAAGAGGCTTTTTGAATCGTGGGCATATTGTAGTAAACGGCAGTTTCCTTCGGCACCCTTCAGCCTGTATGATTGATGCTGGCCCTGATCAACTTTATGTAATATCACAATCTGAGCATCTGCAACGGCTAATATGGCACCATCTTTTGATCTCTTCGCTGCTAATATTCCTTCGGATCCAGACGTGAAGACAGTTGCACAGAAGGAGTCATTCCACATACAAACCCTGTTGGCTGTTGTCAAAAAGAGCTTCCAGTTCCTGTCGTCCCAACAAGTCTTCACAGTGCCTGAACTTGAAGCTGAATTGGTTGGTGAGGTTGAGGGAACACGAAGGGAACGTTGGCGACTGGTGGCTAGTCTCGGGTCTTTCTCTCTAGTCTTTACGGCATTGCGGGCTGTTTAATTATTAGCCAGACTGCGTTTTGGGAAACCAGTGAGTTGGTAGGGGCAAAGACAAACCGCCCGTAACCATATTGAAAAAGTTGGGCCCTCGTTTACTGAGAGCTCAGGTACGGATGGTTTGGAAGTAGGTACATACATACAGTATGTACAGTACATATGCTGAAACAAAGAATACGAGGTAGGTACACTATGTAGGTAGGTGCCAAGCCAGAGTAATTAACGCGTCTTCCCATCAGCAGACCGCGTAAAGTGAAACTTTGTGCCGACTCTACAATGGCAGAGGAGGCGAAAGATACCCAACAACCTCTAGAAGCTACTGAGCTTAGTGAGAGAAAGCAATCTTCGCTTGTGAGCCCTGTCCTACACATTTTTAGCAGATGAACCTCTCAATTGACCATTGAGTGTGCATCACATACAGCACCATTCTCTCCTGGGCCCATCACTACAGAAAGCTGGTCAAGACACCGTTGACCAGTCCAAGGTTGCCGAAATCATCTATCAAGCTTCTCTCGGTAGCAAATATTTTAAGCATGAGGAGAAGCGTGATGAACAGCTTACGAAGAAGGTCGAGGCGTTCCTAAAACGCAAAAAGTACCTAGAGTCGATTGACCTTTCCCACAAATTACGCCGCATCGATGAGAGAATAGCACACCTAGACAAGGACAGAGACTTGTCCCAATTTATAGTGCATGTGGACTGTGATGCATTCTATGCTAGTGTGGAGGAGTTGGATCGGCCAGAGCTAAAGAATGTTCCTATGGCTGTTGGGAAAGGAGTATTGACCACATGTGAGCTATAATTTCATGGGAGTACGTTTGTTGATGCTGACCTGTTTTCAGGCAATTACAAGGCCCGAGAGTATGGCTGCAGAAGTGGAATGGCCGGACATATTGCAAAGAGTATGGTTCATGACAAATAATCTAAGATGACCCAACTGTACTTACATGTTTCTAGAACTCTGCCCATATTTGATTTTTCTGCCACTGAATTTTGAGAAATATAGCAAGAAGGCCAAAGAAATAAGAGACATCATGGCAAAGTCCGTGAGCTCCACCCACAGCTTACACATATCCTATACTAATTCCTGCTCTCTTTCAGATATGACCCTCGGTACGAAGCTGCATCCGTTGATGAAGCCTATCTCAATATAACACCCTATTGTAAATCGCACGGCCTTGACCCAGCTACTGCTGTGAGGAGACTTCGGACGGAAATCCTCGAAGAGACCAAAATAAGCGTTTCTGCAGGCATAGGACCAAACACAAGAATTGCAAAAATTTCTAGCAACAAAAACAAGCCCAACGGCCAGTTTTTAGTTCCCAACGATCGGGTAGCAGTCATGAATTTTATGGCGGACTTACCCGTGCGAAAGGTCAATGGTGTAGGAAGGGTATTTGAAAGGGAATTACTCAGCGTGGGTATAAACACCTATAAAGACATATTCCCGATCCGTGGAATGTTGCATGATGTTGGTTCGCCCCGGGTCCCTTTGTTACTATGGAAACTGAAGCTCTCCCTACCAGCTTTTTGGAGAAAAGGCAACCGAATTCTTAATTCACTGCTATCTTGGCATAGGGCGCACAGAGGTACGCCCCGTGGAGGAGTATGAAAGAAAAAGTGTTGGTACAGAGAGAACATTTGCAGACCTATGGGGATCAGATGGACTCCGTGAAAGAATGAAACTGACTGCAGAAGGTTTGGAAAAGGTTCCAGACATCCCATCCCTTCTCTTCTTTCATATTGCTAAACAGCTCTGTACATAGGATCTTGAAGAGTTGAATTTATCATTCCGTACGCTGGTGCTGAAAGTGAAACTTCATACATACGGAGTCTATTCTCGCCAGCGGGCACTACATAGGCCAATACATACTGCGCAAGATATATATCAGTATGCACTGCCGTTGCTCGCCTCCCTAGAAGCGGAGTTCAAGGATAAGGGAGGATTAAAAATACGACTTATGGGCTTACGAGGCACTGCACTTGTTGAAAGAAACAAGAAGGTTCAGAGATTTTTTGGCAAGCGGGTTGGAGAGGCAGGGAGTGTGGCAGGGACTAAACGAAAACAATTAGACGCCGATGGCTGGGAGGTCTGGCCACAGGAGGAATTCGAACAGAGGTGCGACCACCAAAATCAAATCATCAAGCTGGAAGCTCACGTACGAGAGGGTGACCAAGAAGACGAAGGGGCTAAAGACATAACCCTCGAAATCCTCTCACTGGGAATACCTTCTACTGAAAACCTTCACGATTCATCACAACAGAAGTGCAAGGGGAAGGAAAGCCAGCTGGGAGAGCCGGGAGAGCAACCACAGGAGCACGAACAGGAGCAGTGGCGATGCCCCATATGTAATCAATCAATGGCCCCAGACGACAGGATTTTCAATGAACATATTGATTGGTGCTTGAGCAGGGAAGTTATCAGGGATGTGGTGAAGGGAAACACATCAAGTAACAGCCAGGAAGCAGTTACATCAAAAAGGCTGAAAACGGTGGAAAAGAAGAAGCCTGCAGAAACTACCAGTGGGCTGTTCCCTCTCTTCAAACAGAAACAACGGTAAATTTAGGGGTGCTGGGAATGCAGCGGAGGGGTTGAGATCAAGTTGAGTGAGAGGGCGTCCAGGATATCGTTTTTTGGTTGATAATCACTGCTCACACATAAGCATATAAAATACTTGGGAAACCGACTCTTTTTTTCAATTTCGAGAATAACAATCCAATTAATTATATCACAATCAAAGTACAGTGTGCATAGTGGCATCCATCGTCACTACCCTTGGAGAGTAACTCGCTACCGCTGGGGTGCATTAAGTAGTCATCCCCTCACATAGCGCCCATTCTTGTTCACTTAGTTGGATCCTCATTGGCTGAGGTACGGCGCCACCACAGTCAGCATCAAAGTTTCACTATCAGCAATGAAATCCCTCTCACCGTTCAAGATACCCTTTTCAATAACCTCCGCAGGCTGGGGCCTATGGGCAAGCTTATCCTTCAAACTATCCTCAAGCATGCTTCTCTCCAATTCCTTTTGATGGGCCTGAATCTGTGGTGCAGCACTGGAGGCCGAGAGAATGTTTCCTACCGAATTGACAAAGTTAACCTCCTAGACCTCCCACACCCCTGGGAGTGGTTGCAGGAGCATACGCTGAACCAACGTTTCTTTCTCAGGCCTCTTTGCCAGGTGTGTCTTCAAGGCATCTTTTGCCATAGACTTCTCCAATTCTGAAACAAAAATTAGTAGAGTCCCCGATACATTTTCCTGAATGCGGAGTGCCCCTACCATGTTGCTTCAACTGGACAGCAGCAGCAACCCCCGGAGGTGCATGCAGGATGCCTCGGTCGAGCAGGTCCTTAGGCTCTGGTCGCTTGGACAGAGCGTGCTCGAGGGTATTAGTCCGTTCCCTAATAGGGGAAAGGGGAGATGTGTCAATGGGTTCCTCTGTAGCTTGAGCGTCCGCCATTTGTGGAGAACTATGGGTTATGATATATGGATGAAAGGATTGATGAAACAGTCGTGAGCTTCGTTCCTTCACGGAGGTATGAATGTAGGTGTGTGGCTGGCACGGAGGAGGGGCTTCGTGCAGATTTATAGCTCCTGCCCCAGACTGTACCGGGACAGATCGGCTGTTTATGCATAAGTAGCTCGAGGAGGCGGGCAAGCCAACCACATGTGGGGTGGAGATGGGGTGTGTTCATGTGCCAAGATCATCCCAGGCCGCAGCTGCAGCGTCATGGGGCTGGGAAACAGGGACATCGAGCCCTCGTCCGGTTGCGCAAAATGGAAACAACTTGAGAGTTACGCGCAATTTGCTAAACAAATAATGCTCCGTACACGTGTTCTCGTGACCGACTTAGAGTAATATTGTCCGCATAGTGAAAGTTGCGACTCGAGTACAAACGCAACAGTCTGGTACCAAGACCCTCTTTAGTGCTGTAACGGTAACTGACCTAGATTCATCGGTAGTCTTGGAGGCATGGCAGATTTGTTCCGCAAAGTTACAGATATGTACTTAGGTTCTCCATATATAGTTTCGGGTACTAAAATGCTTCGAAATAGTGGTAGAGGCCTATAACAAAAGTCTTTGTATTGGGGCATGGATATGAATTGGTATTGATAATTCATATGTCCATGAGTTCATTTGTTATATTTGGTATTTAATTGAATAAAAATATATTTCTTAGTAATATGCCTATTTATAGTTATAAATATATAACTTCTAGAATATCAAAAGTGTTTACTATATACTAGAGATTATTACTACTTAAATCAATTGATATAATATTCTTGTTAATTTATCTTAGTATAAGATATATATACAAATATATATTTGAAAAAAAAGATTTGTATTTTAATTCAAGCTGCTTATTATAATATATAGCTAGCTTGTTATATATTATATATATTATATTACTATCATAATAATTTGTCTCTCTTTATGTATCTAGAAATTATACTCTTAATTATTCTTATATTTAGACTCTATACGGAGGTGCAGAACAAAAGTCTTTATACCTTCCTATTTGGGAATAGCGGACTTGGCACGCATATGTGGGAACATGCAGACATAACTCTCCCATATGCACGGTCGGAGAAGCATAACCATCGCATATGCATGGTCATAGAAGCATAACCCTAGCCTATGCAGTGCTAATGCAGCCGCCTTGGCATGCTGCGCATGCAACATATAGTGAACAAATCAGGCGTTCTTCACCCAAATAAGGTATCTAGAGCGGGGTATGGCAATAGCTAGGATACAATTCATGGCTACATAGCTGATATGAATAGCGCTGTCATTGCCTGCTACCTTAACCCCGCCCTAGAGGCGATCTATAGCAGGACTTCATTTTATACATTGGGTATGCATATGCGAGATTTATGTCTACATACTCACGCATATGCTGCCAAGACCACTATTCCTAAATAGGAAGGTATAAAGACTTTTGTTCTGCACCTCCGTACCTATATTATTGCCAAGACAATATATTATGCATGCTCCCAAGACAAGTAGACTACTAGTAAGTTAATACTATATAACAAGCCACCTTTACAAGTATTACTTTCATATTATCTCTCACTACTATATATAATATTTTATAAGGATAGTAATTCTCACTTTATATTGCAAAAATTATTTGGATTATAATACAAGCAATTGTGGGAATGGTATTATAATATGAGTGCTGTATTAGAATTAAGAGTTTTCGTTTTTGACATTATGTGTACAATATGCATATAGTACAAACTTTTTTTTTACTAATATATCTCACTAGGAACAAACTAATATAGGGTGACAAGTAATATACAAGTGAAATTGCATCTTGGCAGGATAGAGAGCTAGCAGGATAGGAATATTAAGAGACTTCAGGGAGTCGATAGCTATTTTAGGAATGAAAAACTCTAACTTGATACCTGTGATAGCAAGTTCATAAACATAGCTAACAGCTATTCCACAACTCACTAGGTAGAGGTATTTTGGCCTCCTGTACTTGTTGCCTATAGTAGTTCTTTCCTCAAGTATAGCTAACAAGTCTTCTAGTACTCCAGCTTTGCCTAGCATGCCTAACAGCTATCTCAAGACTAACTAGTTATCATTAGAGAGTTCGCACAGGTAGGTGGATACAGAGAATATAAAATACAGAGAGTAAGACAGAGAGAAATATAAAATATAATACTGTGTTATGAGACTTTATCCAAATGAAACAAAATAAATAAATTATATAAAATTTAGGCTATATCAATTTTGCAAATACTTAAGTTGTGAATCCAATATTAGAAGAGAAACCACAAAGAACAAGGGTAGTCAGAACATTATGATTTACAACAGCTATGTTGAGAAAGCCAGTGATTCTAATAGCCATATTAATAAAGCGAGTGATTATTATAGCGGTATTAACAAAGCAAGTAATTGTCATAGTTGTATTGACAAGCTCAGTAATTATATCAGCAACGAAATTTTCTGTCTCAGGTACTTGCGACGTGTCTCATGCTCTTTACTACAATCGTAGTTCTCGACGCAACAATTTTCCTCTCCTTATACTCAATGCTATCTCCCTCCCTTTCTCCTTCTATCACACTCTCATTACTAGCCCATTCTCTGATATACTCTATCTTTTACCTACGTCCTATACTCTTCCACCTATTACTCTCCTTCTGCAATACTCCCCTACTTCCATTTACTCCACTGCTATGCGCTTTTCTCTACTTCCCCTACTATGTCTTAAATATATTTTAACTACATTTTGTACGCTACCCTACCATCTCTATTATCTATAAACTTCTTACTGTTGCCAATACCCTGCAGCTTCTAGTTTACCCACTTCTCATGTCTCATACATTGTTACGGGAACCCTGTAGTACTCGATAAATTGAAGAGATACTTAGAGTAAGAGTCATAGTAAATAGAATTACGCGGGTATTTGAGTACACAGAGTTGTCGCAATTGCGTGTTCGATTAGAACGAAGTATAAGATAGACTTAGAACTCCGCTTGGGGCTTGATTCATTAACTATGTACACGCGGCAGCTTATATAGAACCCTTGATCAGATAACGAGGTTATCTGATCTTTGCTGGAACCTTCCATCATGACTAGTGCTTACCAGCTACCTCTTGCCACTTCGGGTAGTCCCTTCCCAATTGGGAACTACCTATCTTGATAACGTAGCCCCAATCCCAATATTATACATTCAGGCTGACATATATGACTTAATATCCCACATAACCAATAAACAATAAACGAAGACATCCCTATCTATAATTAAACATATGTGAGGCTGAATCCTCAAGTCACACGCTTCTATATTCCTAACCTCTTGATGTTACCTATGACGCATTATCGTTGATGCTCTAATAGGTGATCAATCTATTAGCCTAACGAACAATAAGGTATAGGTTCCCCTAATTAGTGTAGGTCTCTGTAAAGGTTTGGTCTTGAGATTTGTAAGGACTTATATAAACATAAGTTTATCTTATGTAATCTTCAAGATAGTTGTATTGAGATAGTTGATTATATAAGGGATCAGGTGATGTGCCAAGAAGCACAAGAGTTTTAACAGGTTGATCTCTTGTATTTGTTGCTATCTGAATAAACTGATGATGAAAAAGAAAAGCTATCTGCTGGAGTTCGATCTCTTTATATCTTCCTTGGGGCAGGGATCTACATGAGTAGTGATGTCATAGCTTTCCATCTCTGGGTCATTCCTGTAACTCATCCTGTGACTCACGTGTGTGAGTCATTCCTCTGAGTCATTCTCTGACTCACATCAGCAAAAAAGATAAGTGTGGCTTCGTGGGTCATCGTGTGTCATCATGGCGTCGGTGTCTCCTAGTGTCTCTCAGGTGTCTCTCAGATGTCTCCTGGTGTCTTTTAGTGTTATGGGAGCTAGCAGTTTTCCTCCAGGAGACAGTTTTGGAAAAGTGATGGACGCCGCCCGATACGCTCCCGATTTATCCCAATTACATAGGACTCTCTCAATTCCCAATCTTCATTTTTTCACTTTTTTTTATGATGCATCTCTTTCTTACATAACTGATAAGGAAATAGATCACATGATTTCTATCTAATCTGATTCTTAAGAAAATACATTTGTCTCCCAGGAGGCCATATGACATGTTCCACCTGCTTCTCACCTGACTTCAGGGTAAGGAAAAGATAGGTATTTAGGGAAAATACATGTCTTCCTTACATTCCTCCATGACCAAAATTTATCCCCTTCTGGTGGTATCAATCTGATGATATTCTTCTTACAAGTTAAGGACTTGTCTAAACTTGCCTTTTTGCTTCATCATTCTTTCTGGATTGTACCTGAATTCTCCATCTTAAACTACCTTGTCTCTCTACTCTTTTGGTACTTCCCATTCCTTAGCATTTGAGTGGAATATGATTTGGGTGTGGGAAGTGTCTTCACCAATGACTGAGCAGTCAATATAGTGTTGGTGGTAGACAGGGTGGTTTTGATAGTAGTGATCAGAGTTGTTGGAGAGGTGGTATTTAGGGCAGATGAAAGTGTTGTGGAGGGAGGATTTGTAGTACCAACATAAAATGAGGGTATTACAGTCAGATTCTTTATGTCCTTTCTGCAAGCATCTGAAACAACAGTCATTATTTTCTCTGACTATCCAGGATGCTCTTTGACAGTTGTGCTGTGTGTGTCCTGTATATTTGCAGAATTTGCAGAAGGATTTGGAGGGGGTGTCTTTTAGGTAGGAGGCTAGGGTGGTGATTTTTGGTTGAGTGGCTTCTTTGAGTATTCTCTCTCTTTCTTGTCTTATCATACTAACTACCTGAGGTCTGGATTTGCCTGTCCCATCCTTTTTTCCTTCTCTCTTTCTGCATGTAGCTGATTGATCTTCCTCTTTCCAATATTTTTCTACTAAGCTCTTGTCTATGTTTTCAACATATACCTATTGGTCTTTTGATTCATTGTACCCTTTCCATCTGACCTTGTACTGCCTTTTCCCAGTCCTGGGCTCAGTGCTGAACTCCACAACTTTTTCTACCTCATATCTTCCTTCCTTCACAGGTCCTGGTTGTTCAAGTTTCCTAGTTGGGAACTTGTTGTCATTATTTGGGTGGTAAGGTTTGATCAGGCTGGTGTGGAAGGTTGGTGTAATTCTTGATAGTTCAGGGTAGTCTGAGAGGTCAAGGTTGTATGTTTGTCTGATGTTGGCTTTTATGACTGGTACTGGGCCAATCCATGGGTAGTAGAGTTTGTTGATGTTGAAGTGGCTTGGGAAGTTCTTTGTTGATACCATGACCAGTTCTCCTTCTTCATAAGGTGTGGCTGGTCTTCTGTATTTGTTTGCTGAGGTAATCTGGTTCATTTTTGCCTCTGTTAGGTTTTTTCCTAATTGGTAGTGTAGTTTTGTGGGATTTGCATATATGGGTATAGGGTGAGGAAGTGGTGATACTGCCAGCTTGGGGTTGAATCCATACATGAGGAAGAAAGGGGAGTTTTTCCTGGGTTCATTTATTCTTGCATTCACCTGGGTTTGAACCTTAGGTACTAATTTAACTCAATTTACTCCTTGTGCTTGTTCTGCAATAAACATGGGTATAATGGTCTTGGTTTTTCTTTCTGATTGACTATCTGTTTGGGGGTGGTAAGGGGATGATGCTTTATGCTCAATCCCATTTGTTCTTAACCATTCTTGAAATTCTCTTGACATAAACAGGGGGTCTTGGTCAGAGATGAGGGCATGTGGTAGTCCTACTATAGGAGCTACCTTTTGTTTCTACATCTCTATTACATCTTTTGCAGTTATGTAACTTGTGCAGGGTATTAGGAATGTGTAATCTGTGAGGGTATCTTGGATGACCATCAATTTGTGGAAAGTTACTTCACGTAAACTTTCCCCTTTTTCTGGTCTATATCTAGGAAGGATATCTGTGAGGAAAACTTTGATAGGTACCATTGAGAGGAAATCAGTACTAATAGTGGTCCATGGTTGTTGAGGTACTGCTAGGGGCGTAAGCAGTCCCATTGGTAGTTGTGTTGTTCCTTTGCTTAGTTGGCATGTGTTGCAGGTAGACACAAATTCTTTTGTGTCCTGATATTGTCCAACCCAACTATATTTGTCTTGAAGGTATGAGTATGTTTTCAAAAAGCCTCCATGACCAGTTTGGTCATGTGCTTTATGTAGGAGGGTTTCAATGGCTGACATACCTTTCAAGTTGAAATTCCTTGGGATGATTAATCTTCATCCTCCTGTTATCTGTTGTTTTCTTTCTTTGTAGATGTATAGGAATCCTTCCTTCTCTTGTATTCCTGGTATCTTTTTTCCTTCCATTGTTTCTTTCTATATCCCTTAGTAGTTTCCATCTTTTTTCATGCATTTTTTATATTCCTCTTCTAACTTTTTATCTTTTACCCATCTGGCAATTTCCAGATCTGGCCATGTTTCCAACTCTTGTCCCAATCCTTCTTTATTTCTTATATATTCCATTTCTGGAATATTCTTTTTTACCCTTTGCAAGTCATTTTCCCTTTTCTTGCATATTTTGAGTCCATAGTGTCCTTTGTAGTATGGACATTTTGCTGTGGCTTGTTGGAGGTCATTTGTTGAGGTGCATGTTCTTCTGTTGTGTCCTTGTTGTTGGCACCTGGAGCATTTGCCTTTCATCTTGTTGTTTTTGTTAGATGGCTTTTCTTTTTGGAGTGGCATCTTGTTACTTACTTTGGATGTTGGTTGCATGTTCTCTGGATATTGGTGAATATTATGTCCAGTTTCTTTGCAGTTCCAACAGTATTCTTTCATGCTCCAGTTTGATGGTCCAGCAAGGATGGGAGAAGTAGGAGTAGGAGGAGGAGGAGGCATATGTGTTTTGAGGTGCTTGGGCACCTCATCTGCATATTTCCTTGGATTATTTCTTCTGATCCTGAGGGTGCCATTTAGAGTGGGTGTCTACTCATTTTCTTTTGGAGAAGGGCTTCTCCAGATGGTCCTTTCCATATCTGGACCATCACTTACCTTTTCCCAATCCTCCATCTCTTCTGGCTCCTGGGGTTGGACTTCCCCTATTTGCCATTCTTCTTCTTGTGGCTCTTGCTCTCACTCAGAGTATTCCTTTGGTTCAAAGTTGCTAGGTCTTTTGTTAATTTTTACTTGGAAGTTAGGTTGATTTGTCACTGACCTTTGCAACTCTTCTTGTTGAGCTTGTGCTCTGGTAGTGGTGGCTGCTGTCCAGACCAAGTCCAGGTCATTTGGTTGGTCTGTTATGGGAGCCCAGTTATTCATAGTTTGTCTGTGAGGTGGAATGGATGGACTAGTAATGTGGTCCCTGATGAGTTGGCTTTTGTGGGATGGCATGTTGTAGGTATTGTAGATGTTGGGTGTTTGGAAGGTGAAGTGGTTTGTGGTGATGGAGAGTGGAATAGGTTTGGTTTGGTCTTCTGGTAGGTGGGGCTTGGTGTCTTTTATCTCTCCATCCTGACCACTCCTGCTGAGTGCATCAGCTATCATATTTTCTTTTCCTTCTATATGTTCTATGATGAAATCAAAGATCATCATGAATTTTTGTCATCTTTGCCTTATTGCACTATCTTGTCTCTGACTCATGAAATTGAGCAGGGGTCTCTGATCTGTTAGTACCACAAAGAAGTGGCCTGATAGAACATTTTGGAAATATTTGATTCAGTCATAGATTGCAAATAGTTCTTTCTGTATTGTTGGCCAATGGAATTGTGTAGGGTTGAATTTCCTTGAGTGAAATTCTGCAGGCCTTATCTTTCCAGTTGAGTCATATTGTCCAATCCATCCTGCAATGCCTGAGTTGCTTGCATCAGTGATAAGGTATATTAGTTCACCTGACTCATGATTAATTGGTTTGAGAACCCTGTTGGATTGTATAATTTCCTTGCATTGCTTAAATGACTCTTTATGCAGTTCTGTCCATTTGAATCTTTTTGTCTCACCTTGCAGTTCTGACAGGGGTTCAGCTTTGATTGCTAGATTGGGGCAAAAAATCCTCAGATAATTTACCATACCCATGAACCTTTGTAATTTTTTCCTTGTTGTGGGTCTTGGGTATTGTCTGATTGAGTTAATTTTTGTTGGGTCTGGTTCTAACCCATGTTCTGTCATGATAAATCCTAGTATGTGCAATCTCTTTGGTAAGATTTCACATTTGTCTTTGTTAAACCACATTCCTGCTTTTTCCAATACCCTCATTATTTCTCTGACTGCTTTTTTGTGTTCTGCATATGTATGGGTCGCAATGATAATGTCATCAATGAATATTTTGCAGATCCTATCCAGTTGGTATCTTAGTAGGTGATTCATAACTGTCATCATTGTTGCAGGTGTATTCTTATCTCCTTGCTGCATAACTTGTGAGTCATGCAGTCCCATGTGTGTCACAATGGTACTATGCTTGACTGAGTCAGGGTGGATCCTTATATTATGGTATTCATCTGTAAGGTCCAGTTTTGATTTGAATTTCCTTACTGCAGTCCAGTTTAAAATTTCTTTAATATTTGGTAATGGTTTTGGGTCAGATATTGTGACCTCATTTCTTGGTATGCAGTCAATTAAGTGTTAAGGCTCAGGTAAGAGACCTACCCTAATTAGGGGAACCTATACCTTATTGTTCGTTAGGCTAATAGACTGATCACCTATTAGGGCATCGATGAACATGCGTCATGGGTGACGTCAAGAGGTTA
>Ga0307514_10002917_pt1 | contig 17032 bp, 5 predicted proteins | sample 16_EM_MG_FD_203088 | JGI IMG/M metagenome (GOLD analysis project Ga0307514, IMG submission 203088) | Populus trichocarpa ectomycorrhiza microbial communities from riparian zone in the Pacific Northwest, United States - 16_EM | ecosystem: Host-associated > Plants > Roots > Unclassified | place...
TAAGTTTCATGCATCAACAGTGCAAGAACTCAATACCAAAACACAACAGATATTTCAGTAATCCCATCAAGATTTTTTCTACAATTTCTACACTTTAAAGCACACAATCATTTTCTGTGGGGAAAATTCATATAACCAAGATGATACTCCAGCCATGCCTTACCAACACTAAATATCTTTGCTCGTTCAAAGAAGAATTAGACAGAAAATGAATAGCCCACATGAGAGAAACATCAAACCTGAAAGCATAAAATCCTAATAAAACTTAAGCATGTTGTAGAAATCTGCAAAGACTCGAACTTTACACAAACATGTTGAAATTCAACAAGCAAAATCTGTCTTAAATAGAAAACCCAGAAGAGTTACAGTGATTCTCGTTCTTACTTGTGTATAATGTTGTGATTTTGGAGAAACTGAGGTGAGGAAGAGAGTTTTGCGTGGCGAAAGGCTAGTGCTTTATTAGTTTTTCAGAAGGCGCTGTGATTTTTTACAGCAGAAGAAAGCCGGGAATTTTAGCAGGTGGTAGTGCTGGGAATTGAGAGTAATTACCAAGGATAAAATAGGAAACCAGGTAGCGAAGTCGTAACCGACATGCCGTTTATATCAACTGAAGTGAACTACATGTAGTTCCCTGTTTGTTTAAATTGCTTTTCTGTAAACTACATGTCATTCATTCAAAATTTGCTTACAGCCTCTCCCACTCTAAGTTATTTCCTCTCCTCGTATAATACTATTTTTTTAATCTATATTTTTCTTTACAATTTCAATTTCATCATATTTTTTAGGGTTTAGTTTATTGTAGATTGAACTTTATAATTTTCTCAATTTATTTTTTATGAGGATATTTATACTTATGACCACCACCATATGTTTGACTAATTAACATGATTTTTTTTTCTTTTTCTAATTGAATTTTTTTTTTAATTTCATTTTTCAATATTGGCTCAATTAAAAATTAGACTTTATGATTTATTTCGGTCTGATTTCTAACCTATCTCATGACTTAAGTCACGAATGAGTTAATATTTGAAGTTAATTTCGTTTAATAAGATTACTCTTCTTAATACTGTAACATGGACAAGATCAAGTGTAACATGTCTTTTCTTTTACATCAAACAATTATATTATTATTGAATACTCTAAATAACATGGGAAAACTATTGTACGTGTTCATTGTAGATTAAGACACAATCTACTGTGGACCGTGGATTTTCTCATTTTCAAAGGCTTGGGGTGGGGGTGTTTTTTTCTTTTCATAGAAAGTAACATTCTTATTCTGCCCTATGATTGAAAAAAATAGAAGTCTTTGATTTAAGGATATTTGGTCTTTTTTATATGCTTATTAGTAATTAAAGGATTGAACGGGAATATGTTAGTCTTTTTAATTTTAATTGTACAATATAAAAACTATTAAACTTGTTGACCAATAGCTTTTTTTACATCTTTTGAATAGCAAAAAGAAACTTCTTTACCCTGAAGGTAAAAAATTATTGAGCTGTTGCCAAGGGTATTTTAGGGTTTTCGCTTCTTAAGTTATAGAAAAAATATGCATTTACCCTTAGAAAAGACAAAAGGTCATTTATGCATTGAGGGGTGTTTTAATACTTCCACATTTGTTTATTTGTTATTTCCAGGTTAATGAGTGGCGTTTTAATAATTTTCCATTGATTTTTGTTTTATTTTTTTAATTTGAAAAGGTGCTAGCACGTGTGGTTATGCGATATCGCGTTGGTGTCGTCCACGCTCTTTAGGTGGCGCGTGCGAAGTCTTCTACTGTCTTTAGAAGCGCCACTGTGTCCCCTTTCTCCTGGTATAGTGTGTGATGGTGGTTGATCGACATTTTATCGTTGGTTAGCATTTCTTTTTTTTCTTCCTTCTTGTCTCTATCTCCTAGAGTAAGTACATGTTTGTCCTCCTTTCTTTTTCTTCCTTTTTCAATTCCAATCTTTATATTTTAGACGACTTAATTTTGTTTTTGGCCCTTTTATAAAAGTTTTTTATAATTTCAATTCAGTCCTTAAATTACAATTTGTTATATATTTTTTTTTTCAATTCAATCCTTTTTTTTTTTTCTTATTTTGACCCTTGGCTCTTTTGTTGGAGTTTTATTGGTTTTCAATTTTGTCCTTCAATTAACATTTATGTTTTTTTTTAATTTAGCTCTCATTCTTTTTATTTTTTTTTGTTGAAGTTTTTTTTCAATTTAACCCTCCAATTTAATTTTTTTAGATGCCCTCATTTTTTTTTATTTCAGTTTTTACCCTTATTCTCTTGATTTTTTTTATGTAATCGATTTTTTTCTCGATTACATCCTTTGGTGTTTGATTTGTTCGAGATTAGGTTTTGTCATTTTCCTATTTTTCATGCTTTCGATTTAATCATATAGGTCACAAGTTTTAAGTGTTAATGTGATTAGAAATCCTTTTTTCTCTCATTTTCTTTTATAATTTTATCATTCTACATTATTTGTTTTTGAAAAAAAGGTTTTATGGTTATCTTTAATTTATATTCAATCAATTTGTCTTAATCTCATTACTTAGACCACGGGTTTTGCAAGTCTTTATTGAATAATGTTTTTTTTTAATTAATTTTTGGAGATTTTTTATTCTATTGTTTTTAATTTATTTTATACAAATAAGTTTTGTTTTGTAAAAAAATAGTTATTTTGAAATAATATATCAAATATGTCCAGGAATGGATATTTTTCTCCTTTTTATTTTATTAACTCAGTTTCATATGTTTTTTTTATTTTTATTATCTTTGATTGCTTTTAATAAACAAGTTCAATGGATATAAACAAGTAAATTATCTTGATCTATATTCATCTTTTAATTTTTCTACTTTCTCTTTTAGTTATTATTAACGATTTTATTTATTTATTTGCATAGATTATTATTAGATGTTCGGATAAACTTTTTTATTTTCACTTTATGATTCTTTTTATGTAAAAAAAAACATATCAAAATAGTCTTTATACTCAAGTGTTTTTCTTTTAAAACTCAATTAGAACTCACTACGGAGCACATGTTAGATCAAACTTTTATTTCACTCTAATTGTTTTTTTTTTCACCCTCATTTTTGTTAGATGCTTTTGTTTCATGTAATCATCTTTTGAACATTTAATTTGTTGGGGATTCGGCTTCATATGATCTTATTGTTTTGTAGTTTTTTTATAAAAATATTGATATGGTGATTATCTTCAATTTCTTTTCTATGAGTTTATCCCGATCCCATGATCCAGGTCACGGGTTTTGCATGCCATTTTTAATATAAGGGTTTTTTTAGAATCGTTTTATTTGTGTTTGATTTTTCAAGATATTATTCTAATTCATTTGTAATTTTTTTTATTTATACAAATAAAGGTTTTTTTTAAATTATAAAATATTCATTTTAAATAACATTGTTGATTTGTTTGCCCTTGCATTTTTTTTTGTGTTTTAATAAATTTCAAAATAAATTTCTTTTTGTGTTTTAAATAGGACATGAGTGTATTCAGTCATTTTCATTTGTGTTTATTTTTTAGGTCGTGAGTTTTTTAGGATGTGGATATATCTTTTATTAATTAAGTAAACAATCAAGTGAATGTCTTATTTTGTGTGATTGAATATCTTGATCTACATTCATCTCTTAATTTTCTCACTTTCTTTTTTGGTTATTGTCAATGATTTTTTCTCATTTATTTACACAAATTATTATCAATTTATTTAGTTAGATACTTGTATTGGCTTTTCAATTTATACTTTATTTTTTTATGTTGAAAAACACATTGAAAATTTTAGGTAGCATTTAATTATTATCTTGTGATAAAATAGACAAAAATATGTTTAGTTGAAGAGATAAAAATATAAAAATAAATTTTTTCCTTGATAATTTTGGAGTGAGTTTCTATACTTCCAAAACATGAGATATAAAAAGGCATATCTTCTAAGACAATGTTTTTTGTTTTTTATTCATAAAATATTATTGTAAAAAACTCTCAATTCTAAAATTATCAATCTAAGATATGTACAGATCAAAATGATTATTATCATAGTTTTAAAACTTAACTTGGAGGTCGATTCGGAGCAAGACCTGGATCACGGGTCAGGAGGGTCATCTTGGATTGATTTGGATCAACATAAAAATAAAAGTGATTATTATTATAATTTTAAAATCCGACTAGGGGCTGACCCAGGGCAAAGCCTGGGTCACGAATCTAGAGAGTTAACTCGTGTTGACTAGGTCAATATAAGAATAAAAATAATTATTATCGTAGTTTTAAAACCCAACTTGAAAATTGACTCGGGGCAAGTTCTAGGTCACGAGTTGGAAGGGTCAAACAAGGTTGACTCGTGTCAATGCATAGATAAAAGTGATTGTTTAAATAATTTTAAAACTCAATCTGGGAGTTGAACCAAGACAAGGTCCGGGGCCAAGAGAACAACCTAGATCGACCCAAAATCTTCTTTTTAAAAAAATAATAATAATCAAAGTAACCTTGTTTTCATTATAATTTTTTTTTTAAAAAGTAAATATGTTTTTGATCCATGTTTTATCCCAGATCGATCCAGGTTTTTACCAGATCAGATCGAGTCAATCCTTCCTCTATTTTTTTAAACTTGGACCGGTCAAGGTCCCTGGTCAACCTGTCATGTCAGTTTAGATTTTATAACTATGATTATTATAATTTTATTAATTAATTTCAACACTTAATATAAATTAGAATAAAAAATATTTTTTTATATTTTTTTTTATTTGTTTTTTTTTTTTTTTGTATCCCGTAACAATAACGTAAATAACGTAGATGTTACTTCTATTGTATGTATAATTTCTGTCAGCCACGTTATCAGAGCTTCTCGAAGAGTTGCTTTGTTATCAGAGTTCCTGCCAACCTTAGGCTGATGGAATTGCTTTGTTATCAGAGGTTTTTTTTACATGCACAACCTTGGCAGCCTGAAAATGTACATGCACCATGCGCTGATAGTGAAAACTAGTTTGTCATGAATTGGGATAGTAACAATAAGAGAGAGAAGCAAAAACAAAACATACTATGATAATTTTGAGTTCAATCAATCATGAATTGCAGGACATGATTCAGTGTATGAACTCCATGGACATTGGATCTTGATTCAGAGAAAAGTTTGGTTCTTTCTGTTTTTACAATGATCAGATTCTTCCTGGATATAACTACACTAAAAGGACCTATTCGACCTGAAGCTTGTTTCCTGCTTTTGTTCTTCTGGAGAGCTCTCTAGAGGTAAGAAATGATGCCCCAGAGAGATAAAACAAGAGAAAGTCCTTTTTTTGACATGAAATTTCTCACGGTGGATAACAAACAACAGCTAAAGTCCCTGTCATTTGCAGCAGGGCAGCCAGTGTAATAGCATGCATGGAACAACGCAAACCAACTGCGGGAAGAAACATAGCTATAAGAGGGCACTGCAGACACGAAGCACATAATATTTTGCTTTCCTGAGCTCCTCTGTCTACATAACAAGCAAGAGTGAGATGGTCTTAAGACCTTAAGACCGACCCACTTCTTATATTTTACAAGAAGTCTTTATTTTGATTACAATCACATTCTTTATCCATTCATTTTCGCATTCATGAAATCACAGAAGTATCATTATTACTTTCATGGCTTGGTACACACACAGAAGCAGTAGCTAAACTGCTGGAATTCGAACTCGATCCAAGCAAGATTTCCCATCCAGCTTGTTGCTTTGCTGAAGTTCCAGGTAGTCTTTGTATTTCATGCCAACGTATGCTGCTGGCTCATTGCCTATACTGCTCACTAATAACTCTGGTGCTGGGCTAACGACTGAGTCTAGTGATGGTCCATGTGCCATAGCTATGGATATCCTTGTAGCCTTCCTGTTCACCATTGCTCGGTGCAGAACACTCTTGTACCTTCCATTGCTCAAAATCTAAACAAAAAAACAAGAACTTCACATTTGTCACAGGATTATTAAGCCTTAGGAATCTTGGATCGACTCCAAGCCTAATTGTGATAAAGGATAACATGACCAGGAAGTCAGAATGCACCTCAAGGTGATCTCCAGTGTTAACCAGGAAAGAATTGGGGAGGGCACCGACATCGACCCATTTCCCTTTGTGCTGAATTTGAAGGCCACCAATTCCATTTTGGATTAGGAGTGTCAAAAATCCATGATCTGAATGAGGGGGCATGCCCATTGCAAGCTCTGGCTGTGGACAAGTTGGATACAAGTTTGCAATAAATATTTGTTTCCCCTGTTCCAAATTCAGTGCCTTGTCTATGTAGCTTCCTACCAATCCCAAACTTTCTGATATTCCTTTCAGTAACCCCCTTGCTACTTCTCTAACTCTTTGGGAGTACTCTAATGAAATCTCACTGCATAGAAAAAGATCCAACCAAAAACTTAAAATTCTATAAGATTAAGATCCCTCTACTTTAATCATGAATTTTCTCACAAGATTCTGTCTTATCTCAAAAGAAAAGGAATATCTTTTCACCTTTGAATTCACTTGAAAGGAACACGCATTAGAACTAAAAGCTACTAATGAAGGGGGTGATGATCGTTTTATTTACCTGAGGCCAGCAGGTTTGGTAGGTGAGTAGAACACAGGATGTACAAAGACCTTGAGAAAATCCCTCCAATAGAAAGCCTTTTCCACTGCAACATTGAAGCTGGTGCCAGACCTTATTGGGTCCAATACATGGTTCCCTTTAAACTCTTGCTTCTCCTCTTCTGGCAGATCAAAAAAACCTTTACACCCATCCAGTATCGAGCTGAGAAGGTTCTCTGGCACCCCATGATTGATCACCTAATAATTAAGAAATAAGAAGGATGGAAGTTTCTTTTACGTTATAAATCAAAGACAAAAACCTAGTTCTCTTGCTCTGTTTTTCGCATTTGCATTCCCCAGTTATATACCTAATAACTTTTACTTATATTTAATAGTTTGTTTGAAGTTTTTTACAAATGAATATGTGTAACAAAATACAGAGCATGACATGCACTTGTCAACTAGTTCAGTCCTCAAAGTTGCTGAGAGAGTCATTCGACATCACGTCTAGCCATCGAAGATCAAATTTCTATAACATGAAGAGCTTTACTTGCTACATGAAAAGAGATGAGATATACCATGAAGAAGCCCCAGTCCTGACAGGCTCTGCCAAGTTCATGAACTATTTTAGACCGTTGATCGGGAGTGCCTGAAATAAGAAGAGAGTAATCTATGACAGGAATGGAGCCTTCTGGGACACAAGTTACGTGGTCATGGAGATCAGGAGTGAAGGTGTAAGTGGCGGGGATGGAGGTGAGACCAGGAGATTCAGCTAACGTTTTGATGCTTGTTATCTTGGTAGGTTGACTAGGAAATGCTTGGGAGGGAAGAAGGGAAGCTGTTTCAGCAGCCATTGAGAGAGGGAGAGGAAGTGAGAGAGAGCTGAATGATTTGGATGTGGATATGCACACTCATCTAAATAAGGCACTCTGATAAGTATCATTTTTGTATATGGACAAGGACTTGCTTGTCTGCCGGCTTCACGTCAACAGGCAATTTTGTAGCTTTGTTTCTCTGTTCTTTCATCAAGTGTGGACAAGGACTAGGTTGTTTGGTGCCTTCCAATCAGCTGGTAATTTGTAAATTTGTTTAAGAGATGGTGGACTCCCACAGTTGTGGACTAAAGTAACGTTTATGATTAGTAATATCTTCTGTTTTTTTATGTTAAATTATGCTTATTAAATTTTTTTTTATTTTTTTAGATGGTTTTAAATTAATATTTTTTAATTATTTTGATGTGTTAATATTAAAAATAAAAAAAAATTATTTTAATATATTTTCAAGAAAAAAAAACTTTAAAAGCAACAACTAACACATTCATAAATAAACTTTTTAGGTGTTTTTTAAAAATATATTTATTTTTTTAAAAAATATTAAATTTAGTTTTTTATTATTTTTCGATAATTTTAATATATGATATTAAAAATAAAAAAATTTAAAAAAATTATTTAGATTTCCATACAAAAATTACTAAATTTGGTCCCAACTTTTTTTACAGGTTGCATATATTGCAATATCCATCATCAACGTGTCTTTGAATTCCCAGGCTCCAGCAATAGAAACTTATATCCACAGAAGCTATTCAACTGCATACCGTTTTCAATCCAAAAATACAGGAAAAATCACAATACTTCGAGAGCTGATATGCGCGGCTTTGACACTCCTAGAGGACATGTAATAGGTGTTATACCAACCTGACATTTCCCAGCATCTGTACTAAGAGTCACCAATTCAATTGGCAGTTCAAAGGATTCAAGAAACATATTATAGCAACATCCTGAAAACTGCTTGAAGCAATTCCTTATGAGCTGATAGATAGATTCTAACAAAGTGCTAGTATTGGACTTGAATCAATAACAGGTATCATCATGAAGTGAATGCCAACTAAACTATAATGCAGACACCATAAACATCTCAATGTAAGTTTCATGCATCAACAGTGCAAGAACTCAATACCAAAACACAACAGATATTTCAGTAATCCCATCAAGATTTTTTCTACAATTTCTACACTTTAAAGCACACAATCATTTTCTGTGGGAAAAATTCATATAACCAAGATGATACTCCAGCCATGCCTTACCAACACTAAATATCTTTGCTCGTTCAAAGAAGAATTAGACAGAAAATGAATAGCCCACATGAGAGAAACATCAAACCTGAAAGCATAAAATCCTAATAAAACTTAAGCATGTTGTAGAAATCTGCAAAGACTCGAACTTTACACAAACATGTTGAAATTCAACAAGCAAAATCTGTCTTAAATAGAAAACCCAGAAGAGTTACAGTGATTCTCGTTCTTACTTGTGTATAATGTTGTGATTTTGGAGAAACTGAGGTGAGGAAGAGAGTTTTGCGTGGCGAAAGGCTAGTGCTTTATTAGTTTTTCAGAAGGCGCTGTGATTTTTTACAGCAGAAGAAAGCCGGGAATTTTAGCAGGTGGTAGTGCTGGGAATTGAGAGTAATTACCAAGGATAAAATAGGAAACCAGGTAGCGAAGTCGTAACCGACATGCCGTTTATATCAACTGAAGTGAACTACATGTAGTTCCCTGTTTGTTTAAATTGCTTTTCTGTAAACTACATGTCATTCATTCAAAATTTGCTTACAGCCTCTCCCACTCTAAGTTATTTCCTCTCCTCGTATAATACTATTTTTTTAATCTATATTTTTCTTTACAATTTCAATTTCATCATATTTTTTAGGGTTTAGTTTATTGTAGATTGAACTTTATAATTTTCTCAATTTATTTTTTATGAGGATATTTATACTTATGACCACCACCATATGTTTGACTAATTAACATGATTTTTTTTTCTTTTTCTAATTGAATTTTTTTTTTAATTTCATTTTTCAATATTGGCTCAATTAAAAATTAGACTTTATGATTTATTTCGGTCTGATTTCTAACCTATCTCATGACTTAAGTCACGAATGAGTTAATATTTGAAGTTAATTTCGTTTAATAAGATTACTCTTCTTAATACTGTAACATGGACAAGATCAAGTGTAACATGTCTTTTCTTTTACATCAAACAATTATATTATTATTGAATACTCTAAATAACATGGGAAAACTATTGTACGTGTTCATTGTAGATTAAGACACAATCTACTGTGGACCGTGGATTTTCTCATTTTCAAAGGCTTGGGGTGGGGGTGTTTTTTTCTTTTCATAGAAAGTAACATTCTTATTCTGCCCTATGATTGAAAAAAATAGAAGTCTTTGATTTAAGGATATTTGGTCTTTTTTATATGCTTATTAGTAATTAAAGGATTGAACGGGAATATGTTAGTCTTTTTAATTTTAATTGTACAATATAAAAACTATTAAACTTGTTGACCAATAGCTTTTTTTACATCTTTTGAATAGCAAAAAGAAACTTCTTTACCCTGAAGGTAAAAAATTATTGAGCTGTTGCCAAGGGTATTTTAGGGTTTTCGCTTCTTAAGTTATAGAAAAAATATGCATTTACCCTTAGAAAAGACAAAAGGTCATTTATGCATTGAGGGGTGTTTTAATACTTCCACATTTGTTTATTTGTTATTTCCAGGTTAATGAGTGGCGTTTTAATAATTTTCCATTGATTTTTGTTTTATTTTTTTAATTTGAAAAGGTGCTAGCACGTGTGGTTATGCGATATCGCGTTGGTGTCGTCCACGCTCTTTAGGTGGCGCGTGCGAAGTCTTCTACTGTCTTTAGAAGCGCCACTGTGTCCCCTTTCTCCTGGTATAGTGTGTGATGGTGGTTGATCGACATTTTATCGTTGGTTAGCATTTCTTTTTTTTCTTCCTTCTTGTCTCTATCTCCTAGAGTAAGTACATGTTTGTCCTCCTTTCTTTTTCTTCCTTTTTCAATTCCAATCTTTATATTTTAGACGACTTAATTTTGTTTTTGGCCCTTTTATAAAAGTTTTTTATAATTTCAATTCAGTCCTTAAATTACAATTTGTTATATATTTTTTTTTTCAATTCAATCCTTTTTTTTTTTTCTTATTTTGACCCTTGGCTCTTTTGTTGGAGTTTTATTGGTTTTCAATTTTGTCCTTCAATTAACATTTATGTTTTTTTTTAATTTAGCTCTCATTCTTTTTATTTTTTTTTGTTGAAGTTTTTTTTCAATTTAACCCTCCAATTTAATTTTTTTAGATGCCCTCATTTTTTTTTATTTCAGTTTTTACCCTTATTCTCTTGATTTTTTTTATGTAATCGATTTTTTTCTCGATTACATCCTTTGGTGTTTGATTTGTTCGAGATTAGGTTTTGTCATTTTCCTATTTTTCATGCTTTCGATTTAATCATATAGGTCACAAGTTTTAAGTGTTAATGTGATTAGAAATCCTTTTTTCTCTCATTTTCTTTTATAATTTTATCATTCTACATTATTTGTTTTTGAAAAAAAGGTTTTATGGTTATCTTTAATTTATATTCAATCAATTTGTCTTAATCTCATTACTTAGACCACGGGTTTTGCAAGTCTTTATTGAATAATGTTTTTTTTTAATTAATTTTTGGAGATTTTTTATTCTATTGTTTTTAATTTATTTTATACAAATAAGTTTTGTTTTGTAAAAAAATAGTTATTTTGAAATAATATATCAAATATGTCCAGGAATGGATATTTTTCTCCTTTTTATTTTATTAACTCAGTTTCATATGTTTTTTTTATTTTTATTATCTTTGATTGCTTTTAATAAACAAGTTCAATGGATATAAACAAGTAAATTATCTTGATCTATATTCATCTTTTAATTTTTCTACTTTCTCTTTTAGTTATTATTAACGATTTTATTTATTTATTTGCATAGATTATTATTAGATGTTCGGATAAACTTTTTTATTTTCACTTTATGATTCTTTTTATGTAAAAAAAAACATATCAAAATAGTCTTTATACTCAAGTGTTTTTCTTTTAAAACTCAATTAGAACTCACTACGGAGCACATGTTAGATCAAACTTTTATTTCACTCTAATTGTTTTTTTTTTCACCCTCATTTTTGTTAGATGCTTTTGTTTCATGTAATCATCTTTTGAACATTTAATTTGTTGGGGATTCGGCTTCATATGATCTTATTGTTTTGTAGTTTTTTTATAAAAATATTGATATGGTGATTATCTTCAATTTCTTTTCTATGAGTTTATCCCGATCCCATGATCCAGGTCACGGGTTTTGCATGCCATTTTTAATATAAGGGTTTTTTTAGAATCGTTTTATTTGTGTTTGATTTTTCAAGATATTATTCTAATTCATTTGTAATTTTTTTTATTTATACAAATAAAGGTTTTTTTTAAATTATAAAATATTCATTTTAAATAACATTGTTGATTTGTTTGCCCTTGCATTTTTTTTTGTGTTTTAATAAATTTCAAAATAAATTTCTTTTTGTGTTTTAAATAGGACATGAGTGTATTCAGTCATTTTCATTTGTGTTTATTTTTTAGGTCGTGAGTTTTTTAGGATGTGGATATATCTTTTATTAATTAAGTAAACAATCAAGTGAATGTCTTATTTTGTGTGATTGAATATCTTGATCTACATTCATCTCTTAATTTTCTCACTTTCTTTTTTGGTTATTGTCAATGATTTTTTCTCATTTATTTACACAAATTATTATCAATTTATTTAGTTAGATACTTGTATTGGCTTTTCAATTTATACTTTATTTTTTTATGTTGAAAAACACATTGAAAATTTTAGGTAGCATTTAATTATTATCTTGTGATAAAATAGACAAAAATATGTTTAGTTGAAGAGATAAAAATATAAAAATAAATTTTTTCCTTGATAATTTTGGAGTGAGTTTCTATACTTCCAAAACATGAGATATAAAAAGGCATATCTTCTAAGACAATGTTTTTTGTTTTTTATTCATAAAATATTATTGTAAAAAACTCTCAATTCTAAAATTATCAATCTAAGATATGTACAGATCAAAATGATTATTATCATAGTTTTAAAACTTAACTTGGAGGTCGATTCGGAGCAAGACCTGGATCACGGGTCAGGAGGGTCATCTTGGATTGATTTGGATCAACATAAAAATAAAAGTGATTATTATTATAATTTTAAAATCCGACTAGGGGCTGACCCAGGGCAAAGCCTGGGTCACGAATCTAGAGAGTTAACTCGTGTTGACTAGGTCAATATAAGAATAAAAATAATTATTATCGTAGTTTTAAAACCCAACTTGAAAATTGACTCGGGGCAAGTTCTAGGTCACGAGTTGGAAGGGTCAAACAAGGTTGACTCGTGTCAATGCATAGATAAAAGTGATTGTTTAAATAATTTTAAAACTCAATCTGGGAGTTGAACCAAGACAAGGTCCGGGGCCAAGAGAACAACCTAGATCGACCCAAAATCTTCTTTTTAAAAAAATAATAATAATCAAAGTAACCTTGTTTTCATTATAATTTTTTTTTTAAAAAGTAAATATGTTTTTGATCCATGTTTTATCCCAGATCGATCCAGGTTTTTACCAGATCAGATCGAGTCAATCCTTCCTCTATTTTTTTAAACTTGGACCGGTCAAGGTCCCTGGTCAACCTGTCATGTCAGTTTAGATTTTATAACTATGATTATTATAATTTTATTAATTAATTTCAACACTTAATATAAATTAGAATAAAAAATATTTTTTTATATTTTTTTTTATTTGTTTTTTTTTTTTTTTGTATCCCGTAACAATAACGTAAATAACGTAGATGTTACTTCTATTGTATGTATAATTTCTGTCAGCCACGTTATCAGAGCTTCTCGAAGAGTTGCTTTGTTATCAGAGTTCCTGCCAACCTTAGGCTGATGGAATTGCTTTGTTATCAGAGGTTTTTTTTACATGCACAACCTTGGCAGCCTGAAAATGTACATGCACCATGCGCTGATAGTGAAAACTAGTTTGTCATGAATTGGGATAGTAACAATAAGAGAGAGAAGCAAAAACAAAACATACTATGATAATTTTGAGTTCAATCAATCATGAATTGCAGGACATGATTCAGTGTATGAACTCCATGGACATTGGATCTTGATTCAGAGAAAAGTTTGGTTCTTTCTGTTTTTACAATGATCAGATTCTTCCTGGATATAACTACACTAAAAGGACCTATTCGACCTGAAGCTTGTTTCCTGCTTTTGTTCTTCTGGAGAGCTCTCTAGAGGTAAGAAATGATGCCCCAGAGAGATAAAACAAGAGAAAGTCCTTTTTTTGACATGAAATTTCTCACGGTGGATAACAAACAACAGCTAAAGTCCCTGTCATTTGCAGCAGGGCAGCCAGTGTAATAGCATGCATGGAACAACGCAAACCAACTGCGGGAAGAAACATAGCTATAAGAGGGCACTGCAGACACGAAGCACATAATATTTTGCTTTCCTGAGCTCCTCTGTCTACATAACAAGCAAGAGTGAGATGGTCTTAAGACCTTAAGACCGACCCACTTCTTATATTTTACAAGAAGTCTTTATTTTGATTACAATCACATTCTTTATCCATTCATTTTCGCATTCATGAAATCACAGAAGTATCATTATTACTTTCATGGCTTGGTACACACACAGAAGCAGTAGCTAAACTGCTGGAATTCGAACTCGATCCAAGCAAGATTTCCCATCCAGCTTGTTGCTTTGCTGAAGTTCCAGGTAGTCTTTGTATTTCATGCCAACGTATGCTGCTGGCTCATTGCCTATACTGCTCACTAATAACTCTGGTGCTGGGCTAACGACTGAGTCTAGTGATGGTCCATGTGCCATAGCTATGGATATCCTTGTAGCCTTCCTGTTCACCATTGCTCGGTGCAGAACACTCTTGTACCTTCCATTGCTCAAAATCTAAACAAAAAAACAAGAACTTCACATTTGTCACAGGATTATTAAGCCTTAGGAATCTTGGATCGACTCCAAGCCTAATTGTGATAAAGGATAACATGACCAGGAAGTCAGAATGCACCTCAAGGTGATCTCCAGTGTTAACCAGGAAAGAATTGGGGAGGGCACCGACATCGACCCATTTCCCTTTGTGCTGAATTTGAAGGCCACCAATTCCATTTTGGATTAGGAGTGTCAAAAATCCATGATCTGAATGAGGGGGCATGCCCATTGCAAGCTCTGGCTGTGGACAAGTTGGATACAAGTTTGCAATAAATATTTGTTTCCCCTGTTCCAAATTCAGTGCCTTGTCTATGTAGCTTCCTACCAATCCCAAACTTTCTGATATTCCTTTCAGTAACCCCCTTGCTACTTCTCTAACTCTTTGGGAGTACTCTAATGAAATCTCACTGCATAGAAAAAGATCCAACCAAAAACTTAAAATTCTATAAGATTAAGATCCCTCTACTTTAATCATGAATTTTCTCACAAGATTCTGTCTTATCTCAAAAGAAAAGGAATATCTTTTCACCTTTGAATTCACTTGAAAGGAACACGCATTAGAACTAAAAGCTACTAATGAAGGGGGTGATGATCGTTTTATTTACCTGAGGCCAGCAGGTTTGGTAGGTGAGTAGAACACAGGATGTACAAAGACCTTGAGAAAATCCCTCCAATAGAAAGCCTTTTCCACTGCAACATTGAAGCTGGTGCCAGACCTTATTGGGTCCAATACATGGTTCCCTTTAAACTCTTGCTTCTCCTCTTCTGGCAGATCAAAAAAACCTTTACACCCATCCAGTATCGAGCTGAGAAGGTTCTCTGGCACCCCATGATTGATCACCTAATAATTAAGAAATAAGAAGGATGGAAGTTTCTTTTACGTTATAAATCAAAGACAAAAACCTAGTTCTCTTGCTCTGTTTTTCGCATTTGCATTCCCCAGTTATATACCTAATAACTTTTACTTATATTTAATAGTTTGTTTGAAGTTTTTTACAAATGAATATGTGTAACAAAATACAGAGCATGACATGCACTTGTCAACTAGTTCAGTCCTCAAAGTTGCTGAGAGAGTCATTCGACATCACGTCTAGCCATCGAAGATCAAATTTCTATAACATGAAGAGCTTTACTTGCTACATGAAAAGAGATGAGATATACCATGAAGAAGCCCCAGTCCTGACAGGCTCTGCCAAGTTCATGAACTATTTTAGACCGTTGATCGGGAGTGCCTGAAATAAGAAGAGAGTAATCTATGACAGGAATGGAGCCTTCTGGGACACAAGTTACGTGGTCATGGAGATCAGGAGTGAAGGTGTAAGTGGCGGGGATGGAGGTGAGACCAGGAGATTCAGCTAACGTTTTGATGCTTGTTATCTTGGTAGGTTGACTAGGAAATGCTTGGGAGGGAAGAAGGGAAGCTGTTTCAGCAGCCATTGAGAGAGGGAGAGGAAGTGAGAGAGAGCTGAATGATTTGGATGTGGATATGCACACTCATCTAAATAAGGCACTCTGATAAGTATCATTTTTGTATATGGACAAGGACTTGCTTGTCTGCCGGCTTCACGTCAACAGGCAATTTTGTAGCTTTGTTTCTCTGTTCTTTCATCAAGTGTGGACAAGGACTAGGTTGTTTGGTGCCTTCCAATCAGCTGGTAATTTGTAAATTTGTTTAAGAGATGGTGGACTCCCACAGTTGTGGACTAAAGTAACGTTTATGATTAGTAATATCTTCTGTTTTTTTATGTTAAATTATGCTTATTAAATTTTTTTTTATTTTTTTAGATGGTTTTAAATTAATATTTTTTAATTATTTTGATGTGTTAATATTAAAAATAAAAAAAAATTATTTTAATATATTTTCAAGAAAAAAAAACTTTAAAAGCAACAACTAACACATTCATAAATAAACTTTTTAGGTGTTTTTTAAAAATATATTTATTTTTTTAAAAAATATTAAATTTAGTTTTTTATTATTTTTCGATAATTTTAATATATGATATTAAAAATAAAAAAATTTAAAAAAATTATTTAGATTTCCATACAAAAATTACTAAATTTGGTCCCAACTTTTTTTACAGGTTGCATATATTGCAATATCCATCATCAACGTGTCTTTGAATTCCCAGGCTCCAGCAATAGAAACTTATATCCACAGAAGCTATTCAACTGCATACCGTTTTCAATCCAAAAATACAGGAAAAATCACAATACTTCGAGAGCTGATATGCGCGGCTTTGACACTCCTAGAGGACATGTAATAGGTGTTATACCAACCTGACATTTCCCAGCATCTGTACTAAGAGTCACCAATTCAATTGGCAGTTCAAAGGATTCAAGAAACATATTATAGCAACATCCTGAAAACTGCTTGAAGCAATTCCTTATGAGCTGATAGATAGATTCTAACAAAGTGCTAGTATTGGACTTGAATCAATAACAGGTATCATCATGAAGTTAATGCCAACTAAACTATAATGCAGACACCATAAACATCTCAATGTAAGTTTCATTCATCAACAAGTGCAAGAACTCAATACCAAAATACAACAGATATTTCAGTAATCCCATCAAGATTTTTTCTACAATTTCTACACTTTAAAGCACACAATCATTTTCTGTGGGAAAAATTCATATAA
>Ga0307514_10002918_pt1 | contig 17027 bp, 18 predicted proteins | sample 16_EM_MG_FD_203088 | JGI IMG/M metagenome (GOLD analysis project Ga0307514, IMG submission 203088) | Populus trichocarpa ectomycorrhiza microbial communities from riparian zone in the Pacific Northwest, United States - 16_EM | ecosystem: Host-associated > Plants > Roots > Unclassified | place...
ACTCGAGCTCGGCCTTCACCTGTTGTCTGAGTACTTTGAGTTCCTCATACAAGGTTCTAGCAGCCTCATATCTAACATTTTAGGTATCCTGCTGTTTCTTTAATTCAGTTGCCTGGGACATGATAGCTGCTGCGAGTTCATTGACTTCCGTACGTTGTTTGTCGAACTCTTCGCGGCCTTGGTTAACAATTTCATTAAGCAGTTTGTCTGCTGCTTCTTGTGGAACTCCTCGAGAAGCTTGGGGGGGAGATAGTGGTTGTCGTTCAGTTTGGGGATTTCGGCCTCAGCGGCTTGTAATGCTAGCGGACTGGGGAACAAAGTCCCTGAGGAATTGGGTAGAAATGTCTAAATCATCGCGTGAGCCAGTGAGGTGTGCTGGTTGGTGTGAGTATTGCATTTCAGTGACAGGTACGTCACTATCCGACATTACTTTGTCTATTGACTCAGGGTCAGATTGGGGACTTGGAACAGTCTGAACAACTGCTCGGGGTGTGATTTAATCGAATTCAAGGCATTGGAAGGGCTGGCTGGACCCTTCACCACCTGGGGTTTGAGTGTGCGACATAGTGATTTCGCTAAATTCACAAGTACAGAGATACTTTGCCTACAAAGTAATGTTATGGGGCCACTATTATCTCTTTATGCTTGAACTTCAGCAGATAAATAGCGGGGCCGAATATTAATCCCACAACAGAAGTAACCCGCAACTCAGGTTTAGTCTTTCAGGATATAAAGTTCAGTACAATTTCAATACAAGTCGAACTCAACAAGTATTTTCCTAATAAGGTGAAATCCGCATTCCAACGTTAACTTAGAACTTTGTAAGTGGTGTGTTTCTCGAGACTTGATTAACACTTGTGGTGGGTGTGATCCCAACCTTCAGCTACTTTCACCTATTTATAATGTGCGGTTAGAGAGTAATGTTGTTATTCGCGCGGTTCGTTCAATTCCAATAATAGTCACTTCACACCATCTTGTTTAATTCTCAGTCGCCAGCATTACCCCTGCCTAGGAAGTCATTGTACACACTTGACTTAACTCAGAACTAATATCCTGATCTTGCATTCAGCATTCTGCAACTGTTAAGTAGTTACGAATTAATTTGGAAGTTATACGTGATCGCACATTGTTTTATTGCGATACATCAGCAAATGCTCGATTCGAGTCTAGACTCGGCTAGCCAAGTATCATGAGATATTTAAGTAAGTATTCAGAAATTCCGCATACTGGCGTCTAGTGTCCATTGATATTATAGGTGATCCTATAATTCAACTGCTTATAACTCCTCGGATATAACTCCGAATGACTTAGTTATAATCTCATTGGAAAGCTCTTGATGCGTCCTTCACAATAGGATCTTAGTTCATCTTAATCAGGAACATACTTCATGAGATAAATGTAAAAGCCTGACTTGCTACTTTGGGGACCTATAGCCCACACCAAAACAGGTCAATAACTTCACGAGTTTAAATCATAAATATATTCTGAGTTTAGATTTGGAATCAGCGCGTGATTCTGTCCTAGAATTAACTTGAACTGAACTTTTTCCAATTAATCTTTCGCTACACTCGATTTTCAGGTCAGCTCAACTCATGCCTCCTTATAGTATCACCGGACCCACTTAGGTCTAAATTACCCCCTACGTGATTGATTTTTTTATTTATTTTTACGGAATTATGCTTCCACAAAAATGTTCTCAGATTCATACTTTGAGGGTTGAATCTAGGGGTATTCGGTGAGCTGGACACAATGCTAATTTTCTTAATTTGATCCGCACGACACTTGTTGAGTTATTAAGCTCTGAAGTTGAGTTCAGAGTAAGAGCTGACTAAACTTCTGCATAAGGGTAGTATGTTCAGGGTAACCTATGCAAGTTCAGGGTAATAGGCACCATATAATTTTAGTGGTAAGGATTTTCAACTTGATGTAACTCAGCAACCAGTAGTCGGAACCTGACGAAACTCACACGCATAACAGGGGGTACCTCTCGGAACATGTTATTAGAGTCTTGTTTCAACCCAAGAACACTACGGTTGTTCCGTGACTGCGTTCTCCTAGTTAGAAGTACTTAAGTATTTCTAACTCGAGTAATATGCGCAATCCTTCCTCAAGTCTTTCTGATTCCTATCCAGGTTTATCAGGGTCGTTCTTTATTGATACAAGTTCCTCGGGAAGGGCTGGGTGTCACCCCGTGACAGAACTCGCAGTAGCTATCATGTCTCAGGCAACTGAATTAAAAAAGTAGCAGGATGCCCAAAATATAATTTATGAAGTGGCCAGGACACTGTATGTAGAAGTCAAAATAGTCAGACAACAGGTCTGGGCCGAACTTGAACTATTGCAAGCTGAGAATATCTCTCAGTCTGCGAAAGTAAAAACACTTATTGGACAGATAGTTAATACATTAATGAAGCAATAGGAAGGTATGACTAACCTCCTGAAAACTGAGACTACCTCAATTGTTAAGGCAGCCCACAAGCAGTTTAAAGAAGTCAACGAACAGCTAGTCCAGCTGCATGAGTGGACAAAGAAGAAGATTGAACGAGAAACCCAAGACCGAATTAATAGTGACACCACTATTAAGGAAGCTGGGGAAGCCCCACTACACAACATTGGATCTCAGAAGAGGAAGATGAGGGATCCTCAGGATCCTTTGGGCACTGCCTCTACTAAGAGACAGAGACCACCCCCAGACACCACCAGACACTCCTGCCAACAATTCGAAATTCCCACACCTCTACTCACAAAGATAGAACCTTAATATGTTCCTCAACCCGACAAATATAATGGAAGCTCAGCCAACCTCCAGGCATTTCTCAACGATGTAGCTACTGTATTTGAAAGCATGCCAGTTATATATGAAACTGTGAATAACAAGATTCTTTATGTTGGAGCACTTCTTACTGATAGTGCAAAAACCTAGTATTTAGCCAATGAACAAAAATGCAAACCAGACCCTTAATCTGGTTAGACTGTGTGGGTAACTTATGAAGACTTTCTGAAAGACTTCATAGCTATACACGGAAACAAGAATGAAGTTCGTGAGGCTCAGAGAAACCTCCAGATGGAATACCAGAAGTCTGAGGAAAGAATCAAAGACTATGTATCAAGTATATATATGCATAACACGCTCACTAACTGACCTCAAGAGCAGTTATGGGAATGCTTAATCACTGGGTTACAAGGAGATATATGCGAGTATATGAAACGTGTAAATAAGGACTCTTTGGACCTGGCACTGGTCAATCCTAAGATGTGCTTCCAAGCTATTATTAACGTGGGTATGGATGTCACGAATTGGAAGCAGCGTAAGCAGTGGATGCAAAATCAATGCAAGTTGAAGGAGCAGATAGCTGCAGCTGCAAAGGGGAGGAAACCCGAGTACAAACCTGAATACAAGTCTTCAACTAACAAGAAACAGGAGGCACCTAAGCCAGCTGGTACGCAAAAGAAGAAGACCAAGCCGGCAGACAAGCGAAAGGCTACTGCTGTCTCTGACAAGTCCACAACCTCAAGCAAGCATGAGAAAGAGCCTGGAGAAGATAAAGTGCCCTACTCCATGAGGCAAGCTCGCATGAAGGAAGGACAGTGCGCCAAGTGTAGTTCCAAAGACCACATCAAGAAACAATACACTTCAGGTTGGAAACCAGCAGCTGAGGACTCGGGTAAGAAGAAGGGAAAAGGGAAGGTAGATGACAACAAGGTGGCAGTAATGCAGGTGGCAGATACATTGATTTCTTCAGTAGTAGCACCGGTATCCTTTGGAAGGATTATTTCAGAGGATGAGTTGGATTACGAGTGTGATTAGGGACGCGAGCTGTCTTGTACGTCGGGTCAGACAGTCTCGCAGGATTGGTTTAATATCCGTGTTGTGAAAAAGGATATCTCTGTTAGTGATTCTAAGGAGGAACATGAGAGGCAGGTTATAGATATGGATCCAGTTTCTATTTCTTCCTGTGTTTGAAATTTATTTCCTTCTTCTTCTCTTTCTTTAATACAAAAGACAAAAACAGCAAAAAAGAGAAAAGCTGAGGAAAAGTTGGCTCCTCAACTCAGTGACCCCGAAAAAAGACCACAACAGGTGGCGGTGTCGGATATCCTCTTGGTTGGAAATGCGGATGCACGGGCGAAGGTATTAAAGCGTGAAGGATTGAAGTTTCTGGTTCCTGTTAAGTTATCTTGGTTATATAAAGGAAATAAACGAGAACTTTCTATTAATGCTTTGGTTGGTACTGGCACGGAGACAACAATTTTTGATACCGATTTTGTGGAACAGATGATGATACCCTAGGTGAAAAGAGAAACTCGATTGAGATTGGAGAGCACCAATGGCTCAATACTCAAGAGATCAGGTACAGTTCAAGTGAAGAATATGGAGATGTGTGTGCCTGATGCAAGATCCGGAAAAAACAAGACTGTCGACCTGGTTACTGAAGTGGCATGCTTGGAACTAGGTTGTCCACTCATTTTAGGTTTCGATTGCATAACGGTGCAATGCGATGAGCTAAGGGTCACTACTTCTTATAGCCTGGAGCTAAAAAGAGCGCTATAGATAGAAGAGATCATAGATTTTTTTGAATTTGGTGAAATTCTGGAACAAAGTTCTTATGTCAGTCTTATACATGTGGGCAAGTGGGAATCTGGGCGTTTGTCAACTGGTAAAGTCCGCAGGATAATGCAAATTATCGTTGGCGAAGACTTAAAGACATTGGCTGAAAGATTGCTAGTCCAATATAGAGATTTCATTGAAATCTTTGGAAAAGCGGTGCAAGCTTCACTGTCAGCATATGAACCTCAAGATATGGTTATAGATCTCGAACCTGGAAAGCAGCCCCCTTCTGGGAAACTGTACCCTCTGTCCAATGATGAGCTAGAACTGCTCAAAGAATACCTTGCTAAGATATTGAGAACTGGCAAAATCTGGCCAAGTCAGAGCAGTGCCAGAGGCCTAATATTTTTTGCCAAACAAGCCAATTGCAAGTTGCGTATAGTGGTAGACTATCGTGGCATCAATGCCATTACTATTAAAGACAAGTACTCTCTACCTCTGATGACTACCCTAATGGAAGAAGTCGGAACTTCTCAAGTCTTTTCCAAATTGGACTTGAAGTTGGGATTCAATTTGATATGGATAGCTGAAGAAGAGGAATACAAAACAGCATTCAAAACTTGTTACGGTTTGTACGAGTATATGGTAATGCTCTTTGTCCTAACAAATACTCCCTCTGTTTTTCAAAGGCCTCTCAACAATATTCTGTCTGAGAAAATTGACCGTGATGTGGTCGTATATATAGATGACATCTTGAGATACACTCAGACTGAAGAAGAGCACCTAGAACTCATGCGTTGGGTGCTTAAGAAGCTATCAGAAAATGGTCTCTGTGTCAATATTGACAAGTACATTTTCCATGTCCCCAAAGTCGAATTTGTTGGGTTTCAGATAGGTACCCAGGGTATCCAAATGAGCCAGAAGAATGTTGAAGACATTCTTAACTGGCCAGCTCCCAGAAGTGTGAAAGAGGTTCAAAAATTCATTAGACTTGCTAACGGTTATCGTTGATATATCCAAGGCTTCAGCCAACTCACACTCCATATACAAACTCTCACACATAATGACATCATGTGGAATTGGACACAGCAATCTCAAGAAGCCTTTGAGGAGTTAAAACACAGGTTCATGACCACTCCTATCCTATGTCACTATCATCCAGAATAGCGCAAACAAATTGAGTCAGGTAGCGCAGATCTAGCCAAAGCCGGAATTTCTGTCTCAATATGAACCAGATAAGTGCTGGCACCCATTAGCATTCTATAATCAAGGCTTTCTCCCAGCTGAACTGAACTATGATATTCATGACAAGCAGATGGTACTAATTGTGAACTGTTTCCAAGAATGGAGACATTTTTTAATGGGTGCACCTAAGCAGATAGTGATATATACGGATCATAAGAACTTGGAGTACTTCAACACTACTAAACTCCTCAACCGAAGGCAGGCAAGCTAGGCAGAGATCTTAAGCCAATTTAATTTCAAGATCATCTACTGCCCAGGCAAGAGAAATTGCAAGGTTAATGCCCTGTCACGTCAGGTTGATCCCGAACTTGAGGAGGAGGGGGAGAAGCAGGACCTGACAATCTGCATGTTCAAACCAGGTCAACATGATTTTGGAAGAGGTGAAGAGAGCCTGGTAACTTGCCAAATTATGGCAGGAAAGGCTTCACAAACAGATGAGGCAAAATGGTCAAAGTAAATCCTTGAAGCTAGTCTACAAGACAACATATGGTTAGGAATTCAGAATTTCTTAAAGATGGGCAAAGACTATGCAGGACTGGAGCATTATGGTTTAGAGGATGACATAGTAACTTATGAGCGGCGCTTATACATTCCTGATAATAATTTCTTGAAGTTGAAAGTCACTTACCAATGTCACGATACAAAAGTAGCAAGTCATTTTGGTGGAGACCAGACTTTGGAATTAATAAGCGGCGACTACCACTGGTGTAATATGGAGGACTGGGTACGAAATTATGTTCGCACTTACGATGCTTGCCAATGAAAGAAGACAATTTGACATAAGAAATATGGCAAGCTCATCGGACTTCCAATACCCTACCAACCATGAGAACAGATATCCAGGGATTTCACAACTGATTTACCAAACGCAAAAGGGTATAATTAATATTGGGTAGTAGTAGATAGGTTTACTAAGATGGCATATTTTATTCCTCTCAAGAATTAAAAAGGGGAGGAACTGGCAGGAATCTTGATATGCGAGATATGGCGACTATATGGGTTACCGAAAAGGATAATTTTGGATAGGGACACAGTCTTTATGAGTTCGTTTTTGCAGGAGGTAATGCGGTTGTCAGAAGTAGCACTGTACAAGTCGTCAGCTTATCATCTTCAAACTGATGGCAAAACAGAATGAGTCAACCAAGTCCTTGAGCATTACTTGAGGACTTACTGCACTTGGAATCAAGACAACTGAGTCGAGTTGCTCTCATTTGCAGAGTTCTGTGATAATAACACAGTCCATTCCACTACAAGACTAACACCCTTCTTTGGCGCATATCAACAGTACCAACAAAACAACTTTAAGCATCTTGAAGAGGCCGACCCTGAATCGAACAATCCTGAAGCAGTCAAGACAGTCGAAACAAATGGAAGCTATGAGAAGCGCAATAAGGGAAAACATGAAGGCAGCGCAATGCCGAATAGTCAAGTACTTTAACCAAAAGGTGGCAGAAAAGGAACCAATATTCAAACTAGAAGATTAGGTAATAGTCAATGCAAAAAACATCAAGACAAGGCGTTCGACCAAGAAGCTAGATTACGAACTATGTGGGAAGTTCAGAATTAAAAGACTAATAGGTATGAATGCCGATAAGTTCGAACTTCCTCCAAGTACTGGCAAAATATACCCAGTTTTTCATGTTAGTTTGTTAGAACCCTACCACCTGAACAATATACTAGGCAGGCACTCACTAACACCCCCACCTGTTGATTTGGAAGAAATGGAGTACCATGTGGAAAAGATAAGGACTAGTGAGTTAAGGAAGGGTCGAGTTTGGTATTTGGTTTCTAGGAAAGGTTACAGGCCAGACGATGATACTTGAGAGCCGTATGAGAATTTACGAGATGGTGCAGCTGCAACAGTGCTGAAGTTTTATCAGGACAACCCTAGGAAGCCACGAGATCCATCAGTTTTTATTTGAGATACTCTTTTTCCTATTGTAGGTAATAGGTTTTGATAAGATCTCTGATATGATATTTGTTTTATGTGTTTGTTCTTTTTTCCTATATAATTGTCATGTGCCAATTGTCCCAGAGGTGAAAAGAGACATCTGTATGCTGAGTTCAGCTGCGTGACAAGGAGACATTAGTCCCAGGCCCCAATCAATGTTCTAAGTTTGAATTATTGATACCTGATACTTGTATACTGAATTAGGTTCTTGAGTACAAGAGCTTAAGGAGGGGGGGATTGTCACGGGGTGACACCCAGCCCTTTCTGAGGAACTTGTATCAATAAAGAACGACCCTCATAACCCCGAATAGGAATCAGGAAGACTTGAGGAAGTCTTGTGCATATTACTCAAGGTGGAAATACTTAAGTACTTCTAACTAGGACAAGGCAGTCACTGAACAACTGTAGTATTGCTGGGTTAGAATAAGACTCTAACAACATGTTCGGAGAGATACCCTCTATTATACATCCGAGTTGCGTCAGGTTCCGACTACTAGTTGTCAAGTTACATCAAGTTGAAAATACTTAGCACCAAAATTATATGGTGGCTATTACCCTGAACTTGCATAGGTTACCCTGAACTTACTACCCTTGCCCTGAAGTTTAGTGAGCCCCTATGCTGAACTCAACTGCGTAGCTTAATAAGTCAACGAGCATTGCCCGAATTAAAGTAAGAAAATTACCATTGCGTCCGGCTCACCGAATACCCTTAGATTCAACTCTCAGAGTATGAATCGGAGAATATTTTTGCAGAAGCATAATACTGTAAAAATAAATAAAACAATCAATCACTTAGGAGGTAATTTAGACCTAAGTGGGTCTGGTGACACTATAAGAGGGCATAAGTTGAGCTGAGCTGAAAATCGGGTGTAGTGAAAAGTTAATTGGAAAAGATTGGGTTCAAGTTAATCCTAGGACAGAATTATGTGCTGATTCCAAAATCTGAACTCAGAATATTTTTGTGATTTAAACTTGTGACCTTATTGACCTGTTTTCGTGTGGGCTATAGGTCTCCAAAGTGGCAAGGCAGACTTTTACATTTATCGGATGAAGTATATTCTCGATTAAGATCAACTAAGATTCTTTTGTGAAGTACACATCAAGGGCTTTCCAATAAGATAATAACAGAGTTATTCAGAGATATATTCATAGAGTTATGAGCACTTGAATTATAGGATTACCTATAATATTAATGGACACTAGACGCCAGTATACGGAATTACCGCGTACTTACTTTGATATCTCATCACATGTGGCTAGCTCACTCTAGACTCGTATTGAGGATTTGCTACTGTATCGCAAGAAAGAAATATGGAATTGCGTATGACTTCCAAATTAATTTGTAGCTACTTAGCAGTTGCAGAATGGTTAATGCAAGAACAGGATACTAGTTCTCAGTTAAGTCAAGTGTGTACAATGACTTCATAGGCAAGGGGTAATGCCGGCGACTGAGAATTAAAACCAGATGCTATGAAGTGACTATTATTGGAATTGAATGAACTGTGTGAATAAGAACACTACTCTCCAACCACGCATTATAAGTAGTTGAAAGTACTTGAAGGTTGGGATTGCACCCACCAGAAGTGTGAATCAAGTCTCGAGAACCACACCGCTTACAAAGTTCTCAGTTTATGTTGGCATACGAATTTCACCTGGTTAGGAAAATACTTGTTAAGTTCGAATAACTATTGAAATTGTACTGGACTTTAATCCCGAAAGACTTTACCTGAGTTGTGGGTTAATCCTGTTCTAGGATAATATTCGGCCCTGCTATTTATCTGCTGAAGTTTAGGCATAAAGGGATAATAGTGGCCCCGCAATACCCCATCGCCCGCACCTCCCAGTATACCACTAACATGTCCCCAACAGCGTTCTAGGCTATGCTAGGTATAATACTAAATACAGAGTGTAAATGGTGGCCTATTTAGACAGCGAGTACCCAGGCCAGCTGGATACTACGAACTATCTAAGTAGGTACGTATCTAGAGGTTCTGGCTAATTGCACGAAGGCAACGAGACAGGAGCTCGAGATAGAGAGAGTTCAAAGAGTTCGAGATTTCGGGAATAAAGAGTTGACCAGAATAGCGAGTATTGATTGTTACTAACTAATCTGATGGGTAAGAAACTGAGTCAAGAAGAAAAGGACGAAAAACAGACGTCGCGTAAAAAGACCGAAAAGGACAGGTCGGTAAAGACAGTAAAATGAACCACGGACCAGAAAACAAAACTATCCAAACCGCGACGATGTCAGGCTCTTTAATAGAGAACTGACAGCGCCCGCGATTAGTACAACAAGAGCCATAGTGATTGCCAAACACCATGACCGACAGAACAGAACAAGACTCATAGTGACCTCCAATCATTATGAGCGACACAATAGTCATAGATAACAACTGACGTCACGACCCTGATATGACATCGTATACGTGAAACGTATGACTCAACAAAATGACTCCGCGGCTCAAAAACTGCGAAGCCCGCGATATCCTAGCTCCCAGTAACTAGATATCGCGATAAACATGACTAGCGAAATTAGCGAATGTACAGGAACGCGAATTCCTTACACAGAGGCAAACATCCTGGTGGTACAGGAACTTTGTAAGGAATCAGCTTTTCCTATATATTCACTAATTTCGCTAGTTATGTTTATCATGATATCTAGTTACAGGGAGCTAGGATATCGTGGGCTACATAGTTTTTGAGCTGCAGAGTTATTTGTTGAGTCATATGTTTGATATATACAATGTCATATCAGGATCATGATGTTAGTTGTTATCTATGACTATTGTGTCTCTCATAGTGATTTTGTTACGGTTGAGCTGCATCCGGATACGGCTGAGCTGCACACCAGAGAGAGAGACCATGTCATGTGGTGGGTGGCCTGAGATTACCTGAGATTGCATAAGATCAGCTGGGTTAGCAACCCCGCTGTGCCTATATATATGCCCCTCTTGTATGATAGTTGCTTTGCTCTTTGAGCATTGTTTTGTCTTTGTATTTTGTCAATGCATTTTCGCTGTTATCCAACATGCCTTACACCAGTTTTATCTGCTTGGATAATACTCCCGTGTCGCCATGATAATTGCCTTTGATATATCTGGGTGGATAGAACCCCATAATATTACAATGCTCCAAAACCACCAAACCGACATGTCGGACAATCCCCGATGCTCACCGCATCGATAATATATCATATGGAATGTCGCTGGATATTTATCTAACATCAACGACATAGGAAATAATTAATTTTCCCTCTACGTTGATTGTACATAATGCTAATCTGTATAGTTGAGTGCGAGCTACCATAGCTCAAACAGCCCCTGAGCCACCAGAGCTTATCAATAGATTTAAGCTTTAACAGCTCACCAACAGATTTGAGCATCGAAAGCTCACATACTGATATGAGCTTCCGAAAGCTCGCCGATAGATACGAGCTCCCAAGCTCACTGATAGATTTGAGCTTCCAAAGTTCACCAACCGATATGAGCTCCGAGAGCTCTGCCATCAGCGACAGACATGAGCTTTGAAAGCTCACTGACAGACATGACCTCTGAAAGCTCACCGACAGACATAAGCTCTGAGAGCTTACCAATATGACATGAGCTTCGCGAGCTCCGATAACATGAGCTGCACCAGCTCCGAAACCCCCGAAGCGAGCTCCGCAAGCTCGATGGCCACCCTCTTGCACAGGCAAGCTAGGTTGGATAGTTGGATAACATGCATTGTACCTTTTCCCACTGTCGCGAGCGTTTTCCCACAGGGTTTTGCCACACTGAGGTTTTTAATGGCAATGGCATGCGGGGATAACCCCATTTGGAACGTTGGGATCTACGGATCCATGGTTTGTTTCTTGATGCCCAGATCTACGGATCCATATCTGTCACCCCCAAATCTACGGATCTATGTATGTATGATACATCTTATGTTTGAAGATACCCCACCGTCGTCGCACAGTAGAAAGATTGTTTGATGGGATCTTTGGGATCCTATGCAAGATTGTTTGATGAGATCGTTGGGATCCTGAAAGATACGTGGATCTCAGAGCCACCATGAAACAGTGATTGATTGATTGATGGATCCACCCTGTCTGAGAGTTTGCCCGCAGTTCCTCCTAGAAGCCACCCCTGTTATATCCGAGTAGATCATGAAAGTTCGATCCCAAGTGGATCATGATTGTTGTCGGACTGGTTGAGGCATCATATATACCCACAGATTGGGAGCAGCGTTGGATGCCAAATCACCTGGTCAGTCTTGGGGGATGGTGAGTATGGGAGGCCGGGACGCTTTCTAGCAGAGGGAGAGCACTGTTACGGCTGAGCTGAATGCCGATACGGCTGAGCTGCACACCAGAGAGAGAGACCACGTAATGTGGTGGGTGGTGTAAATGGTGGCCTATATAGACACTGAGTACCCAGGCCAGCTGGATACTACGAACTATCTATGTAGGTACGTATCTAGAGGTTCTGTCTAATTGCACAAAGGCAACCAGACAGGAGGTCGAGATAGAGAGAGTTCGAAAGGGATTGAGTTCGAGAAAAGAAGTGATCAGAATAACGAGTATTGATTGTTACTAACTAATCTGATGAAGAGGAAATTGAGTGAAGAAGAAAGGCATAATGGAGCGTGGAAAACAGCCTCTTTAATAGAGAACTGGAATATCCAAATGCGGCAGTATAAGACTCATATCAAATGAGTCCAACAGCAATCATAATGATGCAGTCATTATGCGCAATACAAAGAGTTATAAAGAAATAACAAAAACGTCATCAGGAGCATAAGCTGACGTCGAGATAACAACATGAAACCTAGGCTCCAGCCTGGTCTACAAGATGACTCATAAAGACTCAAAAAACCTGAGAATTGCCCATACTTGCTTAATCAAGTCATGACGCAATTATAACACTGTAAGAAAGGCGTAAACGTAAGGAGATAAGCAGAAATAACATGATAAGAAATCGGGGAAAAACACAGATTCCTTACATCCTTCCCTCATTAGGTAATGACTACCCAATTAGGACATACCTAACCCAAATAGGAAGTCCCACAAAGTTCAAACAACAACAAGAGAAGGAAAGACAATGAAAACCCAATCATAAAACGTGCGTAGAAGCACAAGATTCATTGCCAAAGATAAAGAAACTTGGGTACCAGCCCAAAACATAAAAATGCGGAAATTCCAATATTCCAATACAAAACCCAAAACCAATTGCAAAACCCAAAGTCAAGATAAAGAAACTCATACACGAGGGCGGTTCCTACCACCAGCACGCCTAGTCTGCACCTTTCCAGACTATCTGCTCTTTTCCCAATATGCCCTAACAACCTCCTTATCAATATCCTCCCTATTCTGCTATGAGTTATGTTCATGCCCATACCCAAGCCACTTGACAAGCAACTGAAGCTTGTCCTTCTGAGTTCGATGCTTAAGAAGACGTTCAACTTCGTATCTCAGAGCTGTAGCATTAGCAATGACAGGACTAGGAAGAGTATGCATCCTGGAGGGGAACTTATCATCTGGATTCTCCAACCAGGAAGCCAGAAGAGAAGTGTGGACAGTCATAGCACTGGAGGGAGCAAAGGGGATATCGACGGTGTAGTTGTCCATCTTGGGGATGCAGCAAAGGAGTTTCTAGGGTCCCAAGAAGACCGGCTCAAGTTTGTTGAACTGCGTGTCTTTGGGAAAGCAAGAGGAAGAGATCTTGATGAGGTCTCCAACGTTGTATTGTGGAGAGAGACGGCGGCGTTTGTTAGCCTGTTGTGTCATTGCAACATGACTGCGGACAAGCCTGGTCTTGACAGAATCCCAAAGCGCGTTGAATATTATGTCAGGACGGAGGGAGGCAGCAGGAACGACAACTCCTTTTTCGAACTTGGGAGTAAAACGAATGCAGAGAGTGTGAGGGGAGGCGTCCCTAGAAGCATCAATACCAGTATTAATTGCCACTTGTACTGAGGGGAGAGCAGCCAGCCAGTCCAGTCCTTGAGCTAACAACTTGGAACGCAAGATTGTTATAATAGACTTATTGGCAATCTCAGATTGCCCATCTGTCTCGGGATGGTAAGCAGAGAACATAGACTGAGTCATGTTATTAACTGTGCAGAACTTCTTCCAAGACAGCGAGATAAAGAGAACATCTCTGTTAGTAACGATATCCTGTGGCAAGCCAAAGAAAGGATATATGGAATTGTTATAAACATTGATGAGGTGTTCTGCAGTGTAGTTGAGAGGGAGAGGAAGAATGATCGTATACTTGGAAAACCTATCCACAATTACCCAAACATGATCATACGAAACCTGCATAGTCTTGTTGGTAACTTGGCGGAGAAATAGGAAATCCATAGAGATGTGAGTGAAAGGCCTCTCCGGAATTGGCAGAGGCTTGAGCAGTCCGAAAGGGCGTTGAGTTGACTGCTTGGTTAACTGACAGATACCACATGTCCTGCAATATTCGAAGGTATCTTTTGCCATATTCTGCCAATAGAAGTGAGAAGCGAGTGTCTAGTAGGTCTTGCTGCATGAGGCATGGCCTAAAGACTGATGAATTTTATCGCGGAGGCTATTCTTAATGTGTACATTGCAATCCGCGGAATCTGGCATGCATAGTCATACCTGATTGTCCATGGTAAAGTACAGAATGCTATTTCAGAGTATGTATCCTTGCCCAAAACTCTTCGATTGCTTGCATATCTTGTGGAAGAACTTGTCATGAAGATACTCTTGGATTAGAATTGTATGCCAATGTTGGAGTTCAGGAACGAGTTCAGGGTAAGAGATGTCAACAAAACCGAGGAATTCTCCAATATCCTTCAAGTCCTCCTTGGCCACAGCTCGCAAGTATTCCCACAACTTGTTTTCTTTGCCATCAATGGGACTATGACGAGATTCTATGTCAGGGTCAGCAGAGTTAAATGACTTGAATGTAAGTTCTTCTGTAGTCTCATTTGCACCATCGTTGTAGACAATCCTGAGACGGAATGCGTATTCTCGTGCTTCTGGAACTGGAGAGTATGAGGGCTGAGTTTCAGGATCTGAGGAATAGTTGGGTCCTGGAGAATGAGGACGAGTAGCCAACTTCGTAACAGGAGATGGAGGAGATGAGTTCATGGTCTCAGATGAAGTAGAGGAGTCATAATTGAGATTGAGGGGCGGCATAGGAGCCCCAGGAGGAGTAGTAGACTGTGGAGCAGTAGCTGGGAGACCGACGGAGATATCTGATAAATTAGGTAGACTTTCCATCTGCAAAACTCAACCTGGTACACCAGGTTGCAAGCGTTGCGGAGGAAGCTTTGGGGATTCGGTATAGGTGTCATCGTGAACCTTGACAGGACACGAGCCAGTGTAGTGTCCATGGTTGTTGCAGTACTGACAATGGTTCCAATCCTTAAAGCTTTTCCTATACTCATGAGAGAATTAATAAATGACACAAGTAGGGTCGTCACAGGCTGTCCAATGCATCATGGCATGCTGTGCACGCCAGGCAGCAGCCTCTTTAGATGCTTCGTTCGTGTGGTTATATCTAGGCAACTGCATCTTCTTAGTCTGGTAACGCTCTGGATCAGCCTTCACAAGTTGCTCAATAGTCTGCACAGCAGACTGGGGAGCAGGAGTAGGAGCGGGGAGAGGAGATGCTCGAATGGCAGGAGAGGCAGGAACGGCAATCACAAGAGGAGAATGTGTCTCCTGATGCTTGGGAATCTGAATTTCAAGAAGGGGACGACGAGGGGTCCCTTCTGCCTTCTTTGTCACAGATCGAGTAGTTGATGCAGCAAACATGATGAGAGGTATACATGTCGTTGGTGGATGTAGAGGGCTATTCGCGGAGTGTGCAGGAGCAGATGTAGAAGCGTTGATTGTAGTAGAAGCAGGAGGTTCTGGCAAGTCGATTTTTGAAGGAATAAAATCTGATAGAGTAGGGAGAACCTCTGGGTTTATAAAGACTCGAGAGAAGGCATCTGCAATCACATTCTTGTATCCATTAATGTATTGAATGGTACACATGAAATAATTGATCGTATTTTGCCATCTAGCTTGTCTTCCCAACAATTCGGTTTGCTTGGGGAATGCCACTAAGAGTTTGTGATCTGTAAGGATCGTAAATCTGCATCCTGATAGCACAGGTCGAAAGTGCTCTAATCCGTCAACAATAGCCAAAAGTTCCTTATCAAATGTCGAGTAATTTGATTGTGCTGAATTGAACTTCCTTGAATGAAATGCAGCTGGTCGAATTTCCGAAACACTGGCTCCTTGACCAACCCATGTGCCTGTGCTAATAAGACTAGCATCAGTGACAAGGAATATAGGTTCCGTACTTTCGTAATCCAACGGCCTAACTGCCAGGTCAGCAGATAGTGTTTGCTTAATTAATTCGAATGACATTTGGTGTGGGTGGGTCCAATCCCAGTTCGCAGTAGATCCCGCCATTGCGGTCAATGGGCTGCTTATAGTGGCTAAACGTGGGGCAAACTGAGAGCAGTAATTAATGATACCAAGGAACGACTTGAGTTCTTTGATATTAGAAGGGGTAGGCCAGTCAAGTATTTTCCTAACTCGACCTGGCACTAGTTGTATACCTCTTCTAGTAATCACATATCCAAGAATGCTTAACTCTTCAGGTAGGAATTGAGACTTCTTTCAATTAGCATAAAACTGATTATGTCGTAGTTTTTGTAGTACATGGCTAACATGGTTGACATGCTCTTTGTAGGTCTTACTAAAGATGAAGATGTCATCAATATAGATGTAGACAAAGATTCCGAGTTCGTCCTGAAAGAGGGTGTTGATAGCATTCTGAAAAGTTGAAGGTGCATTCTTATCACCTTGCTGCATGACTCCCGTTTAATATACCCCAAAGGGTGTCTTAAATGCGGTGTGCTTCTCATGCTCAGGAATAATGCGTAAGTTGTGATATCCATCACGAAGGTCAATCTTGGAGCGGCACTTTGCGTTGGCAACTGTATTAATAATGTTAGATTGATCAGGGATATTTGGTGGATCATCATAGGTATTTGTTACAAACCCTGACCCTGACCTCGAATTAACCCGCGACCTGCCAGCGCCAGTGTTATATTGGCAACCCACGCAATTGCCTTCATACTTCCATGTGCATCTCGACCTCGTCATGACTCAGCAGGACCTATACCTGCTTACGTTATTCCTGTGGAATCTATTCTGAGACTAACGAACCCGTACCCGATCCCTGACCCGACTTGCATGACAACTGACTGCATCCCGGCTGTCGCGACTCAGAACTCGAACCTACTAGAATCTTCTAGGAAGTTCTC